>SDBT01000852.1_pt1 | contig 50624 bp, 42 predicted proteins | sample 2277101 | NCBI WGS metagenome assembly SDBT01 (sample SAMN10404973, study PRJNA504765) | marine sediment metagenome | isolation source: marine sediment core GS10_PC15, 103 cmbsf | place: Arctic Ocean: Southern Knipovich Ridge | collected 2010
TAACAATTGTGTTTCTGATACCTGGTTAATACTGAAGTCAATACTTTTGGTCGGATCGGCAAAAAAACGGCTTTCGAGAATCGATTCTCCTGAACGTTTGGCGACCGATTAATATTATCGATCGACTGAACGTGATAGAGGAAACGCTTGCCGGTTAAAATACTCCTTGCTTGATGCTGTGAACAAGGGGCGGTTAAGTGTTAATCGTTTCGCATTCCTTTTTTTTCTGCGTCCGGTGGTGTAGTCCACTGACGCGAACAAATCTTGAAAGATCCTCACTATTGCAATCGGGACAAATCGCGTGACCGTCACCGGTGATCCATGGCGGAAAATAATCGAGAACCTTTTCCGCGCCCTGGCTCGATATTTGAAATGCGGCCAAACATTTCTGGCACCGGTAAAATGGCGAATAATTGCCCGTGTTCGCTTCTCTGTGATTCTCTTTTTGAAGATCTGTCATGAAGCCCTTTTGAATTATACCCTGTGAGTACGGATAAAAAACCGGCCTCAATGATCAGGTGCGTTAAGAGCCTTCAGTTTACACTGTCCTGAAGTCTCGACAAAGAATTTAAATATTTTTTATCAGGAATCAAACCAAGCGTTTTTTGCTATCTACAGTTCTAAAATTTTGAACTTAAAGTATATTACTATTTCGGTGAGTTAATTTCTGTAGTCTATTCGCTTGAAGGTGCTATGAATAAATTCGCACGCTACAGATGGGTTACATATAGAAAAAACGTCTAAAATAAATCGAGAGAATTAAAATTTTTCGAATTACACTGGGTTAATCTTGCCCAATGTAATTTGTTCTGCTTTAGGGCAAGGTCAGAACGAGATTAATCACTCTTCATTTTTATCGCTTCTTTACAAAGTTCGGCTTATGGTTCAATCTATTTTTACGTATTTACATTACCCAATGTGCCAAACTGTTTATAAAGAGATTGAAATGTTCTACAGAACATTGATGTCCGATATTAAATTGACGCACCATATGTAATTAATTTATGAAGTGTATTTGATACATACTTATTCTCCGGTTCGATAAACTGCCAAAATCTAAATTTTCCGATTAATCTTTCAAGATAAATTGGATCATATTGTTTAATGCGTTCCAAATGAGGTATCAAACCATTCGATTGTATGTAATGTGCATCCTGTCTTAATTTTCTTTTTTTAGATCGAGGTAAAGTTAGTTTATTCTTTGATATTGATATACCAGTAATAATTTTTTTACCATTACCAATTATTAGTTTTGTTTTATTTATATTCAAATTAAAGCCTTCTGATACTAAAACCTCTTCAACTTTTAATATAAAAGAATGATGTATATAATTGCCAGAAAATGTTAAATCATCTGCGTATCTCGTATAACATAAGTTCAGGTGTTTTGATAGAGCATTCAATCTGGCATCTAATCTTTTGGCAATTATATTGCTAATATTTGGACTTGTAGGGGCACCTTGTGGTAATTTATTTTCTTTACAACAAAACTGAGCAAAGTAATATGCTATTTTCGGTGGATAACCTAATCGTAAAAAGATAGATATTACTCTATTCAATGAAATCGAAGGGAAAAAATCTTTTATGTCCATTTTCAATACACATTTACCATTTAAATGAATTAAGGCATTGTTCCGTATTGATTTGTTTTTAATGAAACCCATTGCAGAAGGATGTACTTTTATATTGTTCAAAACATTTTCGAGAATCCATTTCTGAATAAATTGCAAGACTGGATAGGGTGCATCGATTATTCTTTTTGAGCCATTTCTTTTTGGTATAGTGAATTCTCTATAATATGAATGAGGAAAATGAATTATTCGTGCCAAAATTTTATGATCAATTTTCAACGAAACGCTTAGATGTTTCAAATTTAAGATTATCGGAATATTTTTCCCATAACATTTATCGACATATTTTTTGAAAACTTCCCTTTGCTCATTGGTATCCATCAAACGATTAATTAATTCAAACCAATCTTTCTTTTTCATGACATACTCTCTAATAGAAAATAGCAGCGCTGCTGTTACCTAACTCTGTAAGGTACTTCATTCAAACGCCATGTGCATGTTAATGCACATGAAGCGTTGGAATGAGTTAAAGAAATCCTTAACCCTCGAGACGATTTCATCTCATTGTACTAACAGCAAGCGCTGCATTAATACCTCATTTTAAATTCTTAAAATCAATATCTTTCATAGATTTGCTTATTTTCCATTCATCCGGAATATAAATCCAATCTCGCTTTCTTGGTTTTAAAAATAATTCTTTCCGGTTTTTAATTATCCAATTTCTGCCAAATTCTGTCATTCTCATTTTATCATCATCTAAAGAAATAATATCCTTTTTCAAAAATTTTCTTGTAAATCTGCTAAGCTGTGCAGGTGAGAAAGAAAACTCAGTATAAAAACTATATATGGCAAAAGACTTATTTGATTTGAATAAATTCAACAAAATAATTTTTTCCGAAGATGATAACACCATAGTTATCTTATCCTTTGTAAAAGTGTATTTCTTGTTATTTCTTCTTTTAACAATGGCCACCAAAAAACAGGAAATACATTATTAGGTACATTCATTTGTTCTATCGCAAAAAGAGTCTCACTTTTACTATAACCAAGAGAAGGCAATCTTTCACCTTTATTTACTGGGTGCAGTTTATTTTCAATATTTAACATATATTTAATGTTCAATTTCAGTTCTTCTTCATCAAAATAATCGGTTATCCCCTTTTTCAAAATCAGCGGAGAAAAAAACTCAATTTTAAGATCATCGATACTTTGAATTGCAATTTCCATACAAGCTAAACTCACTAAATAAATCGATATATTCACCTTTTTTTTTTCAACTATTTTATTTTTTAACCATGATATTTTTCTAAAAACAGTTTTCCCTGTTCCAATAAAATCATCAAGAATTATTATTGTTTGGTTATTCCTAAGTTGATAAGCAGCCTGGCCAATAGTGCGTAAGTTGTTTTTAAAATTGTTTTCTGTCCAATTATCTTTAGAAACAAAACTACTCTTTACTGATTGTGTCATATATTGTGATCCATCGGGTTTGTCATCATCACAGAGTGCGACTATTTTTGTAGATCTGTTTGTAATTTTCCAAATATCACAGATTTGCTCGACAATCATTCTACAAATTTTTTTTACCTCTCGTGAACTCAAATATTCGAATCTTTGTAATAGATTAATTATCAAATCCCTTTCTCCAGGTGATTCACATAGATTGATTAAATCAATTAGTGACTCTGATTCATCTTCTAACCAATACTGTGTCTGCATTAATTTAAAGATCTTCATAAACAATTCATGATCAATATTGGTTTTTATTTTGGGTAGATCCATAGAAAATGATCCCACTTAGAGATTATATAGTTAACAGTTTGTGGTAAATGGCTGGATACTGTTTATCACAAATCACGAATCTCAGAGGACTCACAACATGCGTGCATGTATCCACTTGATAACAGAGATGGCTTAGTATACTGGTAATTCATGTATTCTTCATTTTCTCGCGATACTTCTAAGCATATTTAGTTAGGACTTCATTATATGAAGTATCTAATTAAATATGTGAATTCAATCTACGGCTGCCGGTTCCCTGTTGAGTAGATTATTAGATTGCCTAATTTTGTAATGGCACAATTATAATCGTGTTATTTTGATTTATTCTTACTTCTCCAGTTCCATAGGCAACAACTTTTTTATTTTTTATGACAAAATGATAATCTGCCTTATCCTAAGACCACCCAGATATTAGCCTATTTGTATAGGTTAATACTTCTTGTTCACCTACTGTCCTAAATCCATCCGGATTCCCCAACGTTTCAATTAGTTTAGCTTTGGTCATCCCAGGTTCAATATCCTTTCGGACAACTTCACCAGTAGTACATGCAATCAAAATAGATAACACTATAATTGAAACAAGATTTTTTATCATAGACATTTAAAAATCCTTTAAAGATGTTTTAGTAATTTTTATAGTCTATAAAAAGTAATATACGATTGCTGAAGCCTCCAGTGAAAATTGTTAATACGAACAGTAAATATAATATATTTCAGACCCATGCCACGCGTGAAGGCGTCCGCGTTGATGCGCTCGTTAAACATTTATTTAATTCTTGTTCTCAACGCTCCTGGTTATGTAACCGTGACGCGATAGAGGCATGTTTTATAGCCGTTGTTGTGTGCAGTTTTTATTTTCCTGATTTTCTTCGGTTGTCGTCCTTGCAAAGCATTTGGCAATTTTCTTCTATTGTTTTCCCGCCTTCGTGCCAAGGTTTTATATGGTCTGCTTCCATTTCATTTATTTCAAAATGTTCTCCACACTTTACGCAAATACCTTTTTGTTTTTCGTAAACTTTTTGTTTCATTGAGTCTGTGAAAGAACGAATTGAAAGGTATTTTTCATTTCGTGTCAAAACATAAGGGTAAATGCCACTTTTTTTAGTTACATCATCATCAAGTATTAATTTTGCTATTTCTTTTTCTAATTTATCAGCATCCAAAATTTCATTTTTGTATTGATTGTACAATGTTCCCCAATCAACACCTTTCATAAACATTTTTCTGTTTTTATTGTATTTCTTTGGGAATGCTGCTTCTATCCAAGAAATTACAGATTGAAAATAAATCCACAATGCACTTGCGTTTGGGTCGTGCTGGTGTTTTGACATATAATCTTCAATTTCCCCATCGGAAATCCATTTTATTGCAGTTTCTAAGTAGTCCTGTCGAATAGGTGAACCATTTAGATAATCACTACCTATTTGGTACGCAACGCAATTAGTTTTACTAAAATATTTTTTTGCGTCTGTACCCCAAGTACCTGAATAAACTGCATTTCGCAATTCTTGGTCGGTTAGTTTTTCACCTGCTATATTAATTGTCTTAAACCATTCAAGTTTTTCGCTGTCTGTTCCTTCACAGAAATACACCATTAATTCATAGTCTAATATTTGCTCTTGTTTGTCTTTTGGTAGATTATGTAAAGCCAAACCATTTATTGAAAAATCGTTATTAACATACTGGCAAATTGAAATTGTGCGTTGTTGACCGTCAATTATTTCGAATTTTCCATCTTCTCGAACAGCCCAATACATTACATTTAAAGGAAAGTCTTTTGTAATCGTGTCAATTACAGCATCTCGTTGCTTGTCTTTATAAATAAATTCACGCTGATAAGGTGGTCGAATGTCCAATTTGCCACCAAAACCAATAACGCCACCTTCTTCGTTATCTTCATATCCGTTGGTTAGTTCACAGACTGTAATTTCTTTTAACTCTATATTCATTTTTACAATTTCTTGTTTCTGATTATTATTCGCATATAAATAAACATAAACTTGTCTCCTTCTTTAATTATTGGACTACCATTCAAATCATTAAAATTATCGCCATCTTCTTTTGTATAAATCTTTGTTTTTAGTTTGTATGGGTCATTCCTGTGTGTAAATCCAATTATTTCAAATTGGTCTGGATTATATTTATCTACGAATGTAATTGGTACACCCATATAGCCTTTAAAATCAACAGGAATGTTAGCAACTTTTGACACTTCTATTCCATTATAATTGTCATACTTTGGATATTCATCTTCGTTGCATTTATAAGTTTTAAAAAGAATTAAATCTTCTTTGTGTTTTTTAACTTCAAGATTTGTAAACCAACAAGAAGTAGAAACACGAACAATTTTTTTTCCATTTTCGTCAATGTGATGATATTTTTCCCAATCATCAGGAACAACGAAAAACATACCAACATTAAAATTTGTATATCCAGTTTGAAAATATCTTTGTAAGTAATAGCATTGGTATTTCCGATAATCAAACATTTCTTTTCATGTTCTACTAATTGAGCAACAAAATCACGAAACAATGAAAATGGTGGATTTGTAACAACAATATCCGCTTCTTTTAATATCTCAACACATTCTTTACTTCTAAAATCTCCGCTTCCTTCAAGTGGTTTAGCAGAATTTTTATCGTGTTTTAAAAGATATTCAACATCTGCAATATTTACAGCACCATCATTATTAAAATCCTTTACCTCATTAATTTCAATTTTCATAGGTTCTTTCCTATACACAGATTTAACACCTTCTATTTCAAAAATTGATAATTGGCTACCAACAATTGGAGAACCTTCATAACTTGTTACTATCAGTTTTTTAAGTCCAAGCACATTGAAATTTGAGGCAAAGTATTTAAAGAAATTGCTTTCAAAAGGGTCATCAGCATTACAATAAACAACTTTGTCTTTAAATTGGTCTTTATAGTGTTTTAGTTCTTTTTCAATATCAGAAAGTTGAGTATAAAACTCGTCTTTTTTTGCTCTATTTGCGTCTTTTAATGTTTTATGTGCCATTTTACTTTATACTTTTTTGTTTTCAAATGCCCTACAACGTCTGTGTATATTTATTGTTCTTATACCACCAAATTGGGAGTATAAGAACAATTGTTTATATTTTTTCTTTACAGTTAATTTAAAAATTCTAACAGATACTTACAATTTGTCTTGCTACTTTAGCAAAACACTTTTATTTATGCGATCGGCCCATAACCGGCGCCGTGACTTACTTAAACTTTTGCCCATGCCACGCGCCAAGGCGTCCGAGTTGATGCGTTTTTTCGGTGACTTAGTCATTATTGCTCCACCACTTTTCAACTAATCCTTTTTCAGCTAAAAGCTCTGTGCATAAGATCCGCACACGTTCCAAACCTTTTAGTATTACTCTGCCGTTTTCGAGCTTAAAATACGGCTGAAGCTGTTTCCCTTCGCGATCGTTATATGCTCCATTGCTAAGATCCTGAAAAAACAACTCTAATTTTGTTCTGCGGTTAGGCAGAATTCGTCCAGCCGCATGTGCCCAGCAATGACGAATTATTCGTAGATTATTGAATTCCCTTTTCCCGTACCAGCCATCTGGGATATCCCAGGAATTATCGGGCCTTTTCCCCACCAAATGCTCGACATTAGCAATCATAGTAACAATGGCTGAACCTCTAAGAGCAGGTTCAATTTCAGACTGCCATTTCGCCCATCGATCTTTTCCAGCGTCTGTTCCGCTGGTAAGAGCGAAATGTTCTTCACGAGAAATTGCTGTTGATATACCTTTAGTAAGCCAGCGAAAAAAAACCGCGTGTTCTTTGCCTAAATATTCTGTCACCGCAAGTCACCTAACATATGATCAAGTGGAACCATTCCACATATAAATATAATATCTTAGTTATAAATTAAAAAGGTAATTAATCATAAATGCGAGAAAAAATATTATTCTTACTGATTATTATCTCATATAAAAATTAAATATGCAATGGGCGGTGATTTCATCCATTGCGTAAATACTACCGGTGCAAAATCCCGAATCCTCTGCGAAAATTGTGCATTTTATTCACCTCTCTCAGCGCTGATCTAAGCGACCACCCTTTTTTTTTCGTACTGGTGATCCTGTGCCCTGCGGATTACCGGAAACGCCTTTCTTGAATCTGTTGCCTCCTGAAAGATCTTTATTCCCCGTTTGCATAACTTTGAACCCCCGTTTTAGATCTCAAAGAATTTATTTGATAAAATCTTGTTCCAATGCTGCTTAAATTCGTCGGACGATACCGGGATTAAATCGGTTACATGGTCAACATAAAGTACCGTTACAACAAATTTTTATGATATCTGTGTTTGTCCGTGTTAATCCGCCTGCTCCCGACAATTATAGGTGGGTGGTGGTTGATTTTCAATTTTCATACAACCTCTTAATCTCGTCGCTTTATGTATATACATCGTATAAAAACGAATGGTTATATTTATTAGGGCTTGGATCTCTAATCTTGCATAAGTGAAATATTATAATTATAGGATGGAAAGGTAAGCAATTTCACAAAAATATTTCTTGTATTTCCTTCTAAAATTTGTATATTGAATGAGTATTCATTCATTTTTTAATTATGGCAAGAACAAATAACAAAAAAGATTTAATCATCAATGCCGCTATAAAAGTTTTTGCAAAAAAAGGCTTTTATAATGCCAAAGTTGCCGATGTTGCAAAAATGGCCGGTGTGGCTGATGGCACTATCTATTTATACTTTAAAAATAAAGATGATTTACTCATATCCCTTTTTGAAACAAAAATGGAAGAAATTCTGCGACAATTTTCTTTTTATCTTAATGCCGAAACTTCCCCCGAAAAAAAATTATGCAAATTCATTCATCTTTATTTTCAAATGATAGAAGAGGATCAGGATCTGGCGGAAGTTTTTCAGGTGGAACTGCGTCAGTCCAGTAAATTTCTGAAAGATTATCATAATCAAAAATTTATCGACTTTCTGAATATGATCGGTGGTATTATTCATGAAGGGCAGGCAAGTGGTAAATTCAGGCAGGATATCAATATTCATAATATGAAATTAATTATTTTTGGGGCCCTGGATGAACTTGCCAGACAGTGGATCCTGACTGAGAATACAAAACATGATTTAAAACAAACAGCAGATGAAACATCAAAAACATTTATCAAGGGTTTGTCAAACTAAAAAGAGAGTAAGTAAATACAACCTTATTATAAACCAAGAAGCAGACAAAGTATACAAAAAAAATTATTTGGAGGAATTCTATGAAGAATGTTGTGATTGTCGATGGGTTACGCACCCCTTTTGTCAAAGCCTGGACAGATTTTATGCAAATCCCTGCACATGACCTGGGTGCACTCGTCACAAGAGAATTGTTGGAAAGAAATAATATTCCACCAGAAGAAATAAATGAAGTCATTTTTGGCAATATCGCACAACCACCTGAAGCCGCAAATGTGGCCCGGATTATTGCCTTACAGGCAGGTATTCCTCACAATATTCCTTCCTTTACCGTTCAACGAAACTGTGCCAGCGGGATGGAGGCTATTGCCAATGCTTACTATCGCATTCAATCCGGAGAAGGGGATATCTATTTATCCGGGGGCACTGAATCAATGAGCCGGATTCCACTTCTTTTTAATGATGCAGCAACAAAGTGGTTTGGTCATCTTTCAAAAGCAAAATCTGTCGGTCAGCGGCTGGGTGTTTTTCTCAAGTTCAAATTTGGATTTCTAAGCCCTATTATCGGGCTGCAACTTGGTTTAACCGACGGATTCTGTGGTCTTAATATGGGCGAAACCGCTGAAATTCTGGCAAAAGAATTCAACATCAGCCGTAACGAACAGGATGAACTCGCCATGATAAGCCATAACCGGGCTGAGAAAGCTACCAAAGACGGAATTTTTAAGGAAGAAATCGTCCCGGTTCCTATACCACCAAAATATGACCGCATGCTGGATGAGGATAACGGTATCCGGGCAGGACAGAACATGGAAGCCCTGGCAAAATTAAAAACGGTGTTTGACAGGCAGAACGGTACGGTTACGGCCGGAAATGCCAGCCAAATCACTGACGGTGCGGCTGTCGTTTTCATTATGACCGAAGACAAAGCAAAGGAACTGGGCCTGGAGCCACTTGGCCGTATTCGTTCTTTTGCCTTCGCCGGCCTGGATCCATCCAGGATGGGTTTAGGTCCTGCTTTTGCCACACCTATAGCTCTGGAAAAGGGCGGAGTCACCATGCAAGATATCCAGTTGATTGAGCTCAACGAAGCCTTTGCTGCCCAGGTGATTGCGAATCTGAAAATATTTGAATCTGATGAATTGACAAAAAAATATCTGGATCGTGAAAATGCTGCAGGTGCTATAAACAGTGATATTCTAAATGTGAATGGGGGTGCCATTGCATTAGGCCATCCGGTAGGAGCCTCTGCCACCCGGTTGATCATCACCCTTTTAAAGGAGATGAGCAGAAGAGATCTAAATCTGGGATTGGCAACGCTCTGTGTGGGAGGTGGTCAGGGTGCTGCTTTTGTACTCGAACGAAACTAGGAGGGATGAAATAAATGGGCAAAGCTTTCCAGCTGGAAATAACAGATGATAATATTGGTATACTCACCTTCGATCTATCCGGTGAAAAAGTAAATAAATTTAGTACACCGGTGATCGAGGAATTTGAAGCCATTTTAGATGAGCTTCATAAAAGAGATGATTTGAAATGTCTGCTGATTATGTCCGGGAAAAAAAGAATTTTTATTGCCGGAGCTGATATTAAAGAAATTGTAAACGTTAGTGATCCTGACCATGGATATAAAATATCCCAAAAAGGTCATGAAGTATTTGGTAAAATAGCCTCACTACCTTATCCTTCTATCGCCGTAATCGACGGTGCATGCATGGGCGGCGGCACAGAAATGTCTCTTGCCTGTACTTACCGTTTGGCCAGCAATAGTCCAAACACGAAGATTGCTTTACCAGAAGTAAACATCGGCATCTTCCCCGGCTGGGGCGGATCTCAGCGGCTGCCACGTCTTATTGGTCTTCAGCGCAGCCTGGATGTTATTCTTACCGGTCGGATTCTGGATGGGCGTCGCGCTTACCGTTATGGCATCGTTGACAAGCTGATTCCAAAGGAATTAGTGAAAGATACTGCTCTTAAATTTGCCCGTGATGTTATGGATGGTGTTGATGTTCTGGCTAAATCGCGCTCCCGCCGGAGACAAAAGGGCATTTTTACCTTTCTCCTGGAAAAGAATCCCCTCGGCCGGACCCTTCTTTTTAAACAAGCAAAAAAATCTGTCCTAAAGAAAACAAAAGGGCATTATCCTGCGCCTTTAGAAGCATTAAAAGCTGTGAAAAAGGGTTATGGCAAATCTCTCGCACGCGGTCTTGATATTGAAGCCAGAATTTTCGGAAATATTATCGGTTCATCCATTTCTAAAAATCTGATAAAAATATTTTTCTGGACCGAAGCGATAAAAAGAGAGAACGGAACCGGCAATCCGGATGTGCAAGTCGTGCCTGTTAAAAAAGCGGCAGGCCTTGGCGCCGGGGTGATGGGAGGTGGAATCGCCCAGCTTTTTGCCAGCAGAAATATTCCTGTACGGGTAAAAGATATAAATTATGATGCTGTCTCCAAAGCCTATCAACAGGCAGCTGAAGTATTAAAAGGGAAGCTGAAAAGAAGGCGGATTACAAAACTGGAATATCAGCACATTCTGGGTATCATTACAAGTACCATCAATTATTCGGGTTTTGCTTCAGTCGATTTTATTGTAGAAGCTATCGTAGAAGATTTAGACCTTAAAAAGAGCGTTTTTTCTGAATTGGAAAATCATATATCTGATCATACTATTGTTGTATCCAATACATCTTCCCTCAGGATTGATGATATGGCGGGTGCCTTTAAACATCCACAGCGGTTTGCCGGTATGCACTTCTTTAACCCCGTACATCGTATGCCACTTGTGGAAGTGATCCGGGGTAAAAATACCAGCGATGAAACTATTGCCACGACCTTTCAACTGGCAAAAAAACTTGGTAAAACACCCATTGTGGTTGGCGATGGCCCTGGCTTCTTAGTAAATCGCCTCCTGATGCCTTATATGGTTGAGGCTGTTTCCCTTCTTGAAGAAGGACATTCCATAGAAAAAATTGATCAGACTCTGGAAGATTTTGGCATGCCTATGGGACCCATTGAATTGTTTGATGAAGTGGGAATCGATGTGGCATATAAAGTTTCTCATATTCTGGCAGAAACGATGGGTGACCGCATGGCCGAGTCAGATCTGATCGAAAACATGGTTAAGGATAATCGCTTGGGCAAGAAAAACGGTAAGGGCTTTTACCGTTACGCAGGCAAAAAGAAAATTAGTGATCCATCCTTCACATCCTATATTACGGCAAAAGAAAAAACACAACTATCCTCCGATGAATTAATCGCCCGGATGATATATCCGATGATAAATGAAGCCGCCAGATGTTTAGAAGAAAAAATTGCCCGCCGGCCTCAGGATGTTGATTTGGGTATGATTTTCGGGACCGGTTTTGCACCATTCCGCGGTGGTTTACTCACCTATGCCGATACAGAATCTATTCCAAAAGTATTTGATAAAATGTCATCATTTACCGAATTGTACGGTGATCGGTTCAAACCTTCTTCGGCATTGGATGCGATAAATAAATCAAGTAAAGGTTTTTATGACTTTTACAAAAACGATTAATAATTAGTCCAATTCCGGATATCAGTTAGAAAAGGATATACTCAAATATTTATAATATCCGTCAGAGGAGTAAATAATGGCAGAAAATTTTAGTAATCCAAGCTTTGTAAAATCACTATTTAGTGGTTATATATTGGATGAACTTGTGTTTCCTTATCCACAAATGGATAAAGAAGAATCTGAAAGTTTAGATCTTATCCTTGATTCGTTGCGAAAATTTTCAGAAAACTATGTAGACTCTCCTGAATTTGACCGGCAGGAAAAATTTCCGGATGATGTGATTAATGGTATAAAAGAATTAGGACTTTTTGGTCTGGTGATTCCGGAGGAGTATGGCGGTTTTGGGCTTAGTACAACTGCCTATGTTAGAATATTGGAAGAAATTTCCCGTTATGATGGTAGTATGGCCCTGATTGTAGGTGCTCACCAGTCCATTGGACTAAAAGGACTTCTTCTATATGGGACCGAAGAGCAAAAGAAAAAATATCTGCCTAAATTGGCGACCGGCGAATTGATTGCCGCTTTTGGCCTGACAGAAGCAGGTGCCGGATCAGACGCTGCCGGAATCCAAACCCGGGCTGTGCGTGACGATAAAAAGGGAGTTTATGTACTTAACGGTAGCAAAATGTGGATTACCAATGGCGGTATTGCAGATTTTTTTACTATTTTCGCCAAAGAAGAAGTCGATATTCCCGGAGAAGGGAAAAAAGATAAAATTACAGCCTTTATGGTAACCCGCGATATGGGCATTCGTTCGGGTAAGAAGGAAGAAAAAATGGGAATAAGAGGTACTTCCACCACTGAAATTATCATGGAAAATGTTGAAGTACCTATTGAAAATGTGATCGGGGAGCCGGGTCGTGGATTTAAAATAGCAATGGAAATTCTCGATACCGGTCGTATCGGCCTGGCGGGCGGAAATGTAGGTGCTACTAAAGCAGCCCTGAAGTATGTTCTAAAACATGTCCAGGAGCGACACCAATTCGGACGTCCTTTGATCTCCTTTGAACTAATCAGAGAAAAAATTGCTCAGATCGCCGTGCGTATCTTTGTTTCCGAATCTATCGTTTATCTGGCAACTCAAATGATCGATAACGGCAAAATTGATTATTCGTTGGAATCTGCCATCGGTAAAACCCTGGCGACAGATTACCTCTGGATAAATGTCAATGAAATCTTGCAAATGGCCGGTGGTATCGGTTATAGCCGGGAATATCCTTATGAACAATGGGTGCGGGATGCCCGAATTAATACGATTTTTGAAGGAACGAACGAAATCATGCGTATTTTTATAGCTCTCTCTGGTATTCAGGAACGGGGTGAATATCTAAAAAGAATGGGTAAAGCTCTGAGTGATCCCATTAAAGGATTTGGTTTATTAACCGACTTTGCCGTCCATTATATGAAGGACAGATTAACGACCGAACGAATACCCGAGGTTCATCCAAAACTTGCAAATGCAAAAGCAGAATTTGAGGAGTGGGCTAAAAATCTTCATATCACTACTGAACGGGTCCTGATGAAATATGGTAAAAATATCATTAAAAGACAGATCATCCAACGCAGACTCGCAGATGCTGCTATTGATTTGTTTGGTATGGTTGCAACTATCTCAAGGGTCGATTATTGTATCCGTTCAAAAGGCGAAGAAAATTGTTCAAAACTTATATTGCTCTGCAATACCTATTGCGAACAGGCCTGGCGGCAAATACGTCGTAATCTTTTGATGATTGACAAGAATGATGATCAAAATCTATTAAAAATTGCTGATTTTATCGCGGAAGATGGTGAATATAAAGTATAATTATAAATTTAGGAGGGATAATTGTGAAGATAGCTGTATGTGTGAAACAGGTCCCGGATACAGAGACAAAGATACGAATCAGTTCTGATAAAAAAGGGATAGAGGAGGGAGAAATAAATTTTATTCTCAATCCATATGATGAAATTGCTGTGGAAGAAGGACTTAAAACAAAAGAAAGCAACAGCGGTGAAGTAACCATCATTTCTCTTGGCCCTGATAGAGTCACTTCCACCATTCGCAGTGCGCTGGCTATGGGAGCTGATAAAGCTATTCATATCAAAACCGAGAGAATACCCGTTGATCCAATGGTAACCGCTACGGCTCTCGCCCAGGTTCTTGATGAAGGAAAATTCGATCTTATTCTCCTCGGCAAACAAGCCATCGATGATGATCATCAGCAGATGGGGCCAATTCTTGCGGAAAAACTGGGAATCGCGTCAGCCAACGTAGTTACAAAACTGATTCTCAGTGGTAATAAGGTTGTTGCAGAGCGTCAGATAGAGGGGGGGTTCGAAAAGGTCGAGTGTGAATTACCGGCGGTAATTACAGCACAACGTGGACTGAATGAGCCACGTTATGCTTCTTTGAAAGGAATCATGGCGGCCAAAAAAATTCCAATTGAAGAAAAATCCATCGACTTACCTGCTGAGCGTATTGAAATCATAGAAATTAATTATCCGCCCGAAAAACCTCCGGGGAAAATTGTTGGTGAAGGTCCGGACGCAGCAGCAGAACTTATCCGCCTTTTAAAGGAAGAAGCGAAGGTAATTTCTTGAATCATATCAGAATATTCAAAATTTAGTACCCATGAATCCGAAATCAAGAGGAGATAGATAGATGAGCAAAATTCTCGTATTTGCAGAGCAGAGAGAGGGTGAAATCAAAAAAATTGCATTTGAGAATTTAACACTAGCAAAAAATCTCAGTGCTGAATCAGGGGCCCAGGTTGTATGTGCTGTTATTGGACATAACATTGGCACATTAGTTGATAATCTGGCAAAATATGGTGCTTCAAAGATTATAATGTGCCAGGATGACTCCCTGGCCTTTTATCAGCCAGAGGGATATACCAAAATTCTGGCTGAAATTGTGAAAGAGCAAGGCGCTTCAACCATTTTGATGGGTGCAACACTTATGGGCAAAGATTTGGCGCCACGCCTGGCGGCAAGATTAGATGCTGCCCTGGCCACTGATTGTATTTCCGTAGAGGCTTCCGGGGGTGATTTGAAAATTGTCCGGCCGATGTATGCCGGTAAGGTAAGAGCAACTATTCAATTGAAATCAGATATAAAGATCCTGACAATACGGCCTAACGTTTACCTGGCTGAAGAATCGACAGTTTCTCCCGAAGTAAATGATTTCTCAGGTAATTCGGGAGACTTAAAATCAAGAGTAACTGAAATATCAACCGGCTCAGGTGACAAGCTCGACGTAACCGAGGCTGACATCATAGTTTCTGGTGGACGGGGGCTAAAAGGACCGGAGAATTTTCACCTTATCACAGAGCTTGCTCAAAAACTTGGCGCTGCTCAGGGAGCTTCCCGGGCTGCTGTAGATGCCGGTTGGAGACCTTATGAAGAACAGGTAGGTCAAACCGGAAAAACGGTTTCTCCCTCGCTCTATATAGCCGTAGGAATATCCGGTGCGATACAACATCTGGCGGGAATGTCATCATCAAAATATATTGTTGCGATTAACAAAGATCCGGAAGCCCCTATTTTTAAAGTAGCTGATTATGGAATTGTCGGTGATCTGTTTGAAGTTGTTCCGAAAATGCTAGAGTTATTATAGGGATAGAAGAGCTTTTATTACAGCAATTTTGATTTTGATGATTTGACGAATCCTGCACTATGTACAATTTCTTCTATATGGTTGTAGAGACGTCCCGGCGGGACGTCTCTACGCTCGAACGAATGATGAGAGACGACATTCGGAACGATTCGAAACCTCAACAAATAATTAGACAAAGGTCAATAAGTGGTTCAATATTTGTGAAAATTTCAATCTGATCATATGGATTTCACAAGTACAAAGTAATTTATATTCAACCAGTGCCGAAAATATTTTAAATATGTAAACACCTAGTCAGCTGGTGCATTTAATTTATAGCGGTGACCTGTATCTCGCCGCTATTTTTTTTTAGATCTATCATTATTCAACTTTTGTAAGATCATATCTGCAGGTGTTAGATATTTTTTCTCACTATTACAGTTCTTGCAGCAGGGGACAATATTTCCTTTCGTACTTTTTCCACCTCTTGAGAGTGGTACGATGTGATCCATGGTCAGATCACCGGCTGAAAATGATTTGCCACAATAATGGCAGGATCCCTTGGCAATCAGGTTTTTCCACCACTGTGAATTTCGCATCTCCCGGGCTTTGGCTTTTTCACGGGCAACATGTTGCTTATCTGAAGGTATGTCGATCCAATCACTCATCATAATCTATTAATATTATTTTTCTATAATTTTGATTCGATCTGGTTTTTTTAATCCTTTTACAACCAAATCATATGAATGATCAATAATCCCGAATTTGGTCTAAGGTCATAACCCATCTCATTCAAATCGACTGGCGTCGGCATAATAGGTACCGAGCAAGGTGACATTATCACAAAAGAAATTAAGTTCCTCCAGGGCCAGTTTTATCAGGCGTTCTTGTGGATGTCCTTCGAAAGTCACAAAGAATTTTGCCAGCTCTCTCGTTTTGCTTGGAATATAACTTTCCAGTTTTAACAAATTTATTTTATTTGTGGCAAATCCACCCATAGCCTTGTAGAGAGCAGCCGGAATATTTCGTGCCACAAACACAAGTGATGTCAGAACTCTGCCCTTTGATGGATCAGGGTCAACTGACTGTCTTGAAATAGTCAGGAAAAGTGTTGTATTGTCATTCTTGTCCTCAAAATTTCTTTTCATGATAGCCAGTCCATATTGCTCTGCTGCCAGTTCAGAGGCCAGGGCTGCTTTTGTTAGATCATTCCATTTTGCAACATCCATTGCTGCAAGCGCGGTATCCGCATAGGGATAGGGTTTAAGGTCCATCTGAAACAGGTTCTTCCTGCATTGTAATAAAGCCTGCGGATGTGAGTAAACATCCTTTATTGAATTTATATCTGCTTTTTGCGGGGCTAATAAACAATGATGAACCCGGTGAAAATATTCTTGAACAATAAATAAATTCATTTCCGGTAATAAATTATGAATTTCCGCCACCCGTCCGGCCTGTGAATTTTCAATTGGGATTAAGCCAAGGGATACTTCACCTGATTTTACAGATTCGAAGACCTCCTCAAATGAGGAAAATGGTACCGATTTCATATCCGGATGAATATGATGACAGGCAACATCAGAATGAGCACCAGACACACCTTGAAAAGCAATTAGATTATTATCCATAACTTCTTTATTGGTTTAGTGATTAAAGTTGATTACCTCTCTTTGACTTCTCTTTTGTAGAGACAAGATTGATATATATGACAACGTGCCAGTAACCCAAAATTTACAATTTATCCAAACCGGTTTCAAATTGTAATAAAAGTAAGGGTGTCGGATTTAATAACAAAAATCTTTCCGGATTAAAATAAGATTCATCTCCCGGGAATGCAATCATTCTAATATATAAATATGGATTTCTTATTGACAATTTCTCTTTACTTCGGTAACATTAAAAAAAATGAAAGAATTATGACGATAAGAATCAATACACGCTGGTATTTTTATTATTTTGCATTTTTTGCTCCCAATGGGGCTATTGGAGACGTGTATTGATTTCATCATTTCTATAAAATACACTTCAAAAGCCCCGAAATCATTCGGGGCTTTTTTTTTGTCAGAAAAATAATAAATAGAGGTATAAAATGAATATCAAAATGCGTGAGCGGGATTCAGGGGCCTTGGATCAATGGGCCACCCTCAAAGAGAAGCCATTGATTATCGCTGGACCTTGTAGTGCTGAAAGCGAGGAACAAGTCATGGGCACAGCTTTCAAACTATCCCGGATATCAGATGTGGCTATCTTTAGGGCTGGTATCTGGAAACCTCGTACACGTCCGAATGCTTTTGAGGGTGTCGGCAAAAAAGGTCTGCATTGGCTTCAAAGAGTTAAAAAGGAGACCGGCTTACCAACAGCGATCGAAGTCGCTAATGCGCATCATGTCTATGAGGCTCTTAAATATGGGATCGATGTTCTTTGGATTGGGGCCAGAACATCTGTTAATCCGTTTTCAGTACAGGAAATTGCAAATGCCCTGCAAGGAGTAGATGTTCCTGTTCTGGTAAAAAATCCAATCAACCCCGATATTAATTCCTGGATTGGCGCTCTGGAGAGAATTGCTCAAGCAGGTATTAAACGTCTGGGAGCAATACACCGGGGGTTTTCAACCATTGAAAAATCGCCTTACAGGAATGCACCAAAATGGGAGATCCCAGTTGAATTAAAGCGCTTGATGCCGGAGATTCCAATCATCTGTGATCCAAGCCATATTGCTGGAAATCGAGACGCAATCGCTGAATTATCTCAGAATGCGCTGGACCTGGCAATGGAGGGTTTGATGATCGAAAGCCATATAGATCCTGATAATGCCGTTAGCGATGCCCGCCAGCAAATCACACCGGACTCATTGGCAGCCATTCTCAGTAACTTGACTATCCGCAGACCGGAAGGTGACGGGACAAATGGAGCAGAAATATTAAATATGCTTCGGCGGGAAATTGATGAAGTGGATTGGGCCCTGTTAGAGATTTTACAACGTAGAACAGAAATAACAACAAAAATGGGGCATTATAAGAAAAGTCATAATATGACCATTTTACAGGTAAACCGCTGGCAGGAACTCTTAGAAAATCGTCTGCAGAAGGCAAGAAACCTGGGAATAGACGAGAAAATGGTCAAAGATATTTATCAATTATTGCACAAACAATCCTTTAAAATTCAGAGTGATTTGCTGAATAAAAGTGATTGATGATTACTTACCTGCTTTTCCGGCTTATGAATTTTCAGGATTTTATAATTCAAACTGTCATTCAGGGCCTGCAAACTGGCTTCTATAATATCATGGGACACGCCTACTGTTGACCACATCTTGCCGCTATCACCGGATTCTACAAGAACTCTGACTTTTGCAGCCGTACCGTTTCTCTCATTCAGCACTCTTACCTTATAATCTATCAGGCGTGTATCTTTAACCTCAGGATAGAACCTTATCAAGGCTTTTCTGAGTGCCTTGTCTAAAGCATTTACCGGTCCGTTTCCATCCGCTGCTGTATGCTCTATCTCATTTCCGACTTTCACTTTAAGGACCGCCTCCGCATATTTATGTCCCTCCGAACTAAACAGAACATTGATTTTGGTATAGGTCACTTCAAAAAACGGTTCAAACTCGTTTAATTCAGCACGTAACAGAAGCTCGAATGAGGCTTCTGCACCATCGAATTGAAATCCTTCGTATTCCAACGATTTAATCTGACCAACAAATTTTTTACTGAATTCTTTATCTTCTGGAAGGTCAATACCAAACTCTTGAGCCTTATAGCGAATATTACTCCCACCAGAAAGATCCGAGATAATGACATGCTGACGATTACCTATATTAGAAGGATCGATATGCTCATACATCCTGCTATCTTTGAGGATTGAACTTACATGAATACCGCCCTTGTGGGTAAAGGCAGATTTGCCGACAAAAGCGGCCCGGTTATTGGGTAACTGATTCATTAATTCATCTACATAATGTGAAAGCGATGTCAGTTTATTAAGATTTTCCATTTGGCGGGTCTTTTTTCCCATTTTCAGGCTCAGATTGGGAATGACACTGCATAGATTTGCATTTCCACATCTTTCACCAAATCCGTTAATTGTACCTTGAACATGCACTGCCCCTGCTAATACCGCTTGTAGAGAATTGGCAACAGCCACTTCTCCATCATTATGGGCATGTATCCCCAAAGGCGAATCGAGTGATTTTTTCACAATAGTAAAAATATCAAACACTTCATCAGGTAACGATCCCCCATTGGTATCACAGAGGACTATTACATCAGCCCCACCGGCTTCGGCGGCCTTCAGCATTTTAATTGCAAATTCCTGATCATCCTTATAACCATCAAAGAAATGCTCAGCATCAAATACCACTTCTCTTCCATTCTCTCTCAGGAACTGAACAGATTTAAAAATAAGATCCTCATTTTCCTCATCCGTCAGACCCAGACTTTTTTTAGAATGGAGACGCCAGGTTTTACCAAATATTGAGATGGCTGGTGTTTCAGATTTGAGCAATTTTTGCAAATTAACATCAGTCTTAACATTTTTCGGATTCCTTGCCGTTGATCCAAAAGCACAGATCCTGGCATTCTTTATAGATAATTTTTTGACTTTTTGAAAATACTCCTCATCTCTGAGATTGCTTCCCGGCCAGCCACCTTCAATATAATCAACACCAAATTCATCCAGCTTTTGCGTTATCAGTAATTTATCCTGAATGGATAAACTAATTGATGCTGACTGGGTACCATCTCTAAGTGTTGTATCAAATATTTCTATTAAATTATTCTCTTTCATAATAAGCCTCTTTTCTGAGAGTCTTTCTAAATCATCCCTTCATCCCGGGCATAATTAAATAATCCACCTGCCTTAATGATGGGCAGAACCGCTCCCGGTGATTTCAGTTGATAAATTTTACCTGACATTTTGTTTTCCAAAACGCTTTTTTCAAAATTTATTTCTATCCTATCTCCGGTTTTAATTTCAGAGACAAGATCATCCTCACTCTCCAGGGGTATAAGAAATCCACCATCTACAGCATTCCTGTAAAATATACGAGCGTAGGACTCGGCTATAATCGCCTGGACGCCCGCCTGCCTTAGTGCAAACGGGGCATGTTCCCTGGAGGAACCACAGCCAAAGTTTGATCCGCCGATTATAATGCTATAGTCAGACAGATGATTATCACCTTCAATAAAATGAGTTTGTCCTTTTGGAAGGCCCGCTTTTTCATATGGTACACCTGACAATGCAAAGTGACCGTATTTCTTCGATTCTTCCGGATCGGAGAGACTATAAACCAAATGTTCTGCCGGTATAATTTGATCGGTATCAATATTTGTGCCTAATACATAGGCCTTTCCGGTAATTAGCTTTTCCATTATTAATCCCTGATGTATTTTCAGATTATTTTTATGATATCAAAATAGGAATAATATATAATCACCTATTTTAAGAACTCTCTCGGATCCGTTATTTCCCCTTTTATTGCAGAAGCAGCAACTGTCAATGGGGAGGCGAGATAAACTTCTGATTGTTTACTCCCCATGCGTCCGGGAAAATTCCGGTTGGTTGTAGAGATAATCACATCGCGGTCCACCGCCCGCCCGATTGTGTCATCAGGGCCTCCAAGGCATGCAGCACAGGAGGACTGGGCAATAACACATCCTGCTTTTTCAAGAATTTCCTTAATAGACACACCCTTATAAGTTTCGATCTCCAAATGTTTTGCTGTATCGGTACTGGCCGGTACGACAAAAGTCGTAACCTTTACCTTATGTCCCATCAGAATTTTTGCGGCTGCAATAAAATCGTTTATCTTGCCCCCGGTGCAGGAACCAATGTAGCATTTGGTTAACTTCTCACCTTGTACATTTCGAACGGTATCTCTGTTATCAGGACTATGCGGCTTGGCTACTAGTGGTTCAATTTTATCCGTATCGTAATTAAATGTTTTAAAATAGGTTGCATCTTCATCACTTCTGAACATTTGGAAACTAGTATCAGTCACTTTTTTTAGAAATTTCTCGGTAGTTTCATCCGCAGCGATCACTCCGTTCATGGCACCCGCCTCTATGGTCATATTACATAAGGTCATCCGTTCATACATATCTAAGGAACCAACAACCGATCCGTCAAACTCCAGGGCGCGGTAGGTACCGCCATCGGTAGTAATGTCTCCCAGTACTTGTAAAATTAAGTCCTTTGCCGTCAGATAAGAGGGCATTTCACCATTAAAGGTAAATCTCATCGAAGCAGGGACTTTTTCCCATATTTTACCTGTACCCAGAATAAAAGCCGCATCAGTATTTCCTACTCCTGTAGCAAACATACCAAAGGCACCCGATGTACAGGTATGTGAATCGGTACCAATCAGGACAGTTCCCGGAATATTATAACCTTCCTCTGCCAGAGCGATGTGGCAAACGCCTTTGTATCGTTCTGTACCAACATCATAATAATTGGGCAATTCATATTCCTTTGCAAAGTCGCGCAGGATTTGCACATTTCTATTCGCATGTACATTTGCAGTAAAAATGTAATGGTCCGGGAAAATGACTAATTTATTTTTATCCCAAATTCTGGCATTATCTCCAAATTCCTTTTTCCAGATTTGAATTGTGGGCGGGCCACAGACATCATGAGTCATCAAAGTATCAACATTTAACCAGACATTCTCTCCCGGTACAACTTTCTCTTTTCCTGAAGATTTTGCCATTAATTTCTCTGTTATAGTCATGCCCATAATTAAACAGCACCTTTCTCTATACTTTTTCTTTACTCTTATTTTTTTTCTCTTTTTCCAAGAGGTTAATGGCATTCAAATAAGCTTTTGCACTGGCCTCAATGATATCTGTTGATACCCCACGACCCAGATAGCTTTTTTCGCCATTTCTGATTCTGACCAACGCCTCACCCATAGCCTGACGCCCCTCGGTTACTGATCTTACCTGGTAAGATTCGACGCGGTATTTGCTTCCTAAGACACGGTCAATGGAATTAAATACGGCGTCCACAGGTCCATCCCCGGTTGCAGATTCACTGATCACTTTACCATCAACCTTTAATTTTAAGCTTGCCGTAGGAATAGCATGAGAACCTGAATGAACCTGGATTTGTTCCAGATGCAAATGTGAAGCATCCAGATACAGTTCATCCCCCATCAGAGCGCGCAAATCATCATCATAGACCTCTTTTTTCTTGTCCGCCAGATCAGTGAAAAGTGAATAGAGCCTGCCAAGGTCTTTCTCGGATACAGTATATCCAAGTTCCTGCAGACGTACTTTTAAACCGTGCCTGCCGGAATGCCTGCCCAGAACAATTTTCGTTTTTGGAACACCCACTTTATCCGGCGTCATAATTTCGTAGGTATTTCTATTTTTTAACATCCCGTCCTGATGAATACCCGATTCATGGGCAAAGGCATTACGACCAACAATAGCTTTGTTTGGCTGCACTACAAGACCCGTAAAACCAGAGACCATATGGCTGGTATTGAAAATTTCTTTAGTGTTTACATTTGTCTGAAAAGAGAGCAGATCTTGCCTTACGTTTAAGGCCATGACAATTTCTTCAAGAGATGCATTACCGGCACGTTCACCGATACCATTGACTGTACATTCAACCTGCCGTGCACCCTCAGCAATGGCCGCCAATGAATTAGCTACAGCAAGTCCCAAATCATCGTGACAGTGTACACTTATAATAGCCTTATCAATATTTTTTACTTTTTTCTTTATTATCCGAATTTTCTCGGCAAACTCCATGGGTAATGTATACCCGGTTGTATCCGGTATGTTGACAGTTGTTGCTCCCGCCTCAATGGCTGCTTCAATGACCTCACACAAATATTCAATATCCGTTCTTCCGGCATCTTCAGCAGAAAACTCCACATCATCACAAAAAGTTTTAGCATATTGTATAGCTTCTACGGACATTTTTATGATGGTCGCTCTTTTTTCTGCCAATGTCTGGCCATAACGCTTATCGGCGAATTTACCCAAAATGTGATGGTCTGATGTGCTGTTAAACGTATGAATTCTTTTTCTGCGCGCGTCACTAATGGCTTCCGCTGCTTTTTTAATATCAACTTCCTTGGTACGGGCCAAGGCAGCAATGACAAGATCCACCTCTCCGGTAATTCGTTTAACAGCCTCAAATTGTTCCGGTGATGACACCGGGAAACCTGCTTCAATAATGTCAACATTTAATTTTTCCAGCTGGCGAGCAATTTCAAGCTTTTCAAAAATATTTAAAGACGCACCGGGAGATTGCTCTCCATCTCTTAAAGTCGTATCAAATACAAGAACCTGATTTTTCATTTTGAATCTCCGACATAAATATTTTTTACAATGTAAAAACACCTATGGCATGATTATTAAATATTTCTTCAACATTTTTAAATATTGTTTCCGACATGTCGGTTGTGGAGACCAGGGTCATCCCATCGGAATAGATATCATTGGTGCGATACCCTTGCTCTAACGTGAGTTCAATGGCTTCCTCAATAATTTTAGCCGCCTGTGTCATCTGAAACGTATGATTAAACATCATTGCCACCGATGCCAGCATGGCGATTGGATTTGCCATATTTTTACCAGCAATGTCAGGTGCACTTCCATGTACAGGTTCATAGAGAGCATACTTATCACCCAGACTTGCCGAAGGAAGCATACCAAGACTTCCTGTTATCATTCCGGCTATATCACTGAGGATGTCGCCAAAAAGATTAGAGGTCACGAGAACATCAAATTGCAGGGGATCCCTTACAATCTGCATGGCAGCATTATCCACATACATGTTCTGTAATTCGATATCCGGAAATTCCTTATGAATTTCCTTTACACGTGAGCGCCAAAATTGAGAACATTCCAGTACATTAGCTTTATCTACAGACATTACCTTTTTCTGACGCTCTTTTGCCATGATAAATGCCATTCTAACGATCCGGTCAACTTCTTCCTGCGAATAGACCATTGTATTCCAACCTTTTTTATCATCATAGCCGCGAGGTTCTCCAAAATAGATTCCGCCCGTAAGTTCTCTTAAAACGATAAAATCAGTACCTTTAAGTACATCGGCTCTGAGAGAAGACGCGTCCAAAAAAGCCGGAAAGACTTTTGCAGGTCTGATATTTGCATACAGGGCAAGAGATTTTCTCACTTTTAGCAAACCCGCTTCCGGCTTAATGTGGTGTTCCAGTTCTTCCCACTTAGTGCCCCCTACAGCACCCAGAAGAACAGCATCGGCCTTACAACAGGCCTCAATCGTATCATCTGTCAGCGGTATTCCAAATTTGTCTATTGAGGCGCCACCAATCAGTTTGTTCACAAAGCTTACATTAATATTATACCGATCAACCACGAGATTGATAAGACGCACCGCTGATTCCATGATTTCGGGACCAATACCATCCCCTGGTAAAAGTGTTATTTTAATGCTCATGATTACTTTCTGCCTTCATTAACTATTTTTAACCCAGGACATCATTCCACGAAGTTTTGCCCCGACTTTTTCTATCATGTGTTCTTTTGTCTCTTCTCTTAATTTCTTCATATTGGGCTGACCATTGGCATATTCATCCAGCCATTCTTGAGCGAATTTTCCGTTCTGAACTTCTTCCAGGATTTTTTTCATCGCTTTTCTGGTATCTTCCGTAATAATCTTCGGTCCTCTGGACATACCACCATATTCAGCCGTATCGCTGACGGAATAATTCATCCGGCTCAAACCACCCTCATAGAACAGATCAACAATTAGTTTTAATTCATGCATACATTCAAAATAAGCTAATTCGGCAGGATAACCCGCTTCAACCAGCGTATCAAAACCAGCCTTTATCAGCTCTGCAGATCCACCGCAAAGAACGGCCTGCTCTCCAAATAAATCTGTTTCTGTTTCATCTTTAAAATTGGTTTCTATCACTCCGGCCCGTGTACCGCCTATTCCTTTGGCCCAGGAAAGGGCTAATTCCTTTGTATTACCCGACGGATCCTGATGGACAGCGATCAGACAAGGGACACCACTTCCTTCTGTAAATGTGCGTCTGACAAGATGACCGGGACTTTTTGGAGCAATCATCATAACGTTAACATTTGCAGGGGGCACGATTTGTTTATAATGAATATTAAATCCATGAGCAAAAACCAGAGTGTCACCTTCTTTTAGGTTCGCTGCGATAGCTTCATCATAGACTTTTTTCTGGATTTGATCAGGTAAAAGAACCATTATTACATTAGCAATTTTGACTGCTTCGGCTGCTTCCAGTACTTCAAAACCAGCTGATTTTGCATTATCCCAGGCTTCTCCACCTTTGACTTCTGCAATAATCACATCCATACCACTCTCTTTTAAGTTTAAAGCATGAGCATGCCCCTGACTTCCATATCCAAGTATAACAATTTTCTTTGATTTCAAACTATCCAATGTCGCATCGGAATCATAATACATTTTCATCGTTCTCACTCCTATAATTTTGTAACATCTAATTCTTTTTTAGCATTTTTCACCTGCTCTCCCCGCTTTAAGGCAACCGTTCCGGATCGTGCCATTTCTTTAATCCCGAAAGGCGACAATACGTTTACTGCTGCATTAACTTTTGCAGGGGGGCCGGTAATTTCTAATGTAATGCTCTTGTTGTTGATATCTACAACTTTTCCACGAAAGATATCATTGATGTTTTTCAACTCTTCCAGCCCACCTTTCGGATAATTAACCGTAATAAGGGCTAATTCGCGCTCTGTTCGATCATTCTTTGTTAGATCAACAACTTTAATGGTATCAATCAAACGATTTAGCTGTTTGATAACCTGACCAATGATCTGGTCATTCCCTGATGTAACCATAGTCATTCGTGAAATATCGCGAATTTCAGTTTCACCCACAGATATACTGTGTAAATTAAATCCTTTGGCGCTAAACATGGTAGCAACTCTGTCAAAAGCACCAAAACTATTTTCAACTAATAGTGAAATTGTACGTTTCATAATTAAACCATCCTTTTAGGGTTAAGTCTGTCCAGGATCATATCGGAGATGGATCCACCGGAAGGAACCATGGGGAAAACCATTTCTTCTTTCAAAACCTTAAACTCAATGAGACTGGGACCATCATTAATAGATAGCGACTTTTTTATTAGTCCATCGACGTCTTCTACTTTATCCGTTGCCCAGGAAGGAATATTGAGTGCTTCACCCAGCTTTACAAAATCTGGATTACTAGAACCCAAATCCGTAAAACTATACTTTTCAGCATGAAATAATTCCTGCCACTGTCTGACCATTCCGAGAAAACTGTTATTAATGATAATGAATTTAATCGGTAGTTTATAAGCAACGGCCGTTATTAATTCCTGCATATTCATCTGAAAACCACCGTCTCCGCTAATTGAGATTATCGGTTTATCCTGAACACCAAAGGCCGCGCCAATTGCTGCCGGCACCGAGAAACCCATAGTACCCAAACCACCACTTGTTAGTAATGACCGGGGATTATTAAACTTATAGTACTGGGCTGTAATCATTTGATGCTGACCAACATCTGTTACAATGATGGCATTACCTTTCGTTAAATCAGAAATTCTTTCCAGGACATACTGTGGCCGCAATTTCCCGTCATCTTTTTCATATGTCAGAGGACAATCATATTGCCAGGCCTTAATTAATTTCCACCAGTTTGCGATTTGTGGCTTATCGGGCATTTCATTCATCAGCTGTGGAATTATGGTCTTTGCGTCACCAACAATTGGTAAGTCAACCAATACATTTTTATCTATTGCCGTCGGATCTATATCTACATGTATTTTAAATGCATCTTTTGCGAATGTTTCCACCTTTCCTGTCACGCGATCATCAAAACGTGCCCCGAGCGAAACCAGAACATCACAATTATTTACGGCTTGATTGGCCCAATAGGTTCCGTGCATACCAAGCATTCCTAATGACTGTTTTGCCGTTCCCGGGTAAGCACCAAGTCCTAATAGAGTCATTGTCACCGGCAAGTCGAACTTTTTGGCAAAGGCAGTAAGCTCCGGACCGGCATCTGCCATGATAACACCACCTCCCACATAAAGCAATGGTTTTTTAGCAGCAGCGATCTTGCGTGCTGCTTTTTTAATCTGATTTAGATGGCCGCCATAGGTCGGTTTATATCCTCTTATAAATGCTTTTTCCGGGTAATCAAATTCAGATTCACACGCAATCATATTTTTTGGTAAATCGACTACCACAGGACCTGGTCTGCCAGAAGAAGCGATATAAAAAGCCTTTTGTATGGTCGATGCCAGGTTTTTAACATCACGCACTAGAAAACTATGTTTGGTGATCGGTCTTGTAATGCCAATAATGTCAGCTTCCTGAAAAGCATCATTACCAATCAGGTGTGTTGGAACCTGTCCGGTGAAGACAACAATAGGGACTGAATCCAAATAGGCATCTGCAATCCCCGTTACTGTATTGGTTGCCCCCGGACCTGAAGTAACAAGAACAACACCGACCTTCCCTGTCGCCTTTGCATATCCCTCAGCCATATGTGTAGCGCCCTGCTCGTGGCGAACCAGAATATGTTTCAGAAAATCAATATCATAAAGACACTCATAAATTTTTAACGTGGAACCACCAGGATATCCAAAAACATATTCAACTTTTTCTTTCTTTAAAGACTCAAAAAATATATCTGCTCCAGACATCTTTGTCTTTTTTGTCATAATATATCCTCATTACATCATTTAAATTCCGGAACCTGTAACACTGCACCCGTATTTGCCGATGATACCATTTGTGCATAGCGTGCCAGATATCCTTTTTTTATTTTAATCTCAAATTTTGGTTTATCTCTTAATCGATTTTCGATTTCTTCATCTGTTAGTTCTACCCTCAATGTGTTTTCGGGTATATTAATCGAAATGATATCACCCTCCTGAAGTGCAGCGATCGGACCATTGTCTGCTGCCTCCGGCGACACATGGCCGATACATGCGCCCCTGGTGCCGCCTGAAAAACGCCCGTCCGTTAAAAGGGCGACCTTGTCTCCAAGCCTCATTCCCATAATTGCGCTGGTTGGTGTTAACATCTCAGGCATCCCGGGACCTCCTCTTGGTCCTTCGTAACGAATAACGACCACCATTCCGGCTTTAATTTCACCTCCGAGAATTCCACGTACAGCATCTTCCTGTGATTCATATATCTTTGCCGGTCCGGAATGTACCAGCATTTCCGGCTCAACCGCTGCAGATTTTACAATAGAGCCGTCTGGGGCAAGGTTGCCAAACAAAATGGCCAGCCCCCCTGTAGCCGAATAAGGATTGTCTATTTCCCTGATAACATCTGTATTAAGATTCACTGCATCAGCGATATTTTCCCCCAAAGATTTTCCTGTAACGGTTTTCTGGGAGACATCGATTATTCCCTCTCGCTTCGATAATTCTTTCATTATGGCGGATACACCTCCGGCTTTATCAACATCCTCCATATGAACATCCCTGGTAGCCGGACTCACTTTACAGATATAAGGAACCCTTTTGGACAAATCATTTAGTTCATTCAGGTCAATATTCAGTCCCAATTCGGTTGCGATAGCAAGAGAATGTAGAATCGTATTTGTGCTTCCCCCCATCGCCATATCCAGAGCTAAGGCATTATTAAAAGCCGAACGTGTCATAATTTTCGATGGTTTCAAATCCTCTTCTACCATCCCAACAATTCTTTGTCCCGCTTTTTTTACCAGTTCATGACGCCTCTTATCAACTGCCAGAATTGAGCCATTCCCCGGCAGGGCGATGCCAAGGGCTTCCATCAGACAGTTCATAGAATTTGCCGTAAACATTCCTGAACAAGAGCCACATGTAGGGCAGGCCAGGGTTTCAAGTTCCTTTAATCTTTCCTGATTTATCTCTCCGGTCTGGTAGCTGCCGACACCCTCAAAAACAGAAATCAGGTCAATTTTCTCCCCGGCCTTTGTTCTGCCAGCTTTCATAGGACCCCCGGAAACAAAAATAACCGGAATGTCTATTCTAGCTGCTGCCATTAACATTCCCGGAACAATTTTATCACAGTTGGGAATACAAACCAATCCGTCCAGACGATGGGCCTCGGCAACCGTTTCCACGGAATCCGCGATTAACTCACGACTGGCCAGGGAATAGCGCATACCAAGATGGCCCATGGCAATACCATCATCAACCCCAATTGTGTTAAACTCAAACGGTACACCACCTGCATCACGAACCGCAGTTTTAACTAGTTTTCCAAATTCCTGAAGATGCACGTGACCGGGAATAAGATCGATATATGAATTACATACACCGATGAAAGGCTTGTCGAAGTCATTATCATCTTTGATAACACCCGTAGCTCGCAACAGACTTCTGTGCGGGGCCTTTTCAAATCCCTTTTTTATTAAATCTGATCTCATTTGGACCTCTGCTTATTTCAACCGAAATTGATAATACATTCCGCTCCGAGGTCAACCCCAAATTTGAATTTTAATTTTTGCGGAAACTCAACGTGGATGGGATTGACCGATTCTTAACCGATCAGAATAATCAGGTTAATAATCAGAATCCCAATAAGAAGGATTAGAGGAAGCAAAGATAATACTATCACGCGGCCAATTACAAGAAGAGAGATACTTGAATCTTTTAATAAAAATATATTTTTTGCCGCGTATTGCATAATTATTCGCTATTCTTAATAAAATTGCCTGACAAATTAAAGAAATAAAACTGATATATCAACTATAAAAGACATATTTTTTACTCTCTATTTATTCAATTTTCCAAAGATGATCGACTTTTTTCCATCCACTGATACAAAGTAGGCAAATCAAGTAACATTGAGCACCATTCACCCTTAGATAAAATATGATATATATAACCTGAATCTCTCAGGCATCATCAATTAGAATTAATTTGTTTTGTTTCACCCAGAATTATATTAACGATATCGATCGGCAATTTACCACTATTACCAGCTACAGCTCGTATATTGTCATCATAATCTGCGTCAATACCTGCTGTAGACAATCGTTTTAATGCCATCGTGATTGAAATATTTGTCTCCTGGCAAATCTCAGCTATAGTTTTTCTACCGTAACCTTTTCCCTGGTGTAGTTGGGCACCTGTGGATTTTCCCTGAAACTGTATCTTTCTGAACAATTCATTCGGCGATAAATTATAAGCCCCTGCTACATCTTTAAGGATCGAAAGGGGACCAGCTTCAATTCCCTGCTCTTTGAGTTGTTGAATCAATTTCTCTGGCTTGATTTTAATCGTACTGGCCAGTTGATCGATTGTCATCTCTTCAGCATGGGGAACCGGTGGCTCTGTTGATTTTGTCGACCAGGAACTTTTCATCGACTCTCCAAAATTGATTACCTCCTGAAAAGGAGGAGCCTCCCATAATATTAGTATAAATATCCCTGACGTAAGGACCAGTGAAAAAAACAATTCCCGTCTTAAACAAAATCTTTTATTCAACTTATCCTTCAGATAAGAAATGAAGACTGACCAATTAAAGTAAAGATGGAACGCAGAAGCGATTACAAATGAAAACGTAAAGATGATATGCAAGGCCTGCCATTGATGTTTTTCAAACCCCAGGATAGAAATATGTGTCCAATGTGCAATTCGTCCTGGTGGGGCAATATACAAGATAACTCCGGAGATTATCATCACCAGAAACGAGATGGTTATATACAGACTTGTAAAACTCCGCCATTTAAATTTATACTTAACGGTTTCTGACATTGTGATCCTTTCAAGTTCTTCATCTTGATATAAATTGTGCTTTACGAATTGTCTCGTGAAAATTATCTCATATAATAATTTCTAAACTATAGATGTTTAAATCAATTTTTAACTAAATTAGGTAAAAATTAATCAAGAGATTTAGTTCATCTCTTTTATTATTTTTTTATTTGCCCGGGGGCAACTTTTACAAAACTATTAAAAAATCCCTAATGATATATGATGGTAGAATCATGCAAAAGATACAATACGTGACTGATATCGTTTGCCATAGTTTTAAAATATATTTATCAGAAATATTTGAGAGTGAACAAGTGTTGAGAATATAAAATAGTAGAATAATTATTATTTTTTACTGGATTTTCTAAACTGTCTTAGCACTAAAACCAAATCAATTTATACACCAGCCTGCGAAACAATAAGAATGACACAAAATACACCATTGAGCCTGAAAGAGATTAAAAAGAGGCTCTCGGCCTTTTCTTTTCCTGAAATAGATTTGGTTGTTGGAATTGCCTCAGGAGGAACTTTTCCGGCTAAAATGGTCGCTGAATTACTCGACAAACCCCTGTGTACCATCGAGATCAATTTTCGTTCCAGTGATAATGTACCCTTGTATGAAGCCCCGCAACTGATCAGAATGGATGACATTTCATTGGGTGTAAATTGTATCCTGCTGGTAGATGATGTCAGTGTTAGCGGTCAAACAATTATCCTCGCTAAAAGCTATCTTACTAACTATAATATCAGAACATTTGTTTTGAAGGGTAAGGCTGACTTTGTGTTGTTTCCTGAAATTAACACCTGTGTTTCCTGGCCATGGAATTCCCAGAACAGATAATATTGAAGATTAAAATTCAAATACTTAGATTCATTTGGTAGATTATTTTCTATCAGAGATTATGGTTTATTGACTGCCGAGTTGTATGTTTATAATTATTTCTTATCATTCACTTAAATCGGAGGAGTATGGTATGGATCTTACAAGTTTGATTATTTTTCTGCTTATCGGCGCAATTGCAGGATGGCTGGCTGGCAAGATTATGAAAGGCGGTGGTTTTGGACTGATTGGAAATATCGTTATTGGAGTAATTGGTGCTTTTATCGGTGGTTTTTTATTCGGGTTACTTGGAATTACTGCCGGTGGAATTATTGGATCTATTGTTATGGCGACGATAGGTGCCATTGTTCTGCTTTACATCGTTAAACTGATAAAAAAGGTATAAAATACTTGGGGTGTCTGCAAATCTCTCTTTTCAGGCACCCTACTCACACAATTTTGCCCTCATATTCATCTGTTTTTATCTAAAATCTGCTCTTACCCTAATAAATTTTTTGTCCCATTTAATCTTTAAATCAAAATATATTTCATTGTTTTACTGGTATTTTTTAAAAAAGTGTCGATAAAATAAACAATAAGTATTCAAAAATACATGCTTTAGATATAATTGTACCTTATTTAACTTAATTATAAGATACTTCGGGAGAAAGTATACTAATCCTTCAACTGTATAAAAAATGATCAACAAAACAAAAAATAAGAATCCTTTTAGCAGGAATGCAGATTATAATAATATTGAGTTTCTTAAAGATGAAATAGAAAAGTTAAAAAAGCAATTGCAAGATGCTGAAATAAGACTCCAAGAGAGTGATAATCGTTATTTGACACTTTTTGAATCCTCACCTGATCCAATCGTCATCTATTCCAAAGGGAAAATAGTTGAGTTGAATAAGGCGGCACTTAAATTCGCCAATGTCGATAGTCCTGGCGATTTACTGGGGCGGTCGGTTATGGATTTTGTTCATCCAGATTTTAAAGATCTTACAACAAGCAGAATGAAAGAGGTGCTCGAGAGCAATCAACCCATAGGAATTGTAGAAGAAAAATTTGTTCCAGATCAGGGGATTGTTAAAGATGTTGAGATTGCTGCACTGCCTTTTAAATATAATGGTGAGAAAGCTGTACAGGTTGTTTTCCGGGATATAACAGAACGGAAAGAAACTGAGAGAGATTTAAGAATCAGCGAGGAAAGATTTCGCACACTGGTAGAAACCACCAGCGACTTTATTTGGGAAGTAGATAAAAATGGAATTTATACTTATGTGAGCCCACAGATTCTGTCAATTCTCGGCTATTCCGCATCAGAGATTATCGGTAAAACCCCTTTTGATCTTATGCCCAAAGATGAGGCCCGTCGTTTAAAAAAGATATTTAAACAACATGCCAAGACGAAATCGTATCTCAACAATATTCAAAATGTTAATCTGCATAAAAATGGTAATGAGGTTATATTAGAAACCCACGGGGCACCTATTTTCTCCGATGATGGAAGATTAGCTGGCTTCAGGGGAATCGATAGAGATATAACAAAAAGAAATGAAGCCGAAAAAGCACTCTTACACTCCGAAAATAATTATAAACAATTGGTTAATAATTCTCTTAGTGGGATTTATATTACTCAAAACCATATCATGAATTATTGCAATCAAAAAATGGCTGAAATATTCGGATATAAGGATCCGGAAGAATTAATTGGGGTACATATCAGGACCATGGTTGCGCCGGAGAGCTGGGATTTGGTCGACAGGGAAGTTAGTTTACGTGTTTCAGGAAAAAAGGAGACTTCGAGATATGAATTTGTCGGTCTAAGAAAAGATGGATCACATTTTAATGTGGAGGTGTTGGGTAGCAGAATTATGTTGGATGGATGTTCCGCAATGCAAGGGACTTTGATTGATATTTCCGAACGTAAAAAAACAGAAGAGAAATTGATAAAGAGCGAGCAACGCTATCATCAATTATTTGATTTTCTTCCATATGGGGGGGAAGTTTTGGATACGGAAGGATATATAATTGACTGCAGTCCCAGTTCAACACGCATATTAGGATATTCACGGGAAGAACTCATAGGAAAACATATCACTGAATTATTTCATGAGGAATCAATTCCCATTTATCATGAAAAATTTTCCCGGATCAAGCGTGGAGACCTAGTCAACTCGGAACTTAAACTGATCCGAAAAGATGGTAAAGTGTTGGACATTTTACGCGCTGGTCAACCAATTTTTGATAAGAAGAAAGATAAAGTTACCGGTATTCTTGCCTTAAATGTCGATATTACAGAATGGAAAAATGCCGTGAGGGAAACCAAGCAATTGGCGACGGTTGTTGAACAAGCTTCCGAAGTTATTGTCATTACGGATACTGAGGGTACCATAAATTATGTTAACCCCGCTTTCGAAAGATCGACCGGTTATAGCGCTAAGGAAGCCATCGGCAAAAATCCACGATTGTTGAAGAGTGGTGAGCAGGATAATGTCTTTTATCAGAATCTTTGGGACACGATCCGAGAGGGTAATAAATGGCAGGGAGTATTTACTAATAGACGAAAAAATGGCGAAATTTATTATGAGGAAGCGGTTATTTTCCCCATTCGCGATGAAAATGAAAAGATCGTAAATTATGCCGCCATCAAAAGGGATATTACACTAGAAAGAGAACTGGAGCAGCAATTAAAACAAATGCAGAAAATGGAAGCCCTGGGTACCCTTTCCGGTGGTGTCGCCCATGATTTTAATAACCTTCTAACTATTATTAATGGCCACGCTGAAATTGCCTTGTTGCATACCTCAAAGGAAGCGCGCGCTTATACTGATTTAACTGCAATTATGACCGCCGGCGAACGAGCGGAAAATCTGATAAGTCAGCTCCTTGCCTTTAGCCGGAAACAGATGCATGAACCAAAAGTGATCGATATAAATCTTCTCATCACCGATTTCAAAAAAATGCTTCGCCGTTTAATCCCGGAAGATATTTCTATTAAGGATTTGCTCAACAGAGATTTACCATATATAAAGGCAGATCACAGCCAGATCGAACAAATCTTAATTAACCTTGTAGTAAATGCTCGTGATGCTATTAAGGAGAAGAATGATCCACGGCAAGATAAACATATTACGATTCAAACCTCATATATTGACCTTGACAAATCATTTTCTGAATCACATCCCGGCAGTCACTCCGGTCCCCAGATCCTGATATCTGTGAGTGATACAGGCATTGGTATGGACGAAAGTGTAAAAAGCCGGATATTTGAGCCATTTTTTACCACAAAAGAAATTGATAAGGGAACGGGTTTAGGGTTAGCTACGGTGTATGGTATTGTCAAACAAAATGGTGGCTTTATTGATGTTGAGACGGAAAAAGGGGTGGGTACTACCTGTAAGATATACTGGCCAACCACCAATGAAAAACCCTCTCCAGAATTAGCACAGATCTTAAAACACAAAGCGCTATCAGGAGCGGAAACTATCTTGCTTGTGGAGGATGACGAAGGGGTTCGTGACTTTACGGCTACAACACTAAAAAATTTTGGATATACAATCATTGAAGCGATAAACGGACGGAAAGCGATAGAGATTCTAAAAAGGAATAAACAAGGTGTTGATTTACTGATAACTGATATTATCATGCCGGAAATGAATGGTCAGGAATTGGCAAAGCGTTTGGAAAATATTATACCTCTGAATCGCGTACTTTTCGTCTCCGGATATACCTTTGATCATTTAAAACAAGATGGTGCTCTGGAGGAAGGAATCAATTTCCTTCAAAAACCTTATTCTATTCATGATATCCTAAGTAAAATACGCGACATTCTAAATTCCAAAATTTAATTTACATACCCGAGTACATAAAAAGAATATCATAAAAAATCACTCGAAACTCCATGTTGGGATCTATATTGAGAAGGCGTTTTACCAGTGTGTTTTTTGAATATTGCATTAAATGAAGATTTTGAGTTAAATCCTGCATCATTGGCCAGGGAGAGTAAAGTGAAATGACTTTTTTTAGGATCAAGAAGATCATTCTTTAACATTTCGATGCGATATTTATTGACAAAATCAAAGAAACTCTCTCGCAACTTCAAGTTAATTATTTCAGACAGATTATGTGGGGAAACTTCAACCATTTCGGCTAGCTGCTGAAGAGATAAATTACTATTTTTATACGGCTTTTCTGCAGCCATAATTTTTAAAAGTTTTTTAACATATTGTTCAGCTTTCTCTTCAGATAAACCTGATTTCTCATATTTTTCTGTAATACCCTTTGGTTTTTGTTTATCCTCTAATCTATAACGAAAACTGTCCTTTGGTATACCACGAATAGTTTTGGATATTTCTGGGTGTCTGAAGACTTCTGATTTTAAGAAGCCTGTATAGCCAAGAGTGTATACGTAGATTGCGATCAGGGTTGAAGAAAGGTTAAAATAATTAGATAAATTTATCCCCTGTAAAAGAAGAATATTTTCAATTAGAAATATAAATAATCCAAAACCAAGTAAAATGGTAATATATTTTAACCAGTCAAGGCGGATTCTTTCCAGGGATGAAAAGGTATCTTTCATATATCGCACATATCTGTTCAGTCTATTCAGAGTAAAAAACACATAAATTGACCCATGTAAAATTAGCAATGCATTAAAGACATATAATCCATCCTTATAACCTTTATCATCCGCAGTAAAAATCATGTTTCGTAATTCTTCTTCCGTTCTGAAAAAGTCAGAGGAAAAATATAAAATACAAATAATAAAGGGAAAGAAATGAAGCAGATCCTTCATTTGAAATCTTTGAATGGCTTTCATAAGATATTTTGCATATAGATAATTCATTGGTCCAATCAAAAATGGGAAGCCCATAGGAATAATCATAAGAGAAGGGTTGTTGAGGTAATATCCTATGTCGGAAAAAAATAAATTGAGAAGGACCAGAGAATAAATAAAAATTAGAGCGGATAAAATTCTATTGGCGAGTAAATCGCGATATTTATGTAGAATCAATAAAGCGAGGAAGAAACCCTGAGTTGCAGCAATGAGAAGAATGAGATTGAGTATGCTTAGAGACATTTGACTGTAAAATAAAAATCATATAATTAAATTTTCCTATAATATAAAAAGGAATTTGGACATTTTACAATATATATTGATTAATTAGCTGATAGGATCGTAAAGCGGAAATGTCGTTACGGGAAGGAGGAGGAAGTTTGCGGATATTTGTGTTTCAAATACTCCCTCCATTCACAAACATATTAAAATTCGTATTCCAGACCAAATATGGGTAACATACCCCACTGATATATTATATCTGGTTCGTTTTTTTGCTCATTCCAATAATAAGAAGCAATATTTTTATTATTGTAAAGATTCCAAACGCTTATATACATAACCAAATTTGATCCACTAAAATGAAATCTCTTATCCAATCGTACATTCAGCGAATGATAATCCGGATATCGTGCCTCGTTAATGCGGTCTATATCAAGGATACCTCTGTTTTGTTCCATTGAAGCCTCCATATCAAATGGTGTATAAGGCGGCCCGCCAGCGTATATCCATCGTAAACTAAATTCCCATTCATTACTCGGTTTATAGCCTCCCTCAATACTAAAAATAAATCTGTTGTCATAAACACGATCTCGCCATACATTCTTCTCATTTGCATAGCGTGATCTGAAATACGAAAAACTGGTTAATCCATAAAAATCCTTTGCCAGTTTTTTCTGGGCCATAATCTCGATCCCATGTGATGATGCTAACCCTAAATCATTTAACTCTTCATGATAAGAAAAAAAGCCATAATTATAATACAATTCATCTATAATAAAGAAACCTGGTAACTGAGGATCGAGTGGGAAGTTTTGATAATCCTTCTGGTATATTTCAAAAGTTAACTTTGTGTCTGGTGTAACCATATGATCAACACCTAAAATATAATGTGTAGCCATCATCGTGTTTAAATGTATATTTTTTTCGCTTTGAGCCATTAATACAAGCGGTAAATTCTGATAATAGTTACCAATTGAACCATTTAAATTGCTCCTCTTGTCAAGTGTATAAGAGAATGAAAACCGGGGAGAAAGGTAAGTCCGATCATTGTACGAGAGATGGTCCATTCGCAGCCCAAGATTGATAGATAGATTGTTTATTGGTTTCGTCATATAGCTAGAAAATAGACTAATTTCATTTACTGAAATTTCGCTGGAGAGGTTAAAGGCGGGTATAATATTTCCAACCGGATCTCTCGTTTCAGCATAAAAATTATTTAAATCTGCATATCTGTGTTTTAATTCTAAACCAAATTGAACAACATTATTACCATATACATTAATGCTATTAATATGTCTTAAGGTGACACCATACTCTCTTGATTTGTTCCTAAGCAGAGGATTTGTGGTTGCCGTTTCAAAAAACAATTCATCATAAATAGCGGAGGTGTATGAAATTGATGTGTTTGAAAATCCCCAGTCCGTCCAGATTGCTCTCCAATTTATACCTGTGGAAAATTCATATATGTTTTGATTTCCATAATAGGTCATGGCATTCTCGTCGGCAATTTCTTTTGTGGAATTCGAATGGCTATCTGCAAAAATGCCCAGAATTGACAGTTGATGATCAGCACTCAAATCATAGACTAATTTGCCCTGAATATCACCAAAAGTAGGAGCAATACTTGTCCCGGTATCAAACATCTTTATAATCCAGTCCAGATAGCTTCTTCGTGCAGAAAACAAATAGGATCCGTTTTTATCCAACATCGGACCCTCAAACACCCCACCAAAACCAGCCCAGTTTAGATCCAGCTGACCCTGAAACTCATCCTTGCTACCTTCACGGAATCTAATATTCATTATCGAAGATAACTTGTCACCATATATGGTCGAGAAGCCACCCGCAGAGAACTCCACATCTTCGATAAAATCTACATTTATAATCCCGATGGGCCCGCCTGAAGATCCATGTGTCGGAAAATGATTGATATTTGGTATTTCTATATTATCAATATAAAATGAATTTTCTACCGGGCTACCACCACGAACAATTAAACTATTGCTTTGATCATTTACCTTCGCAACACTTGGCAAACTCATTATAATCCGACTCACATCACCGGCTGACCCTGGAGCACGCCTAATTTCTTCACGGGAAAAATTGATGATACTTAACGGTTGTTCGTCATTCTGTACGAAATATCCACTAGTCACAGATATCGATTCTGTTTCAAGTAAATCGGGTTTTAATTCACCATTTACGTATGTGATCCGTTGTGGCCGTATAATAATATCAGCTTTAATCTGACCTTTATAACCAATATAGCTGAACTGAATCTGATAATTGCCAATTGGTACATTGTCGATTGAGTAATTACCGTTCAGGTCTGAAGCACCGCCCAATACGGTATTTACGAGCACTATATTTGCCCCTGCGAGTTGTTCTTGTGTTTGTGCATCAATGATTTTTCCCTTAAGGCTGCCAACAGGATCCGCTACATTTTTTGACTCATTTTGTGCAAGAGAGATACTTGCTTCCAGCAGCATCGATATAATCAAAATGATCTTCCTTAAATTCAAGATTTATCTCCTTATTATTTTAATATGTATACAACTAATCTTATTTCATGATTTATATAAACTTTGACACAAATTTACTTGTTCTTACAGGTAAATCGCTCAATCCCAGTGGTCTGGACTATAAAATGTGAGGTTCTATGTCCGAACCAATTGGATCGGACCCTGATATTGAGTTTTGTTATATTAAATCTCGAGAAAAAAACTTGTAATTTTATTTTTCCATGTTTACCTTATTATTGCAACTATACGAAGAGTATTATGAAAAAATCATTCCAATCTGCATTTAATCATTGGTTTTGGTGGTGGCCTAGAAAGTACGGCAGTTGGGATGGTGCGAACTAATAAAATCTGCAAACAATTAATCAACGTAAGCCCGCTGCCGTAAAAAGACAGCGGGTTTTTTTAATCATTTCCGGAGGTTAACATGGACAAAAAAATTCTATTAAAGGAAGAAGATATTCCAAAGAATTACTATAATATCGCAGCCGATTTACCTTTTGATCTGGCCCCCCACTTACACCCTGCTACAAAAGAACCTGTAGGCCCTGATGATATGGCACCAATTTTTCCGATGTCTTTAATTGAGCAGGAAATGAGCCCTGAGCGCGAGATTCCAGTCCCAGATGAAGTGCGTGAAGCATATGCTATTTATCGCCCAACTCCTCTTATTCGAGCTACTGGTCTTGAAAAAGCATTGAAAACACCAGCAAAGATCTATTATAAATATGAAGGTATTTCACCGGCCGGAAGTCATAAACCAAATACCGCCATCCCCCAGGCCTATTACAATAAAAAGGAAGGCACCAAAAAGCTTATTACAGAAACAGGCGCCGGACAGTGGGGAAGTGCTCTAGCCTGGGCATGTTCAATATTTGGGTTGGATTGTACTGTATATATGGTTCGAATCAGTTACGATCAAAAGCCCTATCGAAAGACCATGATTAATATGTATGGTGCTGAGATCTTTCCATCACCGTCAGATCGTACCGAAACCGGGAAAAAAATCCTGAGTGAGCATCCCGACAGCCCGGGCAGCCTTGGTATCGCCATATCTGAGGCAATGGAAGAGACCTTAAAAAACGAGGACTCGAAATATTCCCTCGGGAGTGTACTGAACCACGTTATGCTTCACCAAACAGTTATTGGACTTGAGGCGAAAAAGCAGATGGAAATCGCCGGTGCATTTCCAGATATCATCATTGGCTGTCACGGTGGTGGCAGTAATTTTGCCGGAATCGCATTTCCATTTATCCTGGATAAAATTAATGGTAAAGATATAACCTTTATCGCTGTTGAACCCGAATCATGTCCAACCCTCACTAAAGGGAAGTTTGAGTATGACTTTGGCGATAATGCCGGTTTTACCCCCCTGTTAAATATGTATACCCTCGGTCATGATTTTATTCCGCCGGCTATGCACGCTGGAGGCCTACGCTATCATGGAGCAGCGCCTTTAGTAAGTGCCTTGTTAAAGAACGAATTAATTTCTGCCCAGGCATTACCTCTGGATAAGGCGTTTGCCGGGGCACGTTTATTCACAAAAACCGAAGGGATTGTTCCGGCTCCTGAATCTTCACACGCTGTGCAGATGGCCATTATTGAGGCTGAGAAAGCTAGAGAAGAAGGTAAAGAAAAAAATATCCTGTTCAATTTATCCGGACATGGTTTGTTAGATATGGCTGCTTATGTAGATTAGTAGAGCAATAATATCTGGTTTACAAATAATTTAAGTTCTGATTAAATTTACCACTGAAAGTGTCGTCCATTCTTAAAATGGACGACACTTTTTTTGCCTGTTATATGACTCTTTCTTGAACTATTTTTAATTCTATTATTCACAATTATAATTTAGAAGTTCCATACCGGACCGGTTAATTATATTAACGTGTGAGAGATTGTATTTGGAGATCATTCAGTATTACCATTAAACAGGTTTGAATACAACATTAAAGAAGGAGAGGTTAAGGTGAAAAACTCTTTTTTTCATAATCCCCGTTGCCGGAAAAGCCGGGAGGGGTTGAAAGTAATCAAAGAAAAGGATATTGACTTTGAAATTATCGAATATTTAAAAACACCACCAAATGAACAGGAATTAAGCTATATTTTAAATGGCTTAGCCTTGAAACCTCTTGCCCTTATACGGACTCAGGAAAAAGTTTTTAAAGAATTAAATCTTTCAAAAAATGATGAAATATCGGATGAAGAGTGGATCCACATTATGTTAGCAAATCCTATTCTAATAGAACGTCCCATACTTATTTATAATGACATGGTTGCACTTGGAAGACCACCCGAAAAGTTATTAAAAATTATTGCCTGAACTGAGGATTGTTTCAATCTTACCATTCCTGTTATGTAAAAAAGTAGAAGTTGATACTTGTATATATTATTATAGTTGTTTTTTGAAATAATATACCTTATTATTTCATTTGTCAATTTTGTTTATGTGGAGAGTATGGGTATCGAAACTTTTTGATGGTATATTATTATACTGTGGAAATATTTCTACTCATCCAATTATATTAAATTGCTTTATCAAGGAGAACGTTAATGTTAAATATCAGTGATCTGGCAAAAACCAAGATCAAAGAATCTATAGACAACTATAGCAAACCTGTCATAGGGATCCGGGCAATTGCGGAAGTAAGGTCTCCCTTTCAAATATCTTATGGTCTTGCCTTTGTTGATGACGAAAATAAAAACGAACGTGACAAAATCATCGAGGCAGGTGATATAAAGTTGTATATAGATTCCGATCAGGAACAATATTTTGAAGAAGTTACCCTCGATTATGAGGACGGATTGTCCGGGAGTGGATTTAAATTCACAAATCTTTCTCGTGTGCCGAAAAAGTATAAAGGTACTCTTGCTGAGAAAGTCGTAAAGGTTATTGAGGAAGAAATAAATCCTGGTATCGCCAGTCATGGAGGGTTTGTTTCCCTTGTGGATATAAAAGACAATGATGTAATCATTCAGATGGGCGGTGGCTGTCAGGGTTGTGGAATGGCCAATGTTACATTGAAAGATGGCATAGAAGTCGCTTTAAAAAAAGCCATTCCTGAAATCGGTGGAATTTATGATGTTACAGACCACGCCGACGGAAAGAATCCGTATTATAAAAATAATTAATTTAATCGGGTTGTAATTCGGTCAGGTTTTTCTAACAACATCTGGATATTTTTGACCAAATTTATTCTATATGCCTCAGCCAGAACATAAAGTTGCGCAATGGTGGCGTAAACTGGATAATGGTAAAATTCTGTGTACACTTTGCCCCCGATACTGCAAAATTGGACCGGAACAAAGTGGCTTTTGCTTTATCCGGCAGAACAGAGATGATAAACTTGTAACTACCGGTTATGGTCATCCAACAGGCTTTGCCATAGATCCGATTGAAAAAAAACCACTCTCTCACTTTCTTCCCGGTTCAACTATCCTAAGCTTCGGTACTGCTGGTTGTAACCTCGGATGTCGCTTTTGCCAGAACTGGTCTATTAGTAAGGCCCGCTTAGATGATCTCCAATCCCTTTCCGCTACACCTGAACAGGTGGTTCAGTTAGCTCAAAAACATCAAACGCCATCCATAGCCTATACTTATAATGACCCAACAATTTTTGGAGAATATGTTATCGACATTTCCAGACTGGCCCGGGAGGTAAATATACGCTCTGTAATGGTAACAGCCGGATATATTGACAAAGAAGCCCGGAAGGACGTGTTTAAATATATTGATGCAGCGAATGTTGATCTCAAAGCGTTTACCGACCGATTTTATCATAAACTTACTTACTCACATCTTAAGGATGTTTTGGATACTCTGATTTGGATTAAAAATGAGACAGATGTTTGGCTTGAAATAACGACGCTTCTAATTCCCGGTGAGAATGATTCAGAAGATGAGATAGCGAGAATGTGCGAATGGATATTGCAAAATTTAGGGGAGTCGGTGCCATTGCATTTCACCGCCTTCCATCCGGATTTTAAAATGGTTGATAAACCGCATACGCGTGATTTAACACTAAAATCAGCCAGGAAGATAGCATTAGATTCAGGTATTTTATATTGTTATGTTGGTAACGTACACAACCGGGAGGGTCAGACAACTTATTGCCCGGCGTGTAAGAAACCGCTAATCATTAGAGATTGGCACAGCATTACCAACAATCAACTGAATGAAGATTCATGTCCGGACTGTGGATACCGGATAGCAGGCATTTTTTGTTAACAAGCAATTTGGAATACAAATATTGATGGATGAAAAAAATGCGTATCTCAGATCAAAGATACGCATTTTAGTTGATTCCAGGTCAGTTTATCATGCCATGGCTTTCCAGAACTCTCTTCGCATCCTGGCAATAGCGGTAATTGAAATCTCTTTTGGGCACACTGCTTCACATTCTCCATGATTTGAACATGCACCAAACATTTCCTCGTCCATTTGAGCTACCATTCTCTCCGCCCGACGTTTTGCCTCGGGATATCCCTGGGGTAAGAGGGCTAAATGTGAGATTTTAGCTCCCGTAAAAAGTGCGGCTGAAGCATTTGGACAAGCGGCCACACAAGCTCCACAGCCTATACAAGCCGCCATATCCATTGCCTCGTCAGCATTTACTTTTTTAATAAGGATACTTCTTGCTTCTGGAGAACCGCCAGTTCTAACTGTTATGAATCCACCCTTTGCAATGATACGGTCAAATGCCGATCTGTCCACCGCCAAATCCTTAAGTACAGGGAAAGCTTTTGCCCGCCATGGTTCTACGACAATGGTATCTCCGTCCTCAAATTCACGCATTCTTAATTCACAGGTCGTCGTTCCACTTTTTGGTCCATGAGCTGTACCATTGATGACAAGGCCGCACATACCGCATATTCCTTCACGGCAATCATTATCAAATTCAATCGGATCTCCGTCTTTCTTGATTATATCTTCATTCAGAGTATCTAGCATTTCAAGAAATGACATATCCGGGTTTACATCATTTACCGTATATGACTCAAATTGACCTTTTGTATCCACATTTTCCTGACGCCAAATTCTGAGATGTATTGTTAAATTTTTATTTTCCATTGACCATCTCCTTACTTGTAGCTGCGTTGCGTTGGTGTAACATTTTCAAAGACCAGGGGTTCCTTATGCAGAGTCCACTCCTTACCCAGTCCATTAAATTCCCAGGCAGAAACATTGGAAAAGTTGTCGTCATCACGCAATGCTTCTCCTTCTTCTGTCTGACTTTCTTCTCTGAAATGTCCACCACATGATTCTTTTCTATTCAGTGCATCGACAGCCATTAATTCGGCTAATTCTATATAGTCTGCTACGCGACCTGCGAATTCAAGATTTTTATTCATGGAATTAGTAGATCCTACAACCTTAACATTTTGCCAAAATTCATCTCTAAGTTTAGGAATTTCCTGTAAAGCATGTTTAAGGTTCTTTTCATCTCTACCCATTCCAACATAATCCCATAAAATACTTCCTATTTCCTTGTGAAACTCCTTAACAGTTTTATTACCATTTACAGATAATAAATTCTGATCTTTTTCCTTAGCATCAGATAATGCCTCTTTAAAAGCGTTATCCTCTACTGTGGTCTTTTTTAATTCAGCACCGGCAAGATAGTCTCCAATCGTATAAGGAATTACAAAATATCCATCAGAGAGCCCCTGCATCAGGGCACTGGCCCCTAAACGGTTCGCCCCATGATCAGAAAAGTTAGCCTCACCCAGAACATGCAAACCGGGAATAGTACTCATTAAATTATAATCTACCCAGAGTCCACCCATGGTATAATGAACTGCAGGGTATATCCTCATTGGTATTTTATATGCATCCTCATCGGTAATAAGTTTATACATTTCGAAGAGGTTTCCATAGCGTTCCTCGATTGTATGGCGCCCTAACCGCTCGATCGCAGATGCAAAATCCAGATATACTGCCAAACCGGTATCTCCGACCCCTCGGCCTTCATCACAGACGGTTTTTGCATTCCGGGATGCTACATCACGCGGTACCATATTTCCAAAGGTTGGATAACGTCTTTCAAGATAATAATCACGATCCTCGTCCGGTATTTCCCCAGGGGCACGCTTATCACCCACATTTTTAGGGACCCAAACACGTCCATCATTTCTCAAACTTTCGCTCATTAAGGTTAATTTAGACTGGTAATCACCGGAGCGTGGAATACAGGTAGGATGGATCTGAACATAACAAGGATTCCCAAACAATGCTCCTTTTTTATGTGCGCGCCAGATAGCGCTTGCATTAGAATTTACAGCAAGCGTGCTCAGATAATAGGCTGTTCCATAACCGCCGGTAGCCAGAATAACAGCATCAGCTAAGTGAGACTCATACTCACCAGTGACAATATTGCGGGTAATGATTCCCCGGGCCTTTCCATCGATAAGAACCAAATCAACCATCTCATGCCTGGGATATAATTGAACCGTACCCTCTCCAACCTGACACATCAAGGCACTGTAAGCACCAAGGAGTAATTGTTGTCCGGTTTGCCCACGGGCATAGAAAGTTCTTGAGACCAGGGCACCACCAAATGTCCGATTTGCAAAAAGACCACCATATTCACGCGCAAAGGGGACTCCCTGGGCAACACATTGATCGATGATCTCATTACTTACCTGTGCGAGACGATAGACGTTCGCTTCTCTGGCCCTGTAATCTCCTCCCTTAATGGTATCATAAAACAAACGCCAGATGCTGTCTCCATCATTCTGATAGTTTTTCGCAGCATTAATACCGCCCTGAGCTCCAATGCTATGAGCTCGCCGTGGTGAATCTTGTATACAAAAATTCTTTACATTATAGCCTAATTCACCAAGAGACGCAGCTGCTGAAGCCCCTCCTAAACCTGTCCCGACAACAATAAGATCAAACTTTCTTTTATTTGCGGGATTAACTACACCCATTTCAAACCGATGTTTATCCCATTTTTCTAAAAGAGGTCCTGTGGGTATTTTTGAATCAAATTTCATAGTGCCCCTCCGGTTACAAAATAAATCCACATTGGTAGCAAGATAAATCCAATTGCCATAATAACAGCAAAAACAGTTCCCAAGGCATAAACAAAAGGTGTAAAGCGTTTACCGTGAAGACCCAGCGATTGGAAGGCACTCCAAAATCCATGACTTAAGTGAAATCCTAGTAAGATCATAACTATTATGTATAAAATTACATTTATTATATCGCCATAAAATTGATAGACCAGGGTATACAGATCTCTCACAACTTTACCATCTCCTGTGGTATAAATAATAATTTCTCCATACTTAAAATGCATTAGATGCCAGATTAAAAAAGTAATAATCATTAAGCCTGTATAAATCATTGTTGTTGAGGCCAAAGATTTCTTACTGGTATGCTTGGCATTTGTTACGACGGCGTATCCCTGGGATCGTGCTCTCCAATTATTAATCGTCACTATAATTGCATAGATCATATGAATCAGAAATACAGCAGCCAGCATCAACTCTGCCAAATAAATTGCCGTACCGAGTTCCTGTGTTAAAAAATGGGAGTATTTGTTAAAAGGATCTTTATCTGGAATTAGAAGCGTTAAGTTGCCGACTAAGTGGATGACGATAAAGCCGCAGAGTAGAAGACCTGTTAACCCCATAAAGATTTTCTTGCCGAGAGAAGAAAATGTAGACATAGAAAACCGCATCATAATTAATGCTCCGATGATTTAGTGGTTGGTTGGAAAAACATGAAAATTAGCTTTATAAATTCACCATATTAAATGTTTTTAATCCTCTCACCTCCAATTCTGCTATCTTTTGGTTCATATTATGTTGTGGTTAAATTTTAGAATGACATACAGATTGAATTTTATTGTGAATATTTTTTCAATCCTGACAAAAAACTTAAAGGTGGGCATCGAAAAATGCAAGAACTTTTTAATCCAGATTGCTTCTTATTTTGAGACCATGGTAATCAGACAGAGGGGGGATTGTTGTGGTCCCAATCTATTCTTTAAAAATGAGTGAAATTATTAAATTTAATACTCACTTTAGAGTTTCATGAAATAGAATTTTCACAGCCTCCCAGGATCTTTTATCAGCATTGTAATTATAGGCTTCCCCAGTGGACGCATCAAAACCCAATTCATAATAAGTAAATCCCTGGACAGCACCGCCATAGGTATTTATCTGCCAGTCATTACTTTCGGATTTCATCTCTTTCATAAATGACTCCAACTCCGCTTCGGATATATTTGGATCATCTGATCCCATTAGTATAAGTACAGGGCCCTTTATTTTCTGGACAGTTTCTTTATTGTTGGTTGAAAGATTTCCAAAAAAATTTACAGTAGCAGCTAAGTTAACTCCACTTTTTGCTAATTCCATAGCCGCTTGACCCCCAAATCCATATCCCATAACAGCCACGCGGGAAGCATCAACTTTAGTATGGTTAGATAAAATGTCTAATCCTAATTGGGCTCTATTTTGCATCAACCCTTGATTTTCTTCAAAAAATGGTTGCAAGAGTTCTTCTACAGTTTCCTGATCGTTAATTTTAACGTCTTTACCAAACATATCCAGAGCAAATGCGATATATCCAAGTTTGGCTATTTCTTCCGCTCTTTTTTGGATAAATTCATTTAGACCATATTTATCATGTATTATCAGCACCCCTCCCCGTTTAGATTTAAGTAATTTATCATAAACAAGGGATCCTTCAAGTTCAAGATCACCATCTTGATATAGAATGGACTCTGTCTTCACTTGTGCCTGAATTAATGCGGTAAGAACGAATATTAAAATAGATATAATTATATTCTTCATGATTAACCCCTTATTTTTACGCCTCCCATATTCAATGTCGGATAAATGCAGCATATTGAGAAAACCAAGAGTAATAATTAATACATAACTATTCCAGGTAAAATTTAAAGTTTAGCTGGTACTCATATGCCATTACTTTTTTGATGATAAATGCTGTTTATAGAAATTCTCATATATAATATTTTATTCCTCATAAGATATAAATTCGTCAGATTCTTCAAAAACTTAGATAAAAATTTGTAATATTTTTATTTAGCCGCTAATTTTCAGTAAAGGCTAATACTCCTGAGGTAAAGATATCTAAAATGTTTAAAAAACTTATTATTATTTTATCAATTGTTGTTTTCATTTTATTTGTAGCTCTTCTTATGGCTGCCTGGTCATTAGGAGCCTTCGCCCCTGTTTCTGTTAGCCTGAAAGAACAGGGACCCTATTATTTCCTCTCATCGAAAACCAAAACTCTATATCAGAATATTCCTGAACAATTGAAAAATATCATTATGCTGACTGGAGAAGATAATCTGGATCTTAGTGATCCGGGTGCACTTATCTATTCAGATCCAACACAAGTTTCATTCAAGGAAATAGTAGTAAGGGCAGGTTATATTATCTCCGATTCTCTGGAAGTTGATTCACCTTTAGTGGTAACCAAGATTTATAAAAGGAAAATATTAGAGGCGACTATTGAGGCAAATCCTTCCATATCTGTATTTAAAATCTACCCTGCTCTTAACAACTGGCTGGAAAATAATAGCAGTACTTATCAATTTAATCTTCCCGCCCTTGAATTATATAAAGATCCGCATTTTACAATGGAAATGCCGATACAAATTATTGAAAACTGATGTAAGATACCTGTCCATTATGATAAACTTATTTGATCTCACTTTAATAAGAGTTATCCGCATTCCAAATATAAATTCTCCTAAAAATTGAAATCCTATTGAAGAACTTAGATTAAGCTATTTATGAAAAGCAAGTTTATAAATCTGACAAATGATGATCGAGAGCGATGTTTTCTAATTGGTGTTTTAACACCAACTGATGATATTAAAACAATTGAGCACAATCTTGATGAACTCTCCGATTTGGTTCATACCGCAGGTGCATTGGTCGTTGATACTATCATTCAAGTACGTAAAAAATTGGATTCTGCTTATTATATTGGTAAAGGTAAAGCAAATCAAATTTCCATAAAAATTCAGACAGAGTCTGTTGATATGGTAATATTTGATGATGAATTAAGTCCAGCACAAATTCGAAACTGGGAAAAGCTCACTGAAGTTAAAGTCATTGACCGATCTGCTTTGATTCTGGACATTTTTGCTTCACATGCCCGGAGTCGAGAAGCACAGACGCAGGTAGAACTTGCCCAATTGACTTATCTATTACCCCGATTAACACGTCAATGGAGTCATCTCTCGCGGCAGGTCGGAGGGATTGGTACGAAAGGTCCCGGTGAAACACAGCTTGAGACAGACAGACGTTTGGTTCATACCCGTATCTCCCATCTTAAAAAAGACCTAAAGCGAATTGAGCGCCAGCGAAACACCCAACGAAAAAGGGCTGGCAATCTAATCCGTGCTTCACTGATCGGTTATACGAATGCTGGCAAATCAACTTTATTAAATATACTGACGGGTGCAAATGTTCATGTAGAAAACAAGTTATTTGCGACGCTAGATACTACAACAAGGCGCCTAAAGCTTAATCAGGAGGAGACAGTATTATTATCAGATACAGTAGGATTTATAAAAAAACTACCACATCACTTAATCGCATCGTTCCAATCTACGTTAGTTCAGACTAACGAAGCAGATCTGTTGATACACGTAGTCGATATTAGCGATCCTGTCTATCAGGAACACATAGAAGTCGTAAGAAATTTAATGCGGGAGATGGATATCGAAGAAAAGCCAACCATCATTGTCTTTAATAAGGTTGACAAGGTATTAGATGATTCAATCATTCGGGCAGCACAAGAAAAATATCCCGACGCATTATTAATCTCCGCCAAGAAAAATATACGGGTTGAAA
>SDBT01000853.1_pt1 | contig 50617 bp, 72 predicted proteins | sample 2277101 | NCBI WGS metagenome assembly SDBT01 (sample SAMN10404973, study PRJNA504765) | marine sediment metagenome | isolation source: marine sediment core GS10_PC15, 103 cmbsf | place: Arctic Ocean: Southern Knipovich Ridge | collected 2010
AAAGTGTATCGCCCGCTGACATCAACGCAATACCAGCCGCTAAAGTCAGTTTTGACAATGCCCAAGTCGTACCATCATCGGTGTCGTCGTCTCCATCAAAATCAACGTAATATTCGGTCATTAGAATTAAATATTGCGTGAGGGGTCGAGTTCCTCACGAAGATCCTCATCGGACTGAAGATTTGTTTTCAACGCCAGAATACCGGTAATTCGCGTTCTTATGCGTTGGCGGATTGTTACATCGAAAAGGCGATCAAGGTCAGTATCAGTCATATCATCTATAAATTCTGCGGCGCGAATCGCGTCAACTGCCTGCATCTGCATAACTGCCATAATAATCTGACGAAGACGTTGCTCGGCAGTCAGGTGGTCTGTGGTGATAGTAACTGGGTCGACTCCCTTTTCGACCTCATCGCGAACACGCCCCTTATCTCTACGAACAATCCCAAGCGCCATCTTTGCAGCATTGGCTATCAATGCCGCATCTACGTCGTGGTCGAGCGTAGTAAGGTATCTGTGTGAATGAACCTTACCAAGATGATCGGTGTGTTCTTCATGGACAGAGCGCGAGTTATTGCCTCGGTCCTGATTGTGCGTGATGATGCTAGATACAATTGGCATTATCTAATTTCTCCTTTAATTGGCATATTTTATATCTTTTTTATATACAAATAGGTTGTAACAATAATGTCCAACCTGTTTGTATTTAGGATTAAACACGAATGTTATTACCTTTAAATTATAATAAATTTATCATTATTACTACTGATAGCCTCAATAAAATAACTACTTCCTAATGCATAAACAAATATATCCGCTACCTGTCTTGATAAAACTCCAGGAATACGGACGATACGGGGTATAGCAAGAGTCATATACTTCTCTTTATATTATTCTAACACAAGTAGGTATGAAGAAATTTAAATTTCATACCTTACCTGATATTAAAAGTAAAACTATTATGCTATACGAATTAAGCCTGTGGTTCCATCATCAGTAGGCATGGTTAGTGTAAAATCACCTGCGGTTACTGTCTGAGAACCAAATGTATGTATAGACAATGCTAATTTAGTAGCTGATGTATCATTGAAAATCATTACTGCATCAAATGCGGTAGCTAATGTTACATTAGTGTATACAATAGAAGCACTGGGCGTAAAATGCGCCGTATCAGTATCTAACTGTGGACCAGTACCAGTCGTAACTGCAACTCCTCCTGAGGAATAATTAGTTCCTGTAACCTCACCAGTTGTAAGGAACACAGTAGAAGCTTTAGTTACTGTTGCAGTAACTAAATATAAAGCTGCTTTATAAGCATCTTTAGTAGTTGTACCTCTAATAACAGATGTTCCAAAAGCATGAAGTCCGTTCATTAAATCTACCTTTGCTTGATTGCAAAAATCTTGGGTATTAGCCATTTATTTTTTCTCCTTCATAATATACAATATTATGTTATCGGTATTTTTCATACCATTTTTTATAAAAAGTCTGGACCAGGTATCCATGTAGATAAACTTCGTCTAGTTCCATGTATAATTTTTGTTATTCTATGGAGTATATACGAAGGAAAAATTATAACCATACCTTTTTCTCTTGAAGGTACTAAAGGTACTGGTCCTGTCATTAATTCTAAATTACCACCTATATATTCACTATCATCTGATAATTGAATTATAACTGATAATTTTCTACTTACATTCTTTCCTATGTCTAAATGCCAATCGCAATAATGATCAGCATTATATGTTAAATATTGAGGGGTGCTAATTTCTAATGCTAAATTAAATCCAACAAGTTTATTAAGATAATCAGCAGTATTCCAAATTCGTTCATAAATCCAAGTTGTATTATTATCTTTATTTAACCATCCAACGTCACATTTTCTAGTAAATCCAATTACTTCATTTTCATCATTATAAAATTCAGTAGTTAATTCTGAACCTATTCTAACAATTTCATCAATCTCTTCTTCAGAAAATATATTATTATTTTCCCAATATTCTATTAGCACGTTATTCAGCCCCTATCCATAATTTCATATCTTCTTTAAATAATGTTGCTATTTTGTTCTTAAAAGGTTGTGCCCTATGCTCAATAACTTTTCTTATGTCTATCTGTAATCCACCCATAGTTAAGTTATTTCTTTCATGTACTTTGTTTTCAGGTATGTTAAGATATTTCCATATTTTATGAAGATTTTCTAGTCTAAACAATCTAATAGTAGGATATTTAATAAAATTCCATATCTGTGGAGCAGTATGTCTATCATAAAAACTATCGTCTAGTAGTGTTTGAAAGTCTATAGTATATAAAATATCTATATTATTATTATTTCTAGTTAAATCAGGACACCAATGTTCTGCTGTACCACTAACCCATCGTGAAAAAGGATGTCTTACTAAACCAAATACTTTACACTTACTATCTGGGTCACCTCTATCCCAATTATTTTCATGAGATAAAACTCTTGACATAGTACTTGAACCAACTTTTGGACTCATAATAAATCCTAATGTTTTATCAGGACTTATCCAAGGATCCATAGGAACATATGATTTCTTATCTATAATAATATTTTCTCTGATTATAACTCCCATAATCAGGTATAAACTTTATTTAAAATATTGCTGCAATCGCGTCAGTAATTACATTTCGTTTCAAACGCACATGAACAGAACGATGAATTAATTCTCCCTCTAACCAATACTCTACCCATTCAGTATATTCATTATCATTATCAACTTCTCCACTTTTCTTTTCAAGTAAAGAAGTATCCATTTTCCCCTTAGTAGTATTTATTAATACCATTTCTATTTCCTTTTCCTTTTTTTATCCTGTTAAATTTAAACTATAAGAAGGTACAATTCTTATTCTATCTCCTTTTCTTGACATAAAGTATGGACCATCTATAAATTCTTCATAAGCTATTATTGTATCGTTTTCATCTGTATAAAAGTAACCAGTTACTGCTCCTATACCTTGTGAAAATTCAAAAATAACTACAGGATACTCTGCTTTTAATTCTTCTTGTGAAACGTTAAAAAACCAATTATCCATAACCAATTCTACTGGATTATATTTACTATCTTGTTCAGAGGTAATTTCGTTTAAAACAGGATCTTCTAAAGTTATACTAGTACTTATTAGATCATTTGTAAATAATCTAAGAGTATGAAATTTTCTTACAACCGATTTAATTAATTCTAATTTTCCAGATTCTGTAGCAGATAAAGTCATTAATCATTGCTCTCAGCTTCTTCGTCATTATTCTCATCTTCTTCAAACACCTCTACTGTCTCTTTAGCTATTGGAAGTCCTCTAGCATCTCTTTCAGTTATTTTAGTAATAGTTCTTTTTAACTTATCTTTTGGTACTTTAATATTAATAACTGGTTGCTCTAAAGGAGGAATTTTAATAATAGGTTCAACTTTTACATCTTTTTCTTCTAGTTTAATTTCTATATTAGTAACATTAGATACCAACTCAGATTTACTCATTCTAGAAAACAACTTATACATACTTTTAAGTATTTCCACAGACTCTTTAAGTTCTTTTCCATACACTTTAACTAGAATAATGAGTTCTTTAATATGCGGAATAGAAAGACCATGTGTAACTTTAACCCAAACAGTCATCTCACTTGGCGCTAAATCTACTTTGGCATTAAGATATGCTTCTCTAGCTTTAGCATCAGGAAATCCAATATATTTTACTACATCAAACCTAGATGGTCTATTTAAAAGTCTAGGAGGTAGTCTTTCTGGATAATTAGTGGTAGCTAAGAATAAAATATTATCTACATTACCTTCACCATCTAACATAGCAGTTAACGTTCGATCTCCATACCTACGTATTACTTCATCTATATCTTCATAAAGTAAAACAATAGGTCTATCAGGCTCTATCTGTCTAATCATTTGAACAGCTTCATGATCTTCTCCAGGATAATCTCCAATTATTGCTATTCCCTGTTGAGCAACAATATTTTTTAATACTTTAATAACAGTACAAGTTTTCCCACTACCTGCAGGACCATATACCATTATACCTCTTTTATGTAAAAATCCATTATCATGAAAACGTTTTTTTAACGCCCAAAATTCTTTTATATGTTTTAAGATTTCTTCTGAAGTATCTTCGGGTAAATCAACTAACTCATCTGTTATTATATTTATTTTCTTTAGATATACTCCTATACCTATAGCATAACCAACTTGATAAATACCCGTAGCTAAATTATTAGCAGTATCATCGCAAGGATAATATATAGAATTACGAACTACCGCCCATCTTCCGTCTGTAATTTCATCATCTATTAACACAGATTCTTCTATATAATCAGAAATATCACTCTCTTGTAATTCTTTCTTAGACAGACCTTGTGTTTTATATTGTATTTCTGATTCGTTAAACTCTAAACCAATACGATCAAAAATATTATTTTCTTTTGTTTCCATGCTACTCCTTAGCTAATGAATTATATAAATTAATCCTATATTTTAAGTCAGGTAAATAATGAATAACATCTCCATAAAAAGCTTGTACTCCTTTATTCTCAACAGTAATTAGAATAACTAGTTTAGAAATATTAGTATTAAACATCTTATTGAAAGCACTACAATAACCTGCACATTGTATATAATAGTCTTTTATTCCAGAAAGATATTTTCTTTTCTTAGAAGTTTTAAAATCTATAACAGAGTCTACCCCCTTCCATTCTCCTATCATATCAACACGACCTGCATATCCTAATTCTGCGTCCCATAAAGGTATCTCTTGAGCATACATTTTTCCAACATGTTTTTGAGTAGCACTTACTAAATTACGTGTCATATTTTGTATGTCTATATACTCATAATCATTAGTAAGATCTGGAAAAATATCTTCTCCGTTCCAATATCTTTCTAAATATTCATGAATCTTAGTTCCTCTATCAGTAGCTTCTTTAGATATTCGGTTTGCTTCTTCTTCTCCTACTTTATCTCTCCATCTTTGTAACCACATTTGATTAGCTGTTTTGCCAAGAATGGTAGTTATGCTAGGGAAATCGCCATCAGGGGTATGATAGGTTCTACCGGTTTTTAAAGTAGTAGCGTGAACCTCTTTAATTATATCAAGATTTAAATTATTCATATTATATACAAGAATAGCAGGAGAATACTCCTGCCATGCTCCAAAACTTATTATTGTATTAGTTTTTGAAACATATTACATATTATATATGTTACCAAATACTACACAATAAGTCAATAAAAAATTTAAAACTTTTTGAATAAATGGTGATATAATTACTTTTGAATTGAAGGCACCCAAAATGTAGTACGCCCATCATCTAATTTAAGAGTTTCTACTTTATTCCCTTCTATATCTTCTTTCAAGTTATATACAAAAAGACCGTCCATATCTTCAAAAGTATTTTGAGCATGATTATATTTAGTTCCTGGACGTTTTGCCCAATTACTAGATTCTCCATATAAATCTTTATAACTGCTAATAGTAGAACCACCCTCTTCATATGCACATTTTAAAATAGCATATACAGCTGAGTACAAACATTTTAATTGTAGTTCAGAACAATCTCCTACTTTTTTACGAGGGTCAATTCTAGCTAAGTAAAGAGATTCACTTTTATATATATTACCAATTCCACTAATATATTTTTGTTCCATTAAGAAATTAACTATACTGCGGTGTTTTCTTTTCTCTGCAATCTTTAACCATTCATAAATCGAACAATGATTCGATAACATATCAGGACCTAAATCAAAAAGTTTCTTTTGTAAATCACTTGCTTTATCAGTAAATTTCATAGTACCGAAATTACGCATATCACAATAATATAAATATTCATTATGAGAATACTTATATTTTTGAAACCCTTGTACTCCTTTTATTATCTCACCCGACTCATAGATTGCAAAAGTAAATTTAACTCTTGCATATTTATCTTCAAAATTACGATATGATCCAGTCATTCCTAAAGTAGAAAATAAATACCAGATCTTATTTAATCCTTTAATCTTAAACCAGATAAATTTACCTTTACAATTTACTTCAATAATAGGAGTCATAAAACTGGAGTACTGAATATCGGCATTAAAAGCATCTATATTAGGTATAGATGTTTTAGTATACCTTCCTGATATTGGTTCTATACTACTTAAATTTCCTAAATTAACGTATTGCTGTAACTGATCTACTAGTTTCCGTACTTCCGGCCCCTCTGGTATAATTATTTCCTTTCGATATTTTATTATTACAATCACGTAATATAGTACAAGTAGTTGTTGCAGTTTCATATAAAGAATTAGCTGCATCAACTGAAGTATTTTTTATTTCAATTTCTGTATGTTGATAATCTAGACCGAATAAATGTAAAACCTTATACCAAATATTAATCACGAGAAGTTACTCCTGCTAATATTTTAAGTTCAGTAATAACTTCTTTTAAACTATACATAGCTTTAGTAGAAGATTCTTGACTCTCTTGGTACTTGTCTATAATTTCGACTATTTTATCATCTTTCTTTCCTAAACTAGTTATTAAACGTTTCCTATCCTTTAGCAACCACCGTATAATAAATAACATACCACCTAAGATAAACAAAAGTAATATGCTAATTAAGGAAGCTCCTCCAGTACTGAGAGCATCTGCTAAGGTTAAGAAAAAACTTGATGCTCCTGACATATGTCAATTTCTCTCTTATATTAAATGCCCCTCAGTATTTTTTATATTATACTAAAAAATAGTCTGACTGTCCAGATAAATTTTAATCATTATTAATAATAATAGGCCCTTTCCAATCTCCTATGAAGTACCCCCAACTTTCATGTTGAATAACTAAAGGAAACTTTTGACGTATACCTATTAATTGCCCATAAGTTGGGGTCCAAGGATGGTTATATTTAGGAGCCCATTCTCCTACAGGATCTTTATCCCCTTTATTATGATTACATGTTGGACAAGCTAAAACAATATTAGCCCAATCTTTTTTACCGCCTCTGGATTGAGGAATTACATGTTCCATAGTAGCTTCATTTTTATTAAGTTTAACTTTTGTGCCACAATAAGAACAGGTTTTATTATCTCTATACCATAAAGATTCGTGAGATAATATAGCACGTCTTTCTATATTTAAATAATCATTCTTAGCAATTACAGCAGGCCATTTATATTTATTACTACTTCTTAAAGGTGTTTGAATATACTTATCATACTCATAAACAACATGACAAGTTTCATTAACAACAGCGCGAATAAAAGCCTCCCTTGCTGCAATAACTTGCAAAGGAAATAACGATAATGGCCTATAATCCTTATTTAGGACTAAGGTCTTGTAAATTTTGACCATGGTTATTTATCCATTCTATTATTATGTCACCATGACAAGGTAAAGGACTGCAATAACAGCCTAAAGTTTTACCTTTTAAGTTTAAAATTAAGTTTTTAAAGCGTTCATTATTAGATATTTTCTCATAAAAATACTCTTTAAACTGCTCTATTACTTGCTGTCTGTTGCCGTGTAATCCTATAGAAAAAGGATTCCCAAAATCACTTGGTCTTCCAATATATATATCGCACTTGTCTCTTTTTATATTTACTACATTAGTTTGCATTTATAATTTTATCTAAATTTCCGCAAATAAGACCTACGTAGCCACCTTTTAATAATTCATCTTTAAATATTATTTGTGGAACTCTAGTTTCCCCTATACATAATTCACGAAATAATTTCATGTTATCTTCGTGTTCCTTCACATCAATCTCTGTAAATTCTATGTTATTATCTATAAACAATTTCTTTGTTTTAACACAGTAGTTACATTGTTTAGTAGTAAATATTATAACTTCATACATAGTTAATTATGGAAAAGGTGGAACAAGTCCACCTTTTCTTTTTAGTCCTCAGTTATTTCTAACTTAGTTTCTTCTTCTTTAGCTTGTTCTAAAGTAACAGTTAAAAGACCGTTCTTTAAATTTACACTCTTTATTTCGTAAAAAGAATTAACAGGAAAACTAAGCCTAAAACTTCTTTCCGCTATTCCTTTATGAAGATAAGAAATTTCCTTTAAACCTTCTGTAGTTTTAGCTTTTTCCCCACTTAAGTTAAGAAAGCCGTTACCTAAATTAACTTTTAGTTCTTCTTTAGAAAAACCTGCTACAGCAACTTCTATTACTGCATCATTATTTGTTTTATTTCTAAAGATGTTATAAGGTAAAGTAAAAGAATTATTACTAAGTTCCTCTATATCATTTATAAAACTGAAAGGGGCGTAAAACCACCTATCAAAAGTTTCCATTCCTTCAAAAAAGTCCTGGTCTAGTATTCTTGTCATTGTTCTTGTCATTATTTATCTCCTTTCTATAAGCAAGATTTTTATTTTGGTTCCCGCTTTGCGGCAAACCTATGACGTTACAAATATATTATAGTAAATTTATGAGTTTTAAGCAAGAAGTTTTTTAACTAAATTAGCTCTTAGCTGCATAAGTTAATTAATTCTGCTATCTCTTTATTCTTTACTTCAGTTTCTTCTTTACTATGTTTATGTCTTATAGCAGCTACACTACGTATAATAGGTTTTTTAATACCATAAGTAGAATTAAGTTTATTTACTATACTAGTTATTTCTTCCCTGCTAGAGTCCATTTCAAATAAACAATCTACTATCAGTCTTATATTTTTGCTAAAATCCTCTTTATCTAAAGGTTTAACTTCTTTTGGTTTAGTTTCTTTACTTGGCATTATCTACAATTTTAAGGTTGTTCCGTTTAAGTTCTGGAAAAACCCTAATAACTCCCTCTTCTTCTAAATCTTTTAATATACTTTGAAAGAAAGACTGAGAAACTGTTATTAAATTTTCTTCTGATAAAGTTACTGATGATTCACTAACACATATATCAGCTATAATTTGTAAACATTCTAATAAATTAGAAGCTCCTATCTTTCTTGTGTTACCTTCACTAAAGTCTCTTTCAGAGACAGACTCCCACTCTCTAGTTTCATATGTTTCTAAAGTAATTGTATCTAGTAAATCCTCTGGATTTGCTAGGAGTGTGGTTTTTATTATTTCCTTTAAGTTATTATATTTTGTTGTCATAACTATGTTTAGTATAAACTATTTTTTAACTCCTGTCAAGATAAATTTCACTATACAAATTGATTTAATGCTACGTATTGCTCTAACGTATAAAAAGAATCTATTGGTTCTAATCTCATTGGTTCTAACTCTCCCCAGCATTCTCTCTTGTTATAATATCGAGTAGTCTCTTCTATATCTAACCACGCATTCATCTTTGCTGCTACCAGATTCCAATAATCAATTATTAAAGGATTAGTAGCTTTATTCTTTATGTGCATCATACGTTCCATTGCCTCAGCAGGCCTCCATCTTACTAAATTACCAGATTCTTTAATAGTAAGTAAGTCATCGTCTGAATATCTAGGACCGAATATCATTGTTTGTTTTCTTGGCATTGTTAATTATATATCCTTTTATATATGTTGTCAAATGTTAATTTTGAGAAATTTCTTTTAGTTCTACGTTATATTGGAAATCCAAATAAACGTCTCTTATGAATCTAGCGGCTAAAAACTCTCCGTATCTATTATTTATATCTTGGTAAGTTTCTAGTATATCTTGAGCTTCCGTAAATCCTTGGTGGGCAAATTCAGTAATGTACTGTTTAGCCTCTTCATATTTAGTAAAATTTGACACCTATAAGTATTCTCCTTTTTGATTGTTAAAATTCGCAATTCTTTTTATATTATAAAGTAAATTGTACTTTTTATCAAGAAAAAATTATCCGAAACATTGGTAAAGCTAAAAAATACTTGACTTTTTTAAAGCATTATGTTACTATTTTTAATGTATGTAACAGAATCAGAATTAAGAGTAAATATTAGAGAGGTTAAATCAGACATAAGGCTCCTAGGTAAGGAACTTGGAACAGAGATTAGAGAATGCTACGCTAAGTATGAGGATATAATAGAAAAAATGGAGTTATTACATCTAGAAATTAGAGAACTTAAAGGACTTATAGATGTCATTAAATAGAAAAGTAGTAGGTAAGTTTATGCCAAGAGAAATAAAAAAGAAATTAATGAGTACGGGGTGGTTAACCTAGAATATATGCAAGTAATAGTAAAAAACGATGATCCAATTAAGGCGTATAAAGTCTTAATGAAAAAACTTAATAAAGAAGGAGTTTTTGCGGAACTAAGAAAAAGAAAAAGATTTGTTAGTAATACAGAAAAAAGAAGAATAAGAGCTAAAACAGCTAAGATAGAACGTAAGAAGTCAGAAGTAAAGAGACTTGTGATATTAGAAAGACAAGAACAATTTGCTATGATTGAGTCAAAACGTAGATCTCGGGAAGCCAGAAAAAATCTGAAGAAAGGCCAAAAGAAAAGTTAAAATTTTTCTTGCTTTGCAGTATTATTTCATATATAATATTAATATACTGAAAATGTGAGGGGAAATGAAAGCATATAGAGGTAGTTTTGAAAAACAAGATACTACTATAAGAGAAATGACTTTTTGTAGAATACAAGAAATCCCACAGGATTATATAGCTTCAAAGATTAAAGGGACAGGTAATCCTCGTAAATTACCAGATGATATGGAATTAGTATTTGATCTAGAAGTAGATGATTTTAGAGTATTTAACTGGGGAACAAGAATAGGAACATTAAAAAAGATTAATCTTCCTGACAACTATTTTGAATAAGCACAAGCTCAGCGGTGTTATAGATATAGTAGAATAGAATGAACTGAGTAGGAGTAGTAAGAGGCTACAAGAAATGGTGTGGGACCAGCCTTTGATCATACTATATCAAGATATTTTGAATAAAGTACTTATCCTTTATTCTCATACACAAACTATTTAAGAAGCAGGCTGGACACCGGAGCATTACCGGTCACTTCCACCATTAAGAACATTATGCGGGATTGGGAAGAGTCAAACCAATCAGTTTTACCGATTTTCTACTTAGTGTTCTTTTCATGGGAGTGAAATAGGATCGACAGATGAATTGGCGGAATAGTTTAGATAAGAGGCATGGGAACCAAAGAACCTAAAAACATAATTGTCAATGATAATTATATTCTAGATGAGGACTTCGCACTAGCTGCGTAAGCCTTAATCGGAGCTTCGGAAGTGAGCTTAGCAACAGAATCGCTTCCACTTTAACATGAGGAATATTTTTACAGAACACCCACATAGCATAGGTGAAACCTATTTGGAACACTGTTGCTACGCTACTTCAGTAGGAATTTCATTCCTCTGTCTTAGCGTAGCAATTTTTATGCATGCGCTAATACCCTGTTGCTTTGAGAAACATACTAGTAATAAAATAAAGGAAATATACGGTAACTTAACCAAACGAAATGCAAAATCTATGGACTAAACACCCTTATCAAACAGAAAATCCACAAGGATATTGGGAACACGGATTATTTGCAGGTAAAAATTCTTTAACAATTATGTGGTACGGCGTACTAGGATTAGTACATGCTGTATTTCCTTTTTGGTTTCCTTTTGCAACTTCTAGTTGTATAATTAGAATGTTTCGTAAACTAGTAGATAGTAAAAGACATATTCCAGAATTACAAAAGTATATATTAAATGGTTATTTAGAGCCACAACATTTAGTAAAATTTTATATAGTAGATTGCACTATAACAAATAGTAATGAAGAAATAAGTGATTGGGAAAATGAAGGTGGGGGTGGAACAGGTCCTGTTTAAAACAGTTGTAGGAGACAATAGTTTATTCAAAAATGATTTTAATCTATTAGAACATTTATATAATCAAAAACAATTCTCTCTCAAAACTTTTGGACCAGGTATAAGAACCAAAGGGGTTATAGCTCATATTAAAAAAGAGTTACAAGAGATAGAAGAAAATCCTGAAGATTTAAAAGAATGGATTGATGTTGTTTTATTAGCATTAGACGGAGCTTGGAGAGCTGGCTATTCTCCTGAGACAATAGTAAGAGTACTACATGAAAAACAAATAGAGAATGAAAATCGGGAATGGCCTGATTGGAGAACTATAGATAAGGATAAACCTATAGAGCATAAAAGAGTTTAAGAACTACTTACACGTAGATAAGCAGTATAATTATTAGCACGCAGGTTAATAAATATGGCGCGTAGGCTGTATAAAAATTAAGGAGTGTGTATAATTATGTTTAATAAACAACAATTTAAAATATATATAGATAAAAAAATAACCTGTATTACTTTTAGTCACCCTAAAAATAAATACAGTATCACGTAGATCATATAGTACCGTTACAAGGAGAAAATGTATGTGGATTACACGTTCCTTGGAATTTACAAATATTAACAGCTACAGAAAATTTACGTAAATATAATAAATTTTAGAACTGTTTGCGCGTATGCAAATAGTCCTTTACGTAAGGGCACGTAAAAGCCCAACAAAGGAGAAAAATTTATGAGAGTAAATAATATAACATTAAACGTGTTAGTAAACGGTAATTTCGTGACCGAATATACGAAAAATAATAATATATATATACAAGGTAGAAAAGGGTCAACATATACCCTACGGATAACTAATCATACTAATGAAAGAGTATTAGTTATCCCTTCCATAGATGGGTTATCCATTTTAGATGGTAAACCTGCTGGTTATGAATCACAGGGTTATGTGTTAGGAGCATTTCAAACATATAATGCTGATGGTTGGAGAACTGATTTAGATCATACCAGACAATTTCAATTCACTAGACATAATAAATCTTATGCTGGTAAAACAGGACAAGATAAATCTAATCTAGGAGCAATTGGTTTAGTAGCTTTTAAAGCAGAACCTACTATACAATTCACTAATTGGAATATAGATTATCATCCACCAGTAACATATCCTAAAAGAAGAACATCTGACTATGATGGTCATTGGGGAGCTCCTATAGGCTATAGTCTTGATAGTTATTCTGGTATTGCTACAGGAAGTCTTACAGGTTCTTCTACAGGAAGTCTTCCACAAAATGCTGTAGCAGAATCTAGTAGCAGAGAACCTGCTCAAGTTATGGCAGTTAGTTCTATTGGTACAGGTATGGGAGCTAAACAAGAATCTCATGTATCTACTACTAGTTTTAACAGACAAACTAATCCGTTCGCTACTATTGTAGTTTATTATTACGAGAGGAAACAATTAGAAAATATGGGTGTAATTCATAAAGTTAATCATCAAATGCCACAAGCATTTCCTAATCAATTTTGTGCAGAAGTCTAATTTCTAATATGCCAGGGGCTTTGGTCCCTGGCAACTTTATTATAAAGGAAAATAATGAGAATATATTATCGCGTATGCGAAAAACAAGAAACCCTAAGTTTTGTAGAGAGATGGCAAAACCAAAATAAGATAGATATAATTAAAAAATGTTGGCTTTCTGTTCAATCATCTGTTGATCCTAAAAATGATAATTTTATTGTAATAGAAGATGGATGTTCTAAAGAACTATTAGATTGGATGGTACAGACTTGTAAAACGTCTGATATAGTAATAGATAAAGTAGGAGACAATATTAAAGAGGGGGATCCAAAAGAAGAATTTGCAGCCTATAAAAGATTAGTAGAACTTACGGATTATTGGACAGCTAAAGAACCTAATGATTTACATTATTGGTGTGCAGATGATTACTTGCATCTTCCATTAGCTCTTCATGTAATGAAAAGTTCTTATACAGATGGGTGGAGAGGGTATGTTGTACCACAAGATTATCCTGATAGATATACTTTAGATTTTATAAAAACTTGTGTATTATATGCAGGCTCTATGTCACATTGGAGAACTATTCCAAGTTGTACAGGCAATACTTGCGCCCCAGGTTCTGTCTGGAGAAGACACATGACTATTATGAAACAAAATGCTGTGTATAATCAAGATAGTTTCTTATGGGAAGCCTATGGAAAATCAGGAGCAGTCTCAGCTATCCCAGGACAGGCTACACATCTAGCAGAAAATTGCATGACTCCAACTATTAATTGGCAACTATTATGGGATGGGATTAACATAGAAATAGATTTTGATGCGAAAAATACAAACGGGAATAAGTAATAATATAACAGGCCTAGACGTAAAAGTCTACGAGCCTGTTAATTTGTATGACTGTACTATAGGTAACGGTTCTATCATAGGTCCTTTTGTTGAAATACAAAAGGATGCTATAATAGGAAGTTATACAACCATAAGTTCTCATAGTTTTATTTGCTCTAGGGTTACTATAGGGGATAATTGTTTTATAGGTCATGGTGTTATGTTTACTAATGATCTATGGATTACTGGTAAGCTATCCTCGAAAGAAACTAGAGTACTTAAAACAATAATAGGAAATAATGTGCTTATTGGATCAGGAGCTACGTTATTACCCGTATCCATCTGCGATGGAACCGTAATAGGTGCGGGCGCAGTAGTAACTCGAAGTATATATTCGAAAGGTATTTATGCTGGAAACCCAGCTGAGTTACTCAGAAGTTTATAGTGAAAGTATTATTTAACGATGTTGCAAAACAATGGGAAGAAATAAAAGATTCTTGTTTGCCTAAAGTAGAACGTTTCTTAGCGTCAGGAAATTACATTTCCCCCGAAATCATTAGTGAGTTTGAACAAAATTTTGCAGAGTACACAGATTCTAAATATGCAATAGCTGTATCTAATGGAACAGATGCATTAACTTTAACCTTACATACTATGAAAAAGTTACATAATTGTTGTGTAGTAATGGCTGCTAATAATTTTATCTCAGCTGCTTTTGCTGCTAGTCATTTAGGAATAAATATTGCTTTAATAGATTGTGATGAACATTATCAGATGGATACTGATTTATTACATGATTGGTTAAACAGTAATAGAGATATATACGATCAAGTTATTTTATGTATAACTCACTTATATGGATTTCCTGCTAATATGAGTTTAATGAGGTATTACGCAGACGCTTATAAATGTGAATTATTAGAAGATTGTTCCCAAGCACATGGAGCTGCAGATCAAGATGGTAAAGTAGGTTCCCAAGCAGATATTGCAGTTTACTCTTGTTACCCAGGAAAAAATTTAGGAGCTTGTGGTCAAGCAGGAATTGTTACTACTAATATAGATGAAGTCAATTACTTTCTAAGACCTCTAGCATATTTAGGAATGAGAAAAAAGTATCAATCTATTATTATTGGATATAATAGTAAGCCGGATGCTTTACAATGTTTAATACTGAATGAAAAGCTACCTTATTTAAATAACTGGAATGATCGAAGAAGAGAAATTGCTGAACTTTATAAAAAAGGTTTAAAAGAAATAAAACATTTGGTTCATAATGTAGAAAATTATTATTGGTGGAGTGAACCAGTTTATCATATTTTTCCAATAAGATTATTAGTGAATGATAGGGATGCTTTCATAAGTAGTATGTCGAAGTATGAAATCGAAGTATTAATTCATTATCCTATACCTATACAAAAAACAATACCTTATTCGTATTTAAATTATGGAAATCTAAGAACGTTAAAATATGCAGATCAATTAGTAAGTTTACCTATTCATCCTTATATGACTAATGAAGAAGTAGAATATGTTATATTTACTATTAAAAAAAGTTTAGGAGTTTAAATATTGTTTATAGATAAATTTAAAATAGATAGAGATGATAGAGGTGTAATCATACACTTATTAGAAAATACTCCTATAAATAGTATTCTTTTAATAGAATCTAAAAGAGGTAGTGTTAGAGCTAATCATTGGCACAAAAAAGATTCTCATTATTGTTATTTTCTAAAAGGTAGTGCTAGGTATTATTACAGAACGGTAGGGGATACTGGTGAGCCTCAATCTAGAATAATACGTAAAGGTGAGACAGTTTATACGCCTCCTGAAGTTGAGCATGCAATGGAATTTTTAGAAGATTCTACTTTTCTAGCTTTTACACAAATTGATAGGTCTCAAAATAATTATGAAGAGGATGTTGTAAGAGTAAGTCTAATATAATGAGTGATTATTATATTAGAGAAAAGTGTAGACTTTGTAATGATCATAATATAATAGCTGCGCTTACTTTTCCTGAAACTCCTATTGCAAATAATTTAACTAATAGTTATAAAGACTCTTTAAATGCTAATAAATATCCATTAACTATATGCAGATGTAAAAATTGTGGGCATGTGCAACTAACAACAGTTATTGATCCTAGTAAATTATTTGAACAATATGTTTACTTGTCTGGAACTTCTCCTGTATTCGTTAGTTATTTAGATAGTTATGCTAAAGAAATAGTAGAAAGATTTAATTTAACAAGTGAGGATAAGGTTTTAGAAATAGCAAGTAATGATGGTACTTTTCTTAATTCTTTTCGACAACTAGGTATATCTGCTATTGGTATAGATCCTGCTAAAAATGTAACAGAAATAGCTAATTCCAAAGGATTAATGACTATTACAGATTTCTTTAATAAGAAGTCTGCATCAAAAATAAAAAATACTTTAGGATTGTTTAAAGTTATCATAGCTAATAATGTAATGGCTCACGTTGATAATTTTCAGGAAATTGTAGAGGCTGCTGAAAACTTATTAACTCCAGATGGTATATTTATATTTGAAGTAGGATACTTTGTTGATGTAGTAGAAAAACTATTGTTTGATACTATCTATCATGAACACTTATCTTATCATACTGTTAAACCTTTATTAAAGTTTTTCAAAACTCGTGGATTAGAATTGTTTGATGTACAAAGAACAGAATCACAAGGTGGTTCTATTAGAGTTTATGTTTCTCAACTTCAACAACACCCAGTAAATTTTGAAATAGGAAAACTGTGTAAAAAAGAAGAAGACTTAGGGTTATATAAATATGAAGGTTATAAAGAATTTATTGCTAGACTTACTACTGCTAGAGTAGCTACTGATGAATGTTTAAGAAGTATAAAAGCTACTGCGGGTTGGAACATAGTAGGATTTGGAGCCCCAGCTAAAGCTGTTACTTTATGTAGAGTATTTGGTATAAATACTGATTTATTAGATTTCATAGTGGATGAGAACCCACTAAAACATAATAAGTATTTACCAGGAGCGCATATACCTATTTATCATCCCGATAACTTAGAAGAACTAAATCCTAATTATGTTTTTATATTAGCATGGAATTTTGCTGATGACATAATAAAGAGATATAAAAAACCAGGTAGAGCTTTTATTATACCACTACCTGAACTTAAAATAATAAATGAATAGATCTATTATATTAGTGACTGGCGGCTTAGGTTTTATTGGAAAACATTTTGTACAATATGCCTTAGAAGAAGGACACTATGTAAGTAACATTGATAGCGTAACATATGCAGCAGACAGGATTGCAATGAAAGAGTTTGAAACATATCCTCGCTATCAATTTATTAAATGTAAAACTGAAGAATTAGAATATTTGCCAGAATGTGACTACATTGTTAATTTTGCAGCCGAAAGTCATGTAGATAATTCTATAGTTAATAACTCTCGTTTTTGTTCTTCTAATGTATTAGGTGTACAAAGAATATTAGAATTACTAAGAGAAAAAAGAAAAGAAGTTCGTCCTAAGCTAATACATATTAGTACAGACGAAGTTTATGGTCCTAGAGTAGAAAAAGATTCTTTCGAAACATCTCCTCTTAATCCTTCTAATCCTTATTCCGCTACTAAGGCGGCTGCAGATATGCTAGTAACTGGATGGGGTAATACTTATGATATAAGCTATTTAATCATAAGACCTTCTAATACATATGGTTATCATCAACACCCAGAAAAATTAATTGGAAGAACTTGTTTTCAGCTTAAACAAAGTAAGCTACCTATTGTACACGGGGATGGTAGTTATCAAAGAGTTTGGTTACACGTAGAAGATCTAATTAAAGGTATTTTTTTAGTAATGCCTGAAAAAGAATTTTCCATCTGGAATATCGGTGGAGATCAAGAATTTACTAACTTACAAGTAGTTGTTATGATACGTGATGCTTTAGATATGATGTGTGATATACAATTTGTTGACAATCGAGTAGGGCAAGATTATGCATATGGGATTAATAGTGCCAAAATAAAAAAACTAGGATGGAAACCAATTAAAATATTCACAAAAGAAATTATTAAAATAGCTGCACAATATGATATTAAAAGATTTATTCAACCATGGAGTCACGAAGGGTGGAAAAAAGGCTAATGAACACAGCTGTTTTTTCTATAAATACTGGTAGATGTGGTACGCATTGGATAACAGACGTAATTAATACTCATTATTCTGATAAGTATACAGCTAATCATGAAGGATTATCATCAAAATATATACCAAATATATTTTACAGAATAGATAATCCCTATGCTCAATTAAATAAACCTGAAATAAGAACTCATATAAATAATATAAGAGATATACTAAAAACTACTAATTATTTAGAACCTGGATATACTAGTTATAGTATGTTACCAGTATTTATAGAACAACTTTCTGATTCTCATAAAGTTAAAATGATTCATATAATACGTCACCCAGTAGATTGGGTAGTATCAGCTATGACTCAAGGTTTTTACAACTCTGAAAATATGATACAAAAAACAACACTATTAAATCCTCAATATAATTTAATATATGCAGATAAGTATAGAAGTAAATGGAATGATTTTATACCAGCAGAAAAATTAGCATGGCATTGGTTAGAGTTAAATACTTATGCAGAAGAATTAAAAGAAAAATACTCAGTTGAATGGTTAACTATTAGAATGGAAGATTTATTTAAAGACTCTTCTACATTAACAGATCTTCTTTCATTTCTTGGATTACCTAATTCCCCAGAAGTATTTAAATTAACAAACAAAACTATAGCAGGCAGAGATAGAGTTTGTTCCCAAAAACAAAAAGAAGTTAATTTAAGTGCTATTTTATTTCCTGAAATACTGGATTTAATAGATAAATATAATTACGATATAGATTTAGAGGATCCTAAATACTATGATTACTTTAGAAAATGTTAGTCGATGATCTTTATAAACTAGGATTAAATATGAAATGGGGGTATACATATCATCATATGCCCAGATTATTAGAGTATGCTCAAAAATGTGAGTATATTACAGAATTTGGAACAGGACTTGCTCCTCATAAAGTAGATGGACATGATAAACCTATGGTATCCTTATTTGGTTTATATACTTGGTTAAAAGCTAGACCTAGAAAGATAACAACTTATGATATATGTTTTGATCCTACTATACGATTTCCTTATCAAGCAGCATTAGAAGCTAATATAGAATTAGTATTTCATCAATTAGCTTGTATAGGATATGATCATAAAGATATAGAACAAATATTAATTCCAGAGACAATAGAAAAAACTGATCTATTATTTATAGATTCTAATCACACATATAATCAACTAACAGCAGAGTTAACTAATCATGCTGAAAAAGTATCTAAATATATTATAATGCATGATACAGAAGCTTTTGCTTATGGTACTAGTTGGGGATCTATGGAACAACATCATGGAAAAGATTTAGGACTAGCAACCGCTTTAGATGAATTTTTACTTGTACATGATGAATGGGAATATACTTTATATGATAAAGCTAGTGCAGGCTTATCTATACTGACCCGAAAAATGTAATTGCTATAAAGCAATTTTAAAAGAGAATAGTGGTAAATGCCCAAAGCATATATTACTGGTATAGCCGGACTAATAGGGAGTAACTTAGTTTTACCGTTACTTAAAGAAGGATATGAAGTAATTGGATGTGATAATCTGGTTGGTGGATATAAGGATAATATTCCTATAAAGTATTGTAGATGGGATAATGTAGATATGTTAGATACAGAAGCTATGTCTGTTCTTATGAAAGATGTAGATATTGTTTTTCATACTGCTTCTTTACCTTATGAAGGATTATCGGTATTTTCTCCTAAGTTAATAACGGAAAGTATCTATACAGGTACTGTTAGTGTGGCGTCAGCAGCTATAGCTAATAACGTAAAGAGGTTTATAAATTTTTCGTCTATGGCTAGATACGGAGAAGGTAATCCTCCTTTTAGAGAAACACATTCTTTAAATCCTGTGGATCCTTATGGATTAGCTAAAGCTCAAGCAGAGGCTATGTTAAATTTATTACATGATATTCATGGAATTACTGTTTACCACGTAGTACCTCATAATGTAGTTGGAAAGGGACAAGTTTATACAGATCCTTACAGAAATGTAGCAGCTATATTTGTAAATAGATTATTATTAGGTAAAAAAGTAATTATCTATGGTGATGGATCACAAAAAAGAAGCTTCAGTCCTATAGGTGCTTGCATAAATGCTATAATACGCTTAATAAATACTAATAGGTTTAAATCAGGAGAAGTATTTAATATAGGTCCTCATGGTAATGAAATATCTATAAAAGATCTAGCTTATAAGTTAGCACATTACTGTAATGTATATCCTCATTTCGATTATTTACCTGATAGACCTAGAGAAGTTAAAAATGCTTATTGTAGTAGCGATAAAGCTATTAAAGAACTTAATTACAATCCAAATATGACTTCAAACGAAGAACTATATAAAGAAATAGTTAATTGGGTTAGAGATAGAGGACCTGCAGAATTTAATTATAAACTTCCTATTGAAATTTATAAAGATAATACACCACGTACATGGACGGAAAAATTACTATAATGGAATGGAATGAGATACAAGGATATTGTAATTTTCATGCTTTATATGCGTTAGTAGTAAGACATTTCCCAGATGATTCTCATTTTGTAGAAGTGGGATGTTGGTTTGGGCATTCATCAGCTTTCATGGCAACATGTATAAAAGAAAGTCAAAAAAGAATTAAATTTGATTGTATAGATATATGGGAGTTGGGAGAATGGTCTGATGAACCACATTTTGCTCTGGTCGAAAAAGCAGGAGGTAACTTATACAAAACATTCTTGAATAATATTGCTATGTGTGCTTTATCTGATTATATTAATCCTATAAAAAAATTCTCACTAGAGGCAGTTACTGACTATGAGGATAGAAGTTTAGAATTTGTTTTTATAGATGCTTGTCATACTTATCACGAGGTAACTAAAGATTTAGAAGCCTGGTATCCTAAAGTAAAACTGGGTGGTATATTAGCGGGAGATGATTATAACTGGAAAGAAGTTAAAAAAGCTGTTGATGACTTTTTTAAAGATAAAGATCATGATTTGCAAGTTAAAGGTAACTCTTGGATTTGGGGAAAAACAAAGGAATTTTAATGAAAAAAACAATAGAAGATGTGACAATTATTTGTCCTTATATATTTGCTAATGAAATAACGGTGTTGAAAGATTTTCTTGGATGGGAATTAAATACTTTATTTGAAGAAGATCCTTTTAAAATAGGCTCTGATTTAATGTACCAAAAATTATGGAATAGATGTAATCCTCACGATATATTTATTATGCATGCGGATATGCTACCTAAAACTAAGGGTTGGTTATCGGAAGTTTTAGAATATGTAAATAAATATCCTAAAACAGGCATCTTCGGTTGTAAGTTAATATACCCGGTTGAGGATGAAAATAAAAAATCCATTATTCAATCAGCGGGAGGATGTTTTGAAGAAAATATACCTCAACATTTTGGATCTGGATTGGATCTTTTTACTAACCAACGCCATAAAGAAATAATAGAAATTGATAATGGTCAATTTGATAAAGTTAGAGAAGTAGCTTGGAGTACTTTTGGTGGCATATATATACGCAGAGAAGTACTAAATGAAGTCGGAGATTTTGATCCTAGCTATGAATGGTCTTATAATAGAGACGTAGATTATTGTTTAGAAGCAAGAAAAGCAGGATGGAAAATATATCAAATACCAGTAACAATTACCCATTTTGAAAGCAAAGATAATAAAAGACTTAGAGCTGATAATCCTGAATTAAACGAAAAAGAATCTAGAAACTTAACTAGATTGCAGAAAAAATGGGGGGACTCTCCATTATATGAAACAATAAATATAGAGGTAGAATGAACCCTGAAGAAATTGCTAATAGCCTAAAAGAAAAATTACAAAGAGAAGTAGTAAATAACAAATCTTCTTCTTTGTCTGTAGTAGCCTTTGTGCTTTTCTATATTTTTCTTTTAATAGTCTCACCAATAGTATTAGCTATATGTTTATTAGCAACAACTATGTTAATTATATATAGTTATATAGCCTACCCTATACGTTACTGGGAACAAAAAAAGGATAAGAATAATGAATAATCAACTTACAGAGTTAAAAACTCACATGGAAGAAGCAGTATACGATGCTAACCTAGCTTCTTCTAAAATTAAAATAGAAAAACTGATAAAGTTTTTTCCAGGCATGCTTTCTTATAGAGTAAGACATTTACTTAATAATTTATGTAATAGATACGATATTACTTATGTAGATTTGGGTTGCTTTAGAGGAGCATCTATGGTATGTGCTTTATATAATAATGATACTGTTATAGGATACGCAGTTGATAATTTTCAATTCGATCCATTAGAATTAAAAAAACCAAAAGAAGCAGCTACTGATAAAAATTGGAAATATCAGCATGTAATAAATAGTTTAAAAGAAAACTTAAAAATGGGTGGAAGTATTAATCAAGTTACTATTATAGAAAAAGCTGCTAATACATTAACAGCAGAAGATATAACATTACCTATTGATGTATGTTATGTAGATACTGAAACAGTTACTTTCAGACAAGATATAACAGCAGTTCTTCCTTTGTTTAATAAGTATGGAATTGTAGTTACCGCTAGAGTACGAGATAAAGCTGATGAATTAATTGAAGCAGCTTTTACCTCTACTAGAACTAAAATTCATCACGAAATAACATTAAAAAGTAATGGGTTACAAGATGGTAAAACTTGGTGGTCGGGAGTTAAAATTTGGTTAATTGAGCCTAGTGCTGAATTAAGAAGAAAAGTATTAGTAGCAAGAGCTAATCAAATGACTAGAGAAATGCAAGATGATACCTAAATCGGTAATAAGTTTAATTAGTTATGACGCTCATTTACTACCTAATAGTATAAAAACATATTATAAATATGTTGATGAAATAATATTAGGTTTAGATGAAAATAGAATAACTTGGAGTAAGAATCCTTTTACTTTTAATGAGTCAGAACTATGGAAACAATTAAAAAAGATAGATACAGAAGATAAAATAAAAATAGTAGAACATAATTTCCATGACAGTGCTATACCTTTAGAGAATGATAATTTCGAAAGAAACTACTTAAAATCAGAATGTTCACATGATTGGATATTTAGTATAGATGCTGACGAAGATTTAGTAAATCCTAAAGAGTTTTTTGTGGATTTCTTACCTATAGTAGATACTTATTATGATAAAGTAGAATTACTATTTACTTGGTATTTACCTTTTAAACAGTTTACTGCAGTACCTAGCAGTACCGATGCAGATGGTAAGGAAGTTACTATGGATATAACCTTAGTAATAGCCCATGAGGATAATAGTTTTTTCAGAGGGGATACCCAAGGTTTTACTACCAGTAAGGATAAAACTTTTACTTATTGTAGATGGACAGAAACTACTCAAAAACTTCTTAGTCCTTTAGCGGTAATGCATTGGAGTTTTTGTAGAACAAAAGAACAACTAGATCAAAAACTCAAAAACTTCGGACATAGTAATACTATTAACGAAGATCCTTTTTTTCATAATTGGACTATGTGTGATATGAATAATTACAAAGAATTAAAAAACTTTAAAACATCTGGATTAGGGGGGAATCAATGGGAAAAATTAGTTCCTGTAAGTACAGAAAGATTAATGGATGTAGCCAAAAGAGAAGCCCCTATGATAATGGGTAAATAATATGCGTATAGAAATAATGGGTAAATTTTATGATCATCATAGCTTATCTATAGTTAATAGAAATTTAGCTATTGGATTAAGTGAAAAAGATATTGAAGTATGTATAACACCTTTTGATAATTATGATTCATCTCATAAACTAGAAAAGGAAGTATTATCTAAATTAGAAAAATTAAAAAATAAAGCTACAGAGATACCTGATATACAAATTAGACATACGTACCCGCCAATGTGGAGATGGCCGGCAAATAAAGAAACAAAAGTAGTATATATTCAACCATGGGAGTTCTCTAGAATACCTTCTGAGTGGCAATATAAATTTGATACCTTTGCTGATGGAGTTATAACTCCTTCTAGTTGGACAACAGATAAATACTTAGATGCTGGATTAGCTCCTGATAAAGTTTTTACTATTCCAAATGGGTATAATGAGAAAGTATTTAAGCAAGAAAAAGTACCCTGTGATTTAATACCCAACTCTAATAAATTTACTTTTACCTTCGTTGGTTGTTCTCAATTTAGAAAGGGTGTTGATATTCTTTTAAATGCTTGGTCTAAAAGTTTTGTGAAAGCTGATAACGTTCAGCTATTTTTAAAAGATAATCCTCAGATATATGGACAAAACAATTTACTATCTGAAACAGTAAAAATGCAGTATCTTACGGGTTGTGGTAAGATAATATATAATAGTGATATTTTATCAGAAGAAGAAATGGCATCTGTTTATAAGAATACTGATGTATTAGTTCATCCTTATAGAGGGGAAGGATTTGGTATGCATATTCAAGAAGCTATGGCCTGTGGTGCTACCCCTATTGTAACAAGCGGTGGGGCCGCAGATGATTTTGTAAATCAGGATAATAGCATAATGTTAACTACTGCTCAACAATTTATAGATCTATCAGATCCCAAATTAATGGCTATGAAACCTGGAGATAGTTTATCTGGTATGGGGGGTCATAGTTGGGTATTAGAACCTGATCAAGAAGACTTAATCAATAAAATGAAACTTGTATATTTTCACCATGAAAGAGATCAAATACTTTCACGAGTAGATAAAGCTAAATTAACTACTTGGAAAGATGCTATTAATCTTTATGTTGAAGTATTAGAAAATATATATAAAAGAGATAATATCAGAAGGATAGCCTAGCTATGGAAATAGATTTTGGTGTTGCTTATGTAAAACAAAATACAGATACAAGAGTAAAAGTTACTATGAGTGAGTTTAGAAATAAACTTTACATTCATATAAGAGAATACGGTTTTGATGGAGATACAGGAAATTTATTTCCTACAGCTAAAGGTATAACTTTAGAACCAGAAAATGTAGATAGAATTATCGAAATGCTGGAGCAAGTAAGCAATGTCTTAGCTGAACCATATAAAGATAATAAGCAGGAAGAATTCTGCTTTACAAAGGAAAAATAAACATGGGAGTTAAAGCGTGGTCAGTTGAAGAGGAAGACGAATTAATTGAAATGTACACTAACCAAACTAAAGATGTTATCGAAGTGGGGAAACATTTTAGAAAAGGTTATAGAAGTGTAATTAGTAAATTAGTTAGTTTAGGAATATACGAAAAACCCAATAAAAAGAAAGATAGTAATAGAACAGTTAAAACTATGTTAAGAGATTTAGAAAGTATATTAAGTATTGAAATCGAAGGTTTCAATTTAAATAAAAAATCTAATCTCTTAATATTAGTAGAAGCAATAGAGGTTAAAGCTAATGTAGCATATGGCTAATACATTATTTGGTTATACAGGACATAAGAGAACTGATATATCTAAGTTTACTAAGTGGACTAATGTATTGTCTAAGCATTGGGGATATACAGAAAAGTGGAATCATTTTTGTAGCAATGTAGATCCTTCTAGTGTAGAATCAGTTAATACTTATGTTAATATTTGTGCTCAATATAAAAGAGATATAGGTAAAGATAACTGGGCTACCCCAGAAGAGTTTATTACTAGATTATATGGAGATTGTGAGGATTTTGCAATAACAAAATTCTTTCTATTAATATCTATAGGCTTATGTTCTCCTCATGAATTAGAACTTGTAGTAGTACATGATAAAGAATACGATGAAGGACATGCTATTTTATTATATAAAAAAGATGATATTAATTGGATATTAGATATAGCCCAAATGAATACAAAAATAGAAATAGACACAGACATAAAACGATACAAACCTTACTACTCTATAGACTTAAATAACTGGTGGAGATATAAAAAATAATGTTACTAGGAATTAGTGGAAAAATAGGAAGTGGAAAAGATACTTTAGCTGATGAAGTAGTTTTTTATGATTCAAACAGAATAGAAAAAAGAGCTTTTGCTACTAAATTAAAACAGATAACAGCTATACTTACAGGAGAAAAGTATGAAGATATGTTTACCCAGGAAGGTAAAAATATATACTTAGAAGATTGGAAAATGACTGTTGGGGAGTTTCAACAAAAAATGGGTACAGAAGGTATGAGATATGGAGTACACCCAGAAGGATGGATACTAGCTTTATTCTCAGACTATCAATTTAGTAGTGATTGGATTATCTCTGATCTTAGATTTGTAAATGAAGCACAAGCAATAAAAGATAGAGGTGGTTTTTTAATAAGGCTTAACGGAGATCCTGCAAAAATCAGAGAAAATTCAACAAGAGATTTAACTCACCCTAGTGAGACAGGGTTAGATGATTGGACAGATTGGGATATGATTATAGAAAATACACCTCCTATGATAAATTTACTTAATGATGCATTAGGTGTGTACAATAAATTTTTCTCTTTGCACGAACGTTTTTAAACTGCTAAAAATGGCTTGCTTACAACTCTATTTTTTTATATAATTAATATATGAATTACGCAGAATTATTAAAAATAATAGCTTATCACGATAGACAATACTATGCTAATAGCGATTCAGTGATTACTGATAAAGAATATGATAAGCTATGCGAACAATTAAAAAAGATAGAAGAAGCTCAAGGCTGGATTCACCCTGGTAGCCCCTCCTTAAACGTAGGTGGGGGTCACAAAGGTAAAATTATGCATACTCGTAGATTGTATTCTTTAAATAAAGTTTATGATAGAACAGAAATAGGCTCTGAATTTGATATAAATACTCCTAAGATAGACGGTACTAATCTAACCTTATACTATAAGAACATGATGTTTTCTCATGCTCTTACCAGAGGAGATGGTATTTATGGTGAAGATGTTTCTCATTTAGTATTTTATATAGAAGGCACTCCTCGGGGTAAATTATTAAAATTTGATGTAATAGAATTTGCCATTACAGGAGAATGTGTTACCGATAATGAAGTAGAGAATTTTCGTAACTATGTATCTGGAGCTTTAGGATTAAAAGATCCTGAAGAATTTAAAACACGTAAGATACGTTTTATAGCACATGATTTATTTATACAAGGTAATATATTTTATGATGCTAGAATGAAAATTCTAAGTTCATTAGGTTTTCATACTGTTATGGATAAAGAATTTTGTAATAAATATCGACAAGATGGTACAGTATATCGTATTAATGATGAGAAGCGGTGTAAAGAATTAGGATTCACTTCTAAGTATCCTCGCTTTGCAATAGCTCTTAAAACTAGAGAATTATTAACAGCTAGAACTACTGTGCAACAAGTTGATTGGGAAGTTGGAAGAACAGGAACTGTTAATCCTGTAGCAATAGTAAGCCCTGTAGTAATTGATGATGCTACTATAACCAGAGTTACCTTACATAATATTGAGTTCATAGAAAATCTTAACTTAGGATTAGGAGATATAGTTGAGATTGAAAGAAGTGGCGGTATCATTCCTAAAATGCTTAGGGTTATTGAACACTCTACACATGATACTAAAGTTACGGAAGAAGATGCGGCTCAAGCAGTAGGAGATGAAGTATATAGAGACGGGCCAAAGTTATTTGTATGTAATCCTGATAAACACGGCACGGTTAAACTACTTGCCCACTTCATTAAGACTTTAGGGATTAAAGGGTTAGGCCCACAGTCAATAGCTAAGATGGGAATTAGTCATCCAGTAGATTTATATTCTATACAGAATTGGGATTTACTTGGGGCTAATGGTGAAAAGATCATAGCGGAAATTGAAAGAAGTAAAACTAAACCTTATAATTTAGTGTTAGCTGCATTAGGAATAGAAGGAGTAGGTCGATCTATGTCTGAAAAGATAGTTAAAGTGCTACCTAGTTTTGATAGACTTACTGAAATTGACTTACAAGAGATTCCTTCTGTTGGTCCTAAGACGCAAGATAAAATATTATCTTGGTTAGCTATAAATTCGGATTGGGTAGAAACATTACCTTTACAGTTACAACAAGAGTTTTCGGTAGAGGAATTTGCTACATCAAAAAAGAAAGTCTGCATAAGCGGAAAATTAGATATGCTTAAGTCAGATCTTGCAGAAGTACTTATATCTTACGGATATGAAATAGTAGCTTCTGTAACTAAAAGTAATTGTGATATCTTAATTGCTGGCGATATGACCAGTACTAAAGTCAAAAAGGCCCAGAGCTATGGGATTCCTGTTCTTGACTACTGGGTAGATAAAAAGAACATATTAAAAGGAGCGGTGTAGTAAATTAAAGTAAATTTATTCTTGCCAGTTTCAAAATCGTTTGATATAATAATCGCAACATAAAGAGAAAGAAATGTTTTTCAAAAAATATTTCTTGTTAAGAGGGGCAAACACAGAAACACACAAAAATTTCTTTTGCTCTAACTCTATTACAGTTAAACAACATAAAAGAAACATTGTTTCTTAAAAAATACACATAAAAAAAGGTAGAAATACAAATGAGCAGCAAATACGAATACACTGACGATATGGTCACGCACATGCAAGAGGCTAGTTCCGGCGGAGTAACAGAAGACGTTATCACCAACTTAATGGGTGAGTTTGAGTTCCCTCGTCGTTCAGTAACAGCCAAGCTTCGCAAGCTTGGTTTTGATGTGCCCAAAAAGCCTAATGACGCTCCTAAGTTCTCCGCAGAAGAGACTGCAGCACTTAGCTCCTTCCTTGAAGGAAATAGTGGTCAGTATACTGCTGAGGAAATTGCCAGAGATCACTTCTCTGAGTTTACTTCTCGACAGATTACTGGTAAGGCGCTTAGTCTAGAAATGACTGGTCATATTAAACCTGCTGAAAAGAAAGTAGCTCCTCGGACCTACACTCCTGAGCAGGAAACAGTAATTACCCGAATGGTTGGAGAGAATGCCTTCATCGAAGACATTGCCGAAGCCGTTGGTAAGCCTGTTAATTCAGTTCGCGGAAAACTTCTTAGCATGGAGCTTAAAGCTCCGCAACGTGATAAGAAAGACTCTCGCAAGGATGCATACGAAGGTATCGCAGATCACCTTGGCGAGAACGTAGCTGAATTAGCTGCACGTTATGATAAGACTGAGAGAGGTGTTAAAACCGTTCTTGCTCGTCGTAAGCTAGAGTGCGCTGATTATAAACCGAAAACGCTCGACGACTAATCAACGCTAACAAAAGTATTAAGTAACGATAGGGGCTAAGCCTCTGTCGTTATTTATGCATGGGAGAAGCATGGAAAGTGAATTTCAATTATATAACTTAGAAGATGATAAACTTGACTTAATATTATCTTTAAACGATACTGATTCAAATATTTATGTTAATGCTTTAATAGAGAAGTTTTATCCAGATATAGATTCAAAATCAGAAATACATGCTGACTTAATGGTGGCTTATAGAAGCAGTTTTGTAGCGGAAAGATTTTACAGATCCAATTTAGTATTTCAAAGTGGTTTTCAAGCAGTATATACAAGAACCGGGTTAATACGTAATTTGATTAATGATATATATTTCGCAGAAGACGATCTAATTGTTCATTAAAAATAAGTGAATAAAAACTACCCACTAAATTAAGTAAAAAATAGATTGCATAAATGTAAGAAAATTGCTATCATGTATATATTGTGTGATAGCAATTTTTTATGGAGGAATAAATGTACGGACGAAAACCAAACGATTACGATATGCTTAAGGGAGATATAAAACAAAAAATAGATTCCCACGAACGATGGCGAACACCTAATGAGGAAGACTATCTATATGATAAAAGATTGATATTCTTTTTACTTCCTAGAAGATCAGGAAAAACTACTATAATTCAAGAGCTTAGACGACAAGGAGATATAGTAGTTACTGTTAATAAACAAATGAGTAAATATATTCAAGGATCTTTTAGTGTTAGTGAGTTTCATAAATTAACAGAATCTTCTTATGATAGAATTTGGGTAGATGAATTTTGTTATATGAGTAAAGAGCATCAAGAACAAATATTGAAATCTGAAAAAGATACTATTATTCTATCTACTTCTGCAAAATTATATAGTAAAGAAAAATTCATGCGAAAATATAGACCTTATACTCATACATTAGCAGTATATACATTACAAGAGTTACAATATAATGAGCCTCTTAATACTTATTTAGCTCTACCAAGACAAAGTTATGAAATAGAGATGTTAGGAAGAGTTTGGAAGTAATGGAAGAACTTGAAGTAAAAAGTTATATACCTATTCCTGAAATAAAAAATATTAGTATTGATAGTTTTAAGAAAAATCCTGTTTTAACGTATAACTATGATCATTCTAAAATTATAGGCAAAGTAAAAAGTATTATTGTTGATGATTCAGGAATTAAGATAGAAGTTATAATTATAGATCCTGAAATAATTCAAACAATAATCAAACCAGAAGGGTGTTTTCCTATTTTTAATATAGCCACTAAACATTTTTGTTCAGAAGAGAGATTAGAAGAATTAGTAGAAGTAAGCTTATTGGATGTAAATGGTAACTAAAACTAATATATCAGAAACTAAAATAAGACAAGTGATATGGATGCTCAAAGTAGGTAAAACAAAAAAAGCCTGTTGTGAGCATCTTGGTATTGCATATAATACTCCTAGGCTTACAAAAGTAATTGAAGAGTTTAAACATAAAGAAGATAATACTAAACGATTAAAGGAGCAGATGAAAAAAACTCTTTTTCCAGAAGCCTCTATTAAGCTAATCATTAATGATTATGTAGAAGGTAAAGCAGTAAGTAGAATAGCAGAAGAATTTTATGTATCTTCTCCTAGGATTAAGAAAGTTCTAGAAGAAAATAATGTACCACTCAGAGGTAGAGGTAAGAAAACCCCTGCTAAAGTTGAGCATGTTACCCAGGATTTAGAGGTAAGATTTAAAGTAGGAGATAAAGTATTTATTCCAGGTAAGAATACTTATGGTATGGTCACTGATGTATGGGATGAAGATAAATTAGAGTACTTTGAAGCTGGGCAACTTAGATCAGAAGAACTAGCTGCTTGGAATAACCTAAAAGATTATCAAGAACCTGTTGAGGGAGTACATTTTGAAACATATGTAGATTATGATACAGGACCTTCTTGGAAACGAACAGCAGTAGAATGGCAAATAAAACAAATAGAAGAAATGATAGCTAAAACAGGTAGAGAATATTACACTGTATACATAGGCTATTACGATAAGAATTTCGTAGGACCGGGATACGAAGACGTAAGAAGAGAAAATTTATATCCGGTAATAGAGGTCAATAATTGAAACTTAAAGTAACAGCAGTATATTACGTAGAAGCAGCTAATTGGGAAAGTGCGGAACAAGCAGTTGAACAAAAATTAGTAGATGCAGATAGAATAGAAAGTGAACCAGCAGGAAGAGCCCCTAGTGATATGGTAAAATATGCCGTAGCATCTAGGATTTATGATACTCATAATAAGATTTTTTTTGAACAAGAACTATCTGAAACATATGATACTAAAATACTTAAACTAAGAGAGGAGACTTTAATTTGGATTGAAAGTATATTAGAAGAAGTTATAAAGACTAATGAACAGGAATGGGTTTAAATGCTGGATTTACAGAAATTAGTATTAAGAAGGCTATTAGATAGTCAGGATACTGCTTTATTTTCTAAGTTAGTTCCAAAATATTTTACCAGTAGTAATTTGATACTGTTTGGTAAAATTGAACACTTTTATAAAAACAATCTAAAACTGCCTAATATCGACGAGTTTGGTTTAGTTAAAAAAGAAGTATCCTTACAAGATTACTATGATACTCAAATTTTAAATGAGGGCAATCAAAACGATAATATCGAAAGTGATTTTTTAGTTGACCAGTTACAAGATTTCTGTATTAGAGACGAAACAATAGTATTTCTAGATGAATTTTTAGATGAGTTAGAAGATTTAGAAAAGATAGAGATAATAGATAAGTTTCAAGAACATCTAATGGAACTTAATAGAACTATTCCAATAAGCGATGAACTAGTAGATATAGGAAAATTAGAAGTAATACCTAGTATGGATACCTTTGTATTATTTCCTTCTGGACTTAGTGCAGAATATGATGCTATTAATGGCGGCTTTGCTTTACAAGAACTAATAGGAATTGGAGGTAGAAGAGGTAGTGGTAAATCTATTCTTGCTTTAAACATAGCTATTAATAGATTCTTAATGGGGCATACTGCAGCTTATTTTTCTATAGAAATGAGATACTTAGAAATATATTATAGGGCAATTAGTATTCTAAGTAGAGTCCCTTTTTTAGATATATATAAAAATATACTTACTAATGAACAAAAAATAAAAATAGCTAGAACAAAAGTAGAAACATTCTATAAAGATACACAGTTAATACGAGATATTCTTGGACAGTTTGAAGAAAGCAATAATTTAATTAGATTTGATACTAGACTAAAAGCAGAAAAACCCGAGATGAAAGAAAATAGATTCTTTATTATAGATGATCCTGTTCTTACTTTAAATAGAATAGATCATTATTGTAATTTATTTGGTAATAAATATCCAGATTTTACATTATCAGCAGTAGATTATCTAAATATTATATCGGTTCCTGATAGCAAAGATTGGAAAGTTCAAATACAAGTAGCAGAAGATCTTAAAAGAATTGCTAGAAAATATAATCAAACTGTTATTAGTCCTTATCAAGTAGATCAAACATTAGAAGCAAGATATGCAAAAGGGATTCTAGATGCAGTAGACAGAGCTTTTACTTTCGTACCTAAACAACCAGACGATGAAGATTTTGATGTTCTTACTTTATATACAGCTAAAATACGTAATGGTAAAAACATAACTTTTGATATAGGTATGGATTGGGAAAATGTAAGAGTTGATCCTACTAGAGCAACTAGTAAACTTAACCAAGACTCAAAACTACAAAAAGGAGCCCAATTCGGAACAGGAAACAAAGAAGAAAATGACAGAGATTTGTAAAGAAGAAAACAATATATATTGTGGAGGTTATTTATTTTCAGGAGATTATAGTCAGGTACTACTTATAGAAAAACATTATCCTGAAGATCATCGTTTATACTGGCAGCATAATATGTTGAATGGTATAGGAGGTAAAGTAGAATCAGGAGAAGGTTCTTATACAGCTATGATACGAGAATTTGGAGAAGAAACAGGTATTTATAAAGGTGATTGGCATCAGTTTTGTACAATACAAGGGATAGATTGGTGGGTAGATTGGTTTTGGGGCCGTGATGATAGTAATCATCTTTCTATCTTTAATGATGATATTACTATGGATGAAGGAATATTAAAATTGGTTTCTGTAAATGATCTACCTAATAATACTATTCCTAATGTTCGTTGGATGATAATGGCCGCTCTTGATCCTGAACTAAGTCTTGTCACAGGAAGTTATTTTGAAGATTAGACAAGGACAAATGGTTGTTCTCAATAAACTCATGAGTATAGTTCAAGATGATTTTATGCGAGCTCAGTTTAATGATAACTATAGAATTAATTGGGATATAGTAAAAAGAGTTAATTTATATGCAGTAAAAGAAAAAATTGAAAAAATACTAGATGAGGATATAAATGACTGACTTAACTAGTATTCTTGATGAACGAGCAATAATATATAAAAGAACTAACAATCCTACAGAGCTTCTTATTCAATGTACTTCTGGTAGACATGAAGATACTAATCCTAGTTTAGCTTATAATTTAGAAAGAAACATATTTAGATGTTTTAGTTGTGGTTTCCAAGGTGGGGCTATTAAGTTTTTAGAGAGTATTGGAATAACTCAAAGATTAAATATCGAGAGTAAACAAGAATATAAAATAGCTAAACTTAAAAGAAAACTTAGAACTCTTCAAAATACAGATAACATAAAAATGCCTTTTAATATGTCTAGAGTGGTTTGGGATTTCAATGGAATTGGAAAAGAAACCTTGGCAGAGTTTGGAGCTTTTACTACTACAGAGTATGATTTAGAAGATTATATTTGTGTACCAGTATTTCAATTTAAAAGACTCAAGTTCATTGATGGAAGACTTAGTTTTAGTAATTCGGAAAAACCTAAATATACTAGAAAACCTAAGGGAGTACAAATAAAAGATGTTGTATTTCCTTTAGATAAAATATCCAATATGTCTGATATTGTATTAGTAGAAGGCATGAGTGATATGATGAATTTATGGCAACACGGAGTTACTAATGTTTTATGTATATTCGGAGCACTAAATTTTGGAAAAGATAAAGTTAAACTACTTGAAAAAGTAGGAGTAGTTAAGGTCACTCTTATGCTTGATGGGGATAAAGCAGGACAGATGGCTGCACCTAAAATTAAAGATATGTTAGAACAAGATAATGTCATGACTAATATAATAAAACTGAAAGAGCATGAAGATCCAGGAAACTTATCAATAGACCAAATACAATTTTACCTAAAAGGAACATAATATGAACGACATAGCTTTTGTTTTTAAATCAACAGCAGTAGCAGAAGACCCAGAAAGACTATTTAAACCATTCTTAGATATAGATTTTGACTATTACTATCTTAACTCAGAAGGAAAAGACAAAGTATTAAAGAAAGATATTGATTTGGATTTATCTTTATTAGATGACTATAAAATAATTTGTCCGATAGGAGCAGAACCTCTTAAGTACATAGCAAAGCTAACTGGAGTAATAAAATATAATGGTATACTTATAGAAAATCGTTATTTTCCTATAATTCATCCAGGATTACTAGAATGGAAACCTCAATATAAAGAAGAAATACAAAAAGCTTGTACAAAATTAACTGCTTTAAATCTTGGAGAAATATCTGAAGTTCAAAAAATAGAAAAAGATCATCGCTATTTAGATACTATGGAACTATTTGATCATTATATTAATAATTCATTAATAGGAGCTACACATATAGTAACAGATATTGAAACTACTTCTTTATCTCCTAGAAAAGGAGATATAATTGGAGTAGCTTTTAGTACTAAAATTCACGAAGGTGTTTTTGTTCCGGTACATTTAATTAGAAAACGATTAGAAATACTACAAAAATGTTTTAATGAAGCTATTGTTATATTTCATAATGCTAAATTCGATATGGCTTGGTTATTGTTAGAACTAGATTTAACTTTTCCTAATTTTGAAGATACAATGTTGCTGCATTACTGTTTATTAGAAGCAGTAGGTACTCATGCCCTAAAACCTCTGGCTCTGCAATTTACTGATTTAGGTGATTATGAAAGAGACTTAGATGAATATAAAAAGTCTTTTTGTCGAAAGAATAAAATTCTTCTAGCAGACTTTAACTATGGAATGTTACCAATAGAAATCTTATTTCCTTATGCTTGTAAAGATGGAGATGGTACTATGCAATTATTTGAAAAATTCAAACCTATTGTAGATAGTAGTGAAAGATTTACTTTTATATATCAAAAACTTCTTATAAGAGGTACTAGAGCTTTAATGAGATTAGAAAGTAATGGTGGACCTATAGATGTAGATTTTCTAATGGCTCTTTATGAAGATTATGATATAGATATAGAAGAATGCATTGAAGAAATAAGATTAGATGAAGATGTACAACGTTTTGAACGTATGGAAGGAAAAACATTTAACCCTAACAGTACTGCTCAGTTAAGAAAAGTATTTTTCACTCTAAAGAACCTGTCTCCTATAAAGATGACAGAAGGTGGGGTAGAGTCTGTTGATAAAGAAGTTCTTGAATTATTAGATGACCCATTAGCGGAAATAATAAGAGATTTAAGAGAGAAAACTAAGCTAAGAGGCACATATATGGAAAACATTCTGAAAGGAATGGATAAGGATAAGCGTCTTAGAAGTAATTTTAATCTTACAGGAACTGTAGCAGGAAGGCTATCAAGTTCAGGAACTATTAATTATCAGAATATACCTAGAAATAACAAAGATATTAAAAAGATCTTCAGAGCTAGAAAAGGTTTTAAAATTGTTCAAGCTGACTTAGGAAATGCAGAAGTTTATTGTGCTTCAGTTCTTAGTGATGATAAATTTCTACAAAAAGCTTTTGTAGAGAAACTTGACTTTCACAGTTATATAGCAAAACAAATATTTAAATTAGATTGTCCTGTTGAAGATGTAAAACGATTATATCCTCAAGCACGGCAAAATGCAAAAGCTATTACTTTCGGTATTATGTATCAAGCAGGACCAGGTAAAATAGCAGAGGAAGCTGGTGTATCTATAACAGAAGCTAAAGCTTTCATAGCTAAGTATTTCAGAGAAGCTAATAATTTAGAATCTTTTATTAGAGCTAGTAATTTATTTATAGAAAATAATGCTTATATCTATAGTTTCTTTGGAAGAAAAAGAAGATTATCAGAAGCTAAATCTTTTAATAGAGGAGTCAGAAGTCACGCTGTTAGATCTGGTGTTAATTTCTTAGTGCAATCGGTAGCTTCTGATATAAATTTAATGGGTTTTATGGATGCTGTAGATTGGATATGGGATAACGGATACCAAGATTCTATTTTACCTTTCACAGTAGTTCACGACTCCGTAGTAGCAGAAGTTAGAGATGAATTAATTGGTCCCTGGTCAACTAATTTAATAAAATTTATGCAAGTAGACAGAGGAATTATGATTCCAAACACTCCTATTAAAGTAGATATTGGAGTAGGAGAAACATGGGGTACTCTAGATAATGAGTAAATTCTCTGGAATAGTCTTTCCCTTTTTTGGTTTGAAAGACTGTCCAGTAAAAGTAATGTATCATCCACATTATATAGAAATTATTAATTCAGTAGGACAACTTTTGATGTTAGATGATAAAACTATACCTTATCCTACTTATTTGGGTAGATTGTTAATATTAGAAGCTCAAACAGAACACCGTGTAGTATTTGATATTACAGCTTACGGTATGGAAAATTTAATAACTTCTAAAGTAAAATGGGGAGTTGATAGTAGACCTAAAATATTTGATCTATCTATGAAAGAAAAATTTCCTTTAAAATGTGGTAAAATAGATAAAATTAAAAATAATCTCGTATGGATGAAAGGTATAAGCTATCCATTTCGTTTAAGAGAAGACTTAATTGAAGGACTAAATAAATTTTTATTTGTAGAGTTAGTTAATATAGATAGTACTTGGTATCTATATAATTTTACCTATGAATATAATAAAAAAGAAACAATAACATTATGAGTACAAGTGTATTTAAAGAACCCTTAGTAAAAATTAAAAAAGTAATAATTAGAGATAAGATTTACTTCGATGAAAAAGATGTAGAAAATTTTAATATACTTGATAGAGTATTTCTATATAGATATGGAGAAGATAACTTTTCCACTCTAGAACATTTAGCATATAATTCAGAAGAAACTCATCCTACTAAGTTAGCTTTACCATCGGGTGCTTTGGATAAGTTAGATATAAAAGAAATAATAGATGAAAGAGTTTGGGAACACTTACCTTACAAAATAGAATCTAGTAGTAGTTTAAGACCTGAACAAGAAGAAGCAGTAATAAATTTTATAGATAAGTCAAAGTATGTTAGATCAGGGATTTTACAAGCTAAATGTGGCTGGGGTAAAACTTATACTGGTGCTGAATTTATAAGAGTAAACCAAGTAAAGACTATTATACTTGTTCATACTAAAATGCTATTTGATCAATGGTATAAAGAATTAACAGCTCAACTATTTAATATATCAATAGGTAGAATAGGTGATGGAATATTTGATCCACAAGATATAACAGTATCTATTTATAAAAGTGCTTCTAATAATATTGAAGATATTGCAGAAGAATTTAGTATGGCAATAGTAGATGAAGCACATTTATGCCCCGCTAAAGTATTTTCTTCTGTACTAAATAGTTTATGGGCCAGAGTTAAAATAGGTATGACTGCTACTCCTAAACGTAAGGATGGAAGACACTTAGTTCTTCCTGATTATTTTACTAGTTTCATATATACAGGGATAGATAATAATCTTACTCCAACACCTAGAGTAAAAGTTATAAATACAGATGTTCCTTTTCCTATATATAATCCTAAAAGAGATTGGAGTAAAGCTCTTACTACCTTAGCCAATAATGAGCCGTATGTTCAACGTATAGCTAAAGAAGCTATAGAACATACAAGTAATGGAAGATGTATATTAATATTATCTGATAGAATTGATATGTTAAAGAGATTGAATAAACTTATTCCTAACAGTTCTTTATTAATAGGAGCTACTAAAGACGTAGATAGGGAACATATATTAAATAATGTAGGAAAAGGTATTGATGTTATTTTATCTACTACCTTATTTGATTTCGGAGTTAGTTGTCATAGATTGGATACTCTATTTTTAACTTGTCCACTTTCTCATAAAAATTTAGGTAAATTAGAACAACGGATTGGAAGATTAGAAAGAGAACACGAGGATAAAAGAACGCCTCTTGTAGTAGATTTTTGGTTAAAGGGTACTTTTGTATATCCACAACAGCTAGGAAGATACAAATGGTATGACTCTTATAGAGAGTCTCCACGAAAAGAAATCTACGATATACATGTTACGGTATAAATGCAAAAATACTATTTTAACTGGGGAGAGTTGAAGAGACATGCGGATGACGATTTCACAGGCATAATTATCTTGACATATGCTATTACTCTAAAGTATAATATACTTAGTAATAGTAGTAAAAAACTATTAAGTACGCTAAAAATAAATAATATACCTTTGACTTTATTCAGGCGTAAATATTTACAATACAGTAGAGGAAAAATTTTTTCCTCTTACACATGCAAAAACCCACAAACTTATTTTATCAATGCTGACTTTCTAACTGCTAATTGTATGCCACAGTATAAAGTAGCATATATTTATATGTTAGGGCTTAGGCCTATATCAGACAATAAATTATATATTCCAAAAGAGTATGTCGATGAAAAACACTATAATAATCCATTTATTAAAGTACAAAATGAAAAAATATATTTCATACCAGAATTGATAAAACATAATAATACACAAGGAGACAAATAACATGACAGTATCATGGGCTAACGCACAAGGAGTTCAGACTCCAGAAAGAAAAGAAGTTGATAGACTAAAAATTGATACCAACAGCCAAGCAACAGTAAGGTTAATAGGTAATGTACTTCCTAGATATGTTTACTGGATTACTACTACCGAAGGTAGAAGAATGCCAGTAGAATGTTTAGAATTTATTAGGGACACAGAAAGTTTTGACCCTACTGCTAAAAATCCTTTTTCTGAATTACCAGAAGAAGTATTTAACGAAAAACCACAATTTGCATACGTTTGTAACGTATTTGATAGAGGATCTAAGAGCATTAAATTGTTTGATTTAAAAAGAACAATTTTATCTGCTGTCTTAGAGTATGCTAGAAATCCAGATTGGGGTAATCCTGCCGATCTTAAAGAAGGGTATGATATCACTATTAAGAAAGAAAAAACAGGACCCTTACCTCAAAATGTTAAGTATACCTGTATTCCTTCTCCTAGAAAAGGACCTCTTACAGAGGAAGAAGCGGGTGCAGATTTATACGATCTAGAAGCTATGTTTAAGCGTCAAACATACGATGAACAAAAACAATGGCTTATACAAAATACGACTCTTTTTGCTAACGTAGCAGGAGCTGAGATGGAGTCTGCTGAAGACCTTGTATAAATGACAGTAAAAAAACTATCGGAAATATCAGAGGAATTTCAGGAAACTCCTGAGGCTCCTCTGGATTTCTTTGAACAAATAGAAGACACATCAGTAGATGTTGATCTTAAAAAGCTACAAGATAACTATAATATATTTTTTGCTACTCCTTGTTACGGAGGTTTACTAACTGATCAATTTTTCCTAAGCATGTTTAGATTACAACAACAATTTATGGAGAAAAAAATACGGTTTAGAATTACTACTCTTAGAAATGAGAGTTTAATAACAAGAGCTAGAAATATATTAACTGCTATGTATTTACATAGTGATTGCACTCACTTAATGTTTATTGACGCAGATATAGAATTTGATCCTGAAAGTGTTTTTAGAATGATGATGATGGATAAGGACATTATTACAGGTGCTTATCCTAAGAAAACATTACCAATAGACTACGCTATTAACTTTAAATTTAAAGATATAGCTAATAAACAAGTCAATGTAGATCACGGAGCCGTAGAAGTATTAGATGCTAGTACTGGATTCTTTATGATAAAACGAGATGTTTTTGAAAAGATGATTATAGCTTATCCTGATTTGCATTATAAAAATGATTCATCTATTGATCCTATTTTTAATCCTCATTGTTATGCTTTTTTTGATACTTATTTAGATAAAAAAGATAATAGGTATCTCAGTGAAGACTATGCTTTCTGTAGACTATGGCAGAATATCGGAGGTAAAATATGGTTAGACCCTAAAACTAAATTAAACCATGTTGGATCCTATACTTTTGAGGGTAACGTATCCAAAATGTTTTCAAGAGGAATCTAATGACAGGAAAATGTAGAATACCTATAGCTATTCTTGCTGATAAAACACCAGAGGAAAACGCTATTAGAACATTTAAAATAATAAACGACTTTATAGTCCGATACCCAAATATGTTAATGGAAGGGAAGCTCATACAATTTGATCCTGTAATTTTAGATAATGAAACAGGTAAAGCTACAATTTTACATTTAAATGAAAATACCTGATATTAATATTGTAAAGCTACCTTATTCTAAAAGAAAAGTTAGTCTTAAAAATTACATAGAATATAGATTAGCAAACCCTTTTAGTGATAGAGATAAAGTAGCTGTTCATTTTAATATAAGTCATATTACAGTTACAAATCTTAATAAAGATTTGAATATTTCTATTAAAGGTAATCCTTTTTACTTTCAATTTTTAAAAACCTATATCCCAGATATTAAATTTTGTGAAAGATGCAAAGATTATTATACTTTATCACATTTTATACCTTCTGATGGAACATGTAGACATACAAGTAAAGCTGCTTATTGGAATAGAAATAATAAAAATAAAAGAATTTATTGGTATCAAGTAAAAGAACTATATGAAAAATATAAATATAAATGTGTTAAATGTAAAATGACCCAGGAAGAATCTTTAAAAAAATGGAAGAAAAGATTAGAAATTGATCATATTTTATCTATTAAAAAAGGTGGAACTAATGATATATTAAATTTACAAATTTTATGTCGTTCATGTAATGCTGAAAAAGGTATTAATTAATGAAAATTCTTTGTTCGGCAGATTGGCATATTAACTTAAACAAAAAGAAAGTTCCTAAAGCTTGGCAAATAAATAGATTTAATATGTTCTTTCAAAAATTATATGAACTAGAAGAAGAATGTGATATTCATATTATTGCAGGAGATATTTTTGATAGTGCTCCTGATTTAGAAGAGACTTGTTTATTCAATGGATTTTTAAATAGTATCTCTATTCCTACTTTTATTATACCAGGTAATCATGAAGCAACTAAAAAAGGTGAATCTTTTCTAGGGAACTATATGAAGCATAATGCTATACATAGTACTAAAATTAATATTTTCACTAAAAATACTAGAATTGATTTCAAGGGACAAGGTTTCCAATTTTTTCCTTATGGAGAAATGCAGATAAATAGGCTACCTTCTTATATAGATGGGGATATATTAATTACTCACATAAGAGGAGAGGTACCTCCACATATTAATCCTGAGTATGATTTCGAAAAGATTCGTAAGTGGAAATTAATACTTTTAGGTGACCTTCATTTTAACCATCAGTATCAAGATTACCCAGCTTACTACCCAGGAAGTCCAGTAAATGTTTCTTTTGACAGAGATGATACTAGATTCTATGGGGTTAATATAGTAGATTTTAGAAGTATAGATGATTATGAAGTTCATATCATAGACTTAAAACTACCTAAATTAATAAGGAAAACTATAGAAGTAGGAGAAGCTATGACTAAACATGATTATGATCATGTTGTATATGAAGTAGTAGGAAGTATAGACGAATTAGCAAAAGTTGATAACAATGAGTTATTGGATAAAAAAATAGCACACAAACCACAAGAATCTTCTAAGCTTGATTTATCAGAAAAGGCAACTTTACTGGATGAATTAGAAGCTTATTTAAAATATATAAAAGTAAGTAATATCAAAGATGTAATGGATGAGTTTGTAGACTTAAAGGTTAGTTAAAAAATGGGGATAAAACTACAATTAGTTGAATGGGAAAATATGTTTGGTTATGGAGAAGGACCTAATCAATTAGTATTAGATTCAGATCCAATTACACAACTAACAGCTCCTAATGGTCACGGTAAAACAAGTATTGTTCTTATTATACAAGAAATTCTTTTCTCTAAGAATGTCAAAAATATAAAAAAGACTGATATTAAAAATCGTCATATCAAAGAGACCTTTTGGTCTGGTAGTGTTAAGTTTATAGATACTGATACGTTAAAAGAATATTGTGTAAGTGTAGTAAGAAAGAACAATGTCAGTAAAGTTGCTTTTACAGAAGATGGAATTGATATATCAGAGCATAAAATTCCTGATACTTATAAAAAAGTAAAAAGTATCTTAGGTGATGACTTTGAAATATTCTCCCAACTTACTTATCAAAGTAGTAAAGATTTACTTCAATTTATTAATGCAACAGATACAAATAGAAAAAAGTTTTTAATCAATCTGTTTAACTTAGAGAAATATATTAATATTGGAGAAACTCTTAAACTTAAAATACAACAAACAGAACGAGAAGAAATTAGAATATCTGGAGAATTGGATGGAGTAATAAAATTTCTAGATAGTACTAAAGTTCCTGAAGAATTAGAACTCGAAGATGTACCTAGTATAACTCCTGGATTAGATGTAAAAATAGGAGAACTTACTAATCAAATATTAGACTTTGAAACAAAATGTAAGAAAATAGATAAAAACAATTTATATATTACTGAACAACAAAGTCTTGTTTTTGATATGACACTTACAGAACCAGATAATCAAGTAATAACAAATATACAAAATCAAATTAATACTCAAAATAGTAGTATTTCTGTAGAAGCTAATCGTATATCAGAATTTAAAAAACAAATGACTTCTTTAGATTTATCAGATAGTTGCTATGCTTGTGGACAAAGTATAGATAATACAGTTTCATTAGAGATCAAATATAATTTAGAAGAAAAACTAAAAACTAGTGAGCATGCCAAGAGTACTATAGAAAGTGCATTAAAAGGCTTAAAAGACGCCCATACTAGATTACTAGAAATGAAAAGCAAATACTCTGCAAATAAAAATAAGATAGAAAAATTTGAACAACTAGCGCAATTAATAACTGAAGATCTAGCTCGAAAACATCCGGATTATAACGAGTTAATAAATAAAAAAACTAACTTAACTAGTAAGTTATATAATGAAACTTCTAAAAGAGAAATGGTTATTAAGAACAACGAAGAAGTAAAAATTCATAATGCATCAGTTCAAACATTACATTTACAGAAAAGAGAATTCTTAGTTAAAAAAGAACTTCTAGAAACAGATATACGAGCAATAATAAAAAGAATTAGTATCTTAACTATATTAAGAAAAGCTTTTAGTCCTTCTGGTATAGTAGCTTTCAAATTAGAAAACTTGACAAAAGAATTAGAAGATACTATTAATGAATATCTTGCTACTGTATCTGATGGTCAGTTTCAAATAATATTTAGATTAACTGGTGAGAAATTAAATATAGTAGTACTTGATTATGGTTTAGAGTGTGCTATAGAAACTGTTTCTGGTGGTGAGTTTTCTAGAATTCAAACTTCTATATTGCTGGCCATACGTAGTATGTTATCTAAGATGGGTGGAAATGCAATTAACTTATTATTCTTAGATGAGATTACTGGTGTATTAGATGCAGAAGGAAGAGAAGTTTTAATGGATATTTTATTACAAGAAAGAGATTTAAATGTTTTCTTAATTAGTCATGATTTAGAGCATCCATTAATAAAAAAGATTAATATAACTAAAGAAGATAAAATAAGTAAGATAGAAATAGAGTAATGAAAATAATTAGTTTATTTGGTGGGCCTGGCACAGGTAAATCTACGACGGCCGCAGGTTTATTTGCTTTAATGAAGCATGAAGGATGTAAGGTAGAATTAGTATTAGAGTATGCTAAAGAAATGACTTATGAAAGACGGGATAATGTGTTATCAGATCAACTTTATATGTTAGCCAAACAAAATAGAAGACTTGAACGACTAAAGGATCATGGTTTAGACTGGGCTATAACAGATTCACCTTTGCTTTTGGGTCTTGTTTATGCTCATCCTTTATACCTCCGCGGTACAAATTTCAGAGAATTTATCTTGCAATTATACGATACCTATGATAATATAAATATATTCCTGAAAAGAATAAAATCTTACTCAGAAATTGGTAGAAACCAATCCGAAGAAGAAGCAAAAGCTTTTGATGTTATAATAAAAGATACTTTAAACATTAATGCTATATACTATGAAGAAGTAGTGGCAGATAGAGATGCTGCTGCAAGAATATATCTAAACTATGTTACTTGAGAGTAACTAACTAATCTTTAATTGAGATTAAAGGAGAAAAAATGATAAATAATTTTAAGAATTATTTACGTTCAAAAATTATTAATAATAAAGTAGATAAAGAATACCTTGTAGAAGGGTTATCACAATTTGATAAACCAATATATCAAGTATTAAACATACCTGTTCAAAGATGTTCTGAACTAATGAAAAGAGCATTTAGAAAAGAATTAAAAAATAAACCTCGTAATGTTCCTGTTAATATATGGTTTTTAATACAATTTGGATATAAAAAATGTTATAAATGTAATAATATTTTACAACTTGATAAATTTCATAATAGAAAAGATAGATGGCACAATAAAAACGATAATTGTTTAGATTGTGAGAAAAATAGAGATAGAATCGAATATTACACAGAATATAATCAAAACCATAAAGAAAAAAGAAGAAAATACGCTAGACAATATCAAAAAGATAATCCAGATAAATTCAATGCTAATAACGCTAAAAGACGGGCTAATAAATTACAAGCTACTCCTAATTGTATTACTAAACAGCAATTAATAGAAATAGAAGATATCTACTGGCAAGCAAAAGAGACAGGACGTATTTTAGGTGAACCTTTTCACGTAGATCATATACATCCTTTGTCTAAAGGTGGATTACACGTACCTTGGAATTTACAGATATTAACCGCCACAGAGAATTTGAAAAAATCTAATAAATTGGAGGTTATATAATATGCTCGCTCCCGGTAGAAAACCTATGAAATTCTTTTTGAAAAAAGAGTTTAAGGAAGAACTAAAAAATAAAGAACCACAATGGGGATTTGGTGGTTTAAGTGAGTTTACTTTTTACAGAACCTATTCTCGTAAGATGGAAAATGGAAATCTAGAAGGATGGGCAGACTGTGTTATTCGTGTAATAGAAGGACAATTTTCTATTCTAAAAACACATGCTATTACAACTTATTTACCCTGGGAAGAAAGAAAAGCGCATAAGCTAGCTCAAGAAGCTGCTATGCGCTTATTTGATTTTAAATGGACACCTCCTGGTCGAGGTTTATGGATGATGGGAACTGATTTTATATGGGAACGTGGAGGCGCAGCTCTTAATAATTGTGCTTTTGTATCCACAGAAAATATAGATCGAGAATATAGTAAACCTTTTGCTTTCTTAATGGATATGTCTATGCTTGGAGTAGGTGTTGGATTTGACACTAAAGGAGCAGGTAAAACTAAAGTTTATATACCAGAAGGTAAAACAGAAATAATTGTTGTAGAAGACTCTAGAGAAGGCTGGGTAGAAAGTTTAGCTTGTTTAATTGATTCTTATTTAGAAGAAGGATCAAATCCTGTTGATATAAATACAGAGTTAGTTAGACATTATGGTCAACTTATTAAAGGATTTGGTGGTGTAGCTTCTGGTCCTGAACCTTTACAAATAGGTTTTATGGGTATAAAAAATATTTTAGAGAAACGAGCTTTTTCTGAAAATAATATGTTAACATCTGTTGACATAGTAGATATTATGAATATCATTGGTAAAGTAGTAGTTGCTGGTAATGTTAGAAGAACAGCTGAAATAGGATTTGGTGATCCTTCAGATATTGAATTTATGGAAATGAAAAGATATGATAAATTCCCAGTAGAAATTGGAGCAAAAGCCCCAATAGAATTAAAACAAATCAATCCTAAACAATATGAAATATATAATAAAGCTTTATTAGAAGGAGATATTGATATAATTCAGCATATTTCTAAACAGTATTTAGAGTATGCTTGGGCTTATAAATTTGGAGGTTGGCGTTGGGCTTCTAACAATTCTTTATTTGGCGAGGTTGGTATGGATTATACTAAAGTAGCAAAAAGTATTGCGGTGAATGGTGAACCAGGTTTTGCTTGGTTAGATAATATGCGTAAATTTGGTCGCATGAAAGATGGAGAAAATAATAAAGATTATAGAGTAGCGGGTGGTAATCCTTGTCTTGAACAAAGTTTAGAACCTTATGAATTATGTACTTTAGTAGAAACATATCCTTCTAAACATGATGATTATTGGGATTTCCAAAGAAGCTTAAAATTTGCTTACTTATATGCTAAAACTGTGACTTTGATGGCTACTCATTGGGAAGAAACTAATGCAGTTATGAGTAGGAATAGACGTATAGGTTGTTCTCAAAGTGGTATCATAGAAGCAATGGATAAATTCGGTAGAAGAAAATATCTTAATGAGTTCTGCGATCAAGCTTATGAGTATGTTCAATATATAGATAGAAAGTATTCTGACTGGTTAGGTATACCTAGAAGTATTAAAACTACCAGTGTAAAACCTAGTGGTACAGTATCTTTATTAGCAGGAGTAAAACCAGGTGTTCATGAAGCAGAAAGCGCATCTTACTATAGAACAGTAAGAGTAGCTGCTATCTCTCCTATAGTTGAGGTTTTAAGAAATGCTAATTATAGAATAGAACCTTCTGTTACTGATCCACATAAAACTGTAGTAGTATACTTCCCTGTATTACATGAGGAAGGTTCTCGATCTAAGATTGAAGTAGGAATTTGGGAACAATTTAAAAATGCTGAAGATATGCAATACTATTGGGCAGATAATCAAGTGTCAATAACTATTACGTTTAAAGAGGATGAAGCATGTGAAATTGCTAGATGTTTATCTGCTTTTGATAGTTCACTTAAAGGAGTATCTTTGTTACCTCTATCTAAGCACGGGTATAAACAAGCTCCTTATATTGACACTCCTAGAGAAGAAATAATAGCATACACAAATAAGTTAATGACGTTAGACTTTAGTGTACTAAATGTAGAGGGAGAAAACGCAGAAGCTAATAAATTCTGTGATTCAACTGGCTGCGAAATATAAAAGAGAGATAGGAATATAGCTTATAATAAGTCAAAAGCTAAAGGTACTGCCTTCGAAAGTAAAATAGCTAAACTACTGACAGAGCACTATAAAGTAGATTTTAAAAGAGTGCCATTAAGCGGGTCTTTAGAAGGCCTGAAAGGGGATGTCTATTGTCCTAAGTATTTAAAAGAATATAATTATACTATCGAATGTAAACATTATAAAGAGATTAAGTTTAATAACTTGTTAACAGCTAAATCCCATGATATATATTCTTTTTGGGATCAAGCAACAAGAGAAGCAGAAGAAATGGGTGAATTTTTTGGATGTGATAAGAAACCTTTAGTAATTTTCAGGTGGGATAGAAGCCAAAATTATGTAATTTTTAATACTAGTCTGGAACTAAATAAACAAATTACTTTAAATGCTTTTGGTATAAAAATAAAAATAGCTTTATTAGAAAATTGGTTAGAACAAAATGGAAGTATTTAAAGAAGAACTTTATATAGTATTTATTAAAGAAAAAATAGAATGGAGTCCTTTGCAAAGAAAAGATAACCTAACTTTGAATGAATGGGTTGAGGCTATTGCCCAACAAAAATATTCCCTACCTAATTTTTTAGATCGTTCAAGATCTTACATAAGTTATCAACTAGGAAAAATATTTAAAATATTTTTATCTAATAAACCTATAGGGGTGCCAATAACCAAATGGTTTTTATATAATTATGGTTTTAAAAACTGTTATTTATGCTCAGAAATAAAGAATATAGATCAATTTCCTCATAGAAAAAATACTTGGGATAATCTACATAATTACTGTAGTATTTGTACTATTACTGAAACAAAAAAGTATAATCTACGTAATAAAACTAAAATACTAGAATATAGAGAGGAGAATAAACTACATAAAAAAGAAATAGATAAAATATATTATAATGAACATAAAGATAAAATAACCGAGTATAAAAAACAATGGAAAATAGATAATAAAGATAAAGTAAATGCTAGTAATGCTAAAAGACGAGCAACCAAACTAAATGCTGCTCCTAAGTGGTTAAACAAACAACAATTAATAGAAATAGAAGATATTTATTATTGCTGTTCAGAGTATAACAGACTATTAACTGAAAAATTTCATGTAGATCATATAGTACCTTTACAAGGAAAAAATATTTCTGGTCTGCATGTACCTTGTAATTTACAGATATTAACGGCTACAGAAAATTTACAAAAAGGTACTAAATTATCATTTCAAAATAGCTGAATTATCATTTCAAAATAGCTGAATTATCTAATTGGTTACCAAAAGTAAAGTTATTTTAAAGTTGACAACGACACTTTAAAGTTGTAAAATACAAAATAATGAAAAAATTAAGAAGAAACGAGAAGTAAATGAGTGAGAGAAGCTGGGATGATTTAGCAAGTCTTGAGCCAAAAGCAAATGCTAATAATCTATTATTAATAGACGGAAATAATCTAGCATATAGATGGATAGGAAGAAAAAATTATGGAGACTTTGGAGACGACTTTATATCAACTGCACAAAGCCTCGGAAAAAGCTATGATGCAAGTAGAGTTATTTGCTGCTTTGATTTTGGGAAAAGCTACTATAGGCTTGAGGTGTACCCAGAGTATAAGAGCAATAGAAAACCGCCTACAGATGAAGATGAGAAAGAAAAATTTGATAAGTTTTTTGGCTGTTTAAATGATCTTATAGATCAACTTCCTTTAGAGTATTACAAGTTCAGAGGGGTAGAAGCTGATGATATTATTGCTTTCTTGGCTATAAATTGTAAAGCCTATTACGATCATGTATGGATTGTATCAAGTGACCGAGATCTTTATCAATTACTAGACGATGATGTTAGTATCTTTAATTTATACTCTAGAAAAGAAATAAGTATAGATACTTTAATAGAGGATCATGGAGCAACTGTTGAAGAATACCTATTAGCTAAAATCATTGAAGGAGATAAGGGTGATGGTATTCATGGTATCGAGGGTATAGGTCCAAAAAGAGCTATGACTTTAGCTATAAAATATGGAACTTTAGAAGCTCTTATTGAAGCTCTTCCTATAAAAGGATCCACTGCTAAATATATGAAAAATCTTAATGCAGGTAAAGATATATTATTAATGGATGAGCTTTTAATTAATTTAATAGACCATCATGAGGTAGCAATTAAATCTGGTAAACACGGAGAAGAAGATTGGAATGAATTGGAACGAGCAGCTTTCGGTGGGTGACGCGGCAGAAAATGCACTAGACTATTTTATGAATAGACAGATGGGTTTATCTGGAAAAACTATTAACTTAGATATACCAACTAAACGTAAATGGCAAGCAGGAATTAAAGAAGGCTATTGGAAAAATAAACAAGGGCGGCTTATAAAAATAGCTGAAATGGATAATTCTTATTTACTAACTTGTTATGCTTTTGTTAAAAGAAATAGTAAAGTGCAAGGAATTAAAAAGATAAAGGAATTAAAAGATGAGTGCAGAAGCAGAAGACTTACAACTTAAGTATAGTTTAGAAGTAGGAAAGGGAGAAATAGTAGGAACTATGCCTGCTTCTATTGATTTAAGAGTAAAAATAGAAAAAACTAAACTAGCTAAACAATTGGAACAAGAACTTGATATTTCTTGGAATTTAGTACAACATTTTAGTTACGATGCAGGTTTTGATTTAAGAGCTTGTATAGGAATACCTACTACTTTACCACCTGGTTGGTGTTCAGTTATACCGTCTGGATTACATTTTGAAATAGAACCTGGATGGGAAATACAGATCAGACCTAGAAGTGGTTTAGCAGCAAAACATGGAGTTACTATAACTAATTCTCCTGGTACAGTGGATTATGGGTATCGAGAAGAAGTAAAAATAATTATTCAGAATCTAGGAAGAGAACCTTTTCACATCAGTCCTGGAGATAGAATAGCTCAAGCATGTTTTAGAAAAGTACCTAGTATAAAATTTGAATATGT
>SDBT01000854.1_pt1 | contig 50601 bp, 81 predicted proteins | sample 2277101 | NCBI WGS metagenome assembly SDBT01 (sample SAMN10404973, study PRJNA504765) | marine sediment metagenome | isolation source: marine sediment core GS10_PC15, 103 cmbsf | place: Arctic Ocean: Southern Knipovich Ridge | collected 2010
TTAAAATACCAGAGGGCATTAAAACAATAAAACTCCTATGGTACAGAACCTATTAATAAATCCTCTTCAATAGAATATAGGCACTAACCATTATAGCTCCTCTTCTTCAAGCTCCCTCACGAAAGCCTTCTATATAAGAACTCCTTCCCTCCTTTAGGAACTCTTCTGGACAGGAACCTCAACCTCTTGTTTAATGGAAAATCGTTCTAGCTCCTGCATCTTACAGAAAGAAGGAGCATCCTCTCTGAAATGTGATTCATATATCGTTCTAGTTGAATCGTATATCCCACCTCCTATGAGATGATACTACTATCTTAGTGAAATCATATAGAGTTCAAAGCCGGGGTTTGATGGTATATTAATAGTGTGGTAAATAAACAACAACCTATAAGGAGGCTAGTATGAATGAGGAAAACAGTAGGTACCAAAAGAAGAAAAGGGATTACGGAGAAAGTGCAGAAGCATTCAATGATTGGTGTAAGGGTATGGCTTCACAAACAACGCTCCAGGAGGAGCACACCCTCAGACAGAACAATGGTAGACACATTACAAAGGATGATGTTGTAGACCTTCGTATAATCCTAAACGTGGCTCCCTCAGTAGACGAGTTTATTGAAATGCTTAACTAGGAGGAATAATGAGGTATTTAATTACTACTTATAATAAGGTTGGAGTAAAGGATGAATACATGGTTGTTGATGAGGAGGCTATGTTTGCTTTTATACAGGAAAATGTAAGAGAGGTAGAAGATATGGAAGATGGTGAGGTTGAAGACAATGTTGTTGAATTTAAAGTTAAGTTTGGTATACATAAGATTGGCGAATGTGTAATAGATTTATCTTAACCCTCCCTTATAGCCACTAGGAAGGAAGGCAGAGCTAATGAAGAGCTGCTGCCTTTTTTCTTGTTGTATGTCACGAATTCACTCCTCTCAGGGGAGCTGCTGTGCCAAAAGAATTCCCGGATGATTTCTCATACGTTTACCCCGCCTCCTCAGAAACCTGCTGTTTAGAGTCCTACCGGGGGGAATCGTAGGGTAAATTAGATAGAGTATAAAATTGTACTGATTTCGGCTCTGGTGGGGAGCGTCTCCTGTGTAGCCTGTTGTTTCCCAGCAACACTGATGCCAATAAATAATAATGTTGAAAAGCCTAAATACTTGTTGCGCATAAACAACACTTAGTATATATTTATTAATGTAGCCAGCAGGTACTAAAGACTTGCACACATAAGACGGCTCTTTGACAATAGACTAGGCAGGGTAAAACAACTAAGATACCTGTCATTTTTTAAACTAACTAAAACTATTACACTTAAATTAAAAGGGGTTTTGTTATGGACACAAAACAAAAGGCCGGTAAGGTCACAGACAAAAAACAGGTTGACAGTAAATTAAACTTTGTTGTCACAGGGGTTAATAAACATTTAGACCCTGACACCATTATAAAAAATTCAGGTGTTGCGCTGGTTAGGTCTGCAAAGTTAGGACAGGCTGGATGGGCTAACGCTACCTATAACAAATTGGTAAACGTGCCAGCCAGCGCCCTTGACGGGGATGCAAACAGGGACCATTTCGTAAGCGTTAAAGTAAAGGGCATTAATGTAAATGCGGTTTTGTCAAAGGACCCGGCTAGTTTAATTAAAGCTGGTATACCAAAGGACAAAATTATTACTAAGTTCTTTGGCCCTTGGCAAGCGCAAAAAGCCTGCATACCTTTAAGCCAATTAAACGACAAACAGTTAAGCAATTTGTTTGTTGGTTAAAAACAACAATTGCAGGGGGGCTTTTTGCCCCCCTGTTTAACCATTTAAAAAGGAACTATTATGTTACTACCTATTATTTTTTCCCTGTTTGCCATTGTTATTTTTAGTGCCATTTACTTTGGCCAACAAAACAACCAGTCAGCTTTTAACCCTGACTTGCCTAGACAGTTACTTAAGGACCACGATTATTTGTTGTCAACCACAGCCGGTATATTACCCATTATACCCTTTGACCTTTTAACCAGGGGTGACAGCGTGTTCAGCGCCCCCTACCTTAAGACCTGCAAGCAATTAGGGGTTAGCTTTACAGACAAAGTGTTCGCCACACAATACCTATTGTCCTACAAGGTAGTATAAACTTTTTGTCCTATAAAATTACGGCATAGTTTTTATGTTGTTTACACACAACATTAAAAGAACATGCCTATAAGTAACTCAATCAATTAAAACGTAGGGTAAACAAAGAAATAGCTGAAGGGGGGTACGCCTCTGCCTTTGGCGTTTTTTTGTGGGAGGTTGTGAGCCCGTCGAACAGTTCCGAGCTCAGAAAAGCTCTTTTGAGGAGTTGTTTAAAAACAACAGATTAGAGAGAGGGTTCCCATATCACTTCCTTAGAATTAAAATTAAGTGAGGACAACCACCTAAGAATTTCTCCAATATGATTCCCAGTATACCAATTGGGATGAGAGTTGAAACCCTTCGGTAGATTATAACACGTTCCCACACAATAAACCTTCTTCCCAACTCCTAGAGCAGCCCCCGCCTCTAGAAGTGCGCCTTTTAAGACTTCCCCTGGTTCACAGTATAGAACCAGAATATCGCATCCCACGGCCTCTGTAATACAACGTGTAACAAGGTCCTCCATATTCATAATTCGTTCCGGACCCGCTTCGTCGATCCATGTACTAATAATATTAGCTCCCTCTTTCCTAGCGGTTTGCCACCTTGAAGCGTGTTTGGTTTTACTTGCAATATATATTCTCATATCTCTACTCCTTCATTATTAAATATCCATCTTTTTTTATTTTATCCCAATCACTTTCAGGCATACTAACAGAATTCCACCAATCTGTTTCTTGAAAGTTATCCGGACCGCTCAATACTTTACTACATCTTTTACAGGTTTTAAACTCAGCAACCCCATCAACACAAATGCATTTTGGAAAATAATCATGAGGCGCTTCAAGTCTTACTTCCTTTCTGGATTTTTCTGGTAAATGTTTAAGACGTTCACATTTTAATACTGGTTTAAAAAATTCTTTTATAAATCTCATATCAGTTTCCTTATTCTGAAAAAAATTTTCGACGTTTATTTTCTTAGAAAACTCAGACCTTACCTAATACTTTTTGATTTGCTTTTTCAAATCTTTGATCATTATCAGATTCAATTGGTCCAACTATCATACTCGTTAATTCTCTACCATGAAGTTTATTGTCTTTCCATTTATCAACTAAACTTTGAACATAACTTTCAACAGCAATCGTTGTTGGTAATTTAGGGGCACTCATTTTATTCCTTTATTTAAATTTTTAGGACAACGCATCCAACCAATAACTTTCTTTTTAGCCATCGTATCAGAAGGATCTTCCCTATGATTATTATCACACCAAAACGGAGCATGCATTCCATAACAAACTCTAGCCATAAAAACATCACCATCTTCATAAAGACCAATGACATCCACATGAGGTGGTGCTAATTCTTCTTCTACTGATATCCATTCCATACTTACTCCTTTTTATTATTCTTAGAAAAATGAATTGCCATAAAGAAACCAAACATCATAAGAGCAATTGTTTTCACAGCACGATCACCTATTATCTTTGTTAATTCCATACTTGCAAATACAACAATTAAAATTCCAGCTGAGGAAAGAAATGCTCTTAATAAATTTTCTTTATTCATATCTTCTCCTTATATTTTATATTCTTCGTATTTAATTTGTCCTGATAGATAATTTGCGAACTCCAGGAACACAGCTAACAATAAATAAACTTGTCTTATATTATCAATATTATGAGGATCTAAAGTAGCTCCGTCTTTTGGGGAACCAATTCCCCCAACATCAATATCCAAACCACAAGCGTTACCAGGAACAGAAATATGTTCCGGACCCCATTCACCCCAATTAATCTGTAAGGCTGTATCAGGTTCATATAATTTTTTAGTCTTACCGTCAAATTCAAAATCTGCATCGTACCCACAACCATCTAATAACATCCTACCTTTATTCTTGATAACATTGTAAGCATGTTCTTCTGTGAGTTTGTGTCTTTTAATTTCTTTTTTCCACAGAGGCCATAGTTCAATAGAAAAACCACAACCAGACATTTCTCCACGAGGATTTAATTGACCAATATTATATAACATCTTTATCCTCCAGTATGTTCTTTGATTTTATTTATCATTTTTAATAATTTTTTTTCGAATGCAGTACCTACAATTTCAGGATGTCCATAACGATGAGCATCATCTAATATTTCAAGAGCTTCTTTTAAAAGTTTATCCTTATAAGCTGTTTGATGCATTAAGTGATTAAGTCCCATATTTATTCCTTTGGTGGTTCACGTTTAAAAGGTTTTCCTATAACCCATTGAATCATAGCAATAGCACCTTTTTCATATGCTGAATAATAAGTAGGATCCACAGAATCCAACCATTCAAGTAAATCTGCAAATTTTTTAATTTCTTTTTCAGTTCTCATATTAACCCTTACCTAAAATATCTTGCCCTATCATTAATGCTATTTTATCCAGTGTATAATCAAACGCTTTATCAACTGGATCCATTTCCATATCTAGCGGTAACTTACCCGCAAGTTCATGCTGGATTGATAAAAATTCTTTCCGAATCTTTTTAATTCTTTCTGCTATTATTTTTAATTTTTCATATTCCATACTTACTCCTTATTTAGAATCTTCAAATTCCATAATTATTTATTTAAAATTTTTTCTAATAGTTTAATAATTTTATCAAGTCTTTTTCCGAGTATAACAAAATGTGCTCCTAGAAATAGTATGAAAATAAAAAAGAAACCGATTATAATATTTTCCATATTTACTCCTTTTTATAATAATTTTCACATTCAGGTTGAAGACACCCTACGATCTTAAACCATTTTCGTACTAAAGAACTTGAACACTTAGGGCAAGTATCTGTCCCTTCTTTATATATTCTACCTATTGGTGGTTTTGGTTTTTTCCAAATTGGACAAGCTTCTTTTCTACATATAGGATTTTTTAAAGGATTGAATTTTACTTGTCTACTAGGATGATCACAAAATGGAAGATCTTCGTATTCACAACCTTTAGAGAAAATTTCAAAATTAAGTTCCATACTTACTCCTTTAGTTCCATTATACCAATATCCATAAATCCCCCGGCCCCAGAGCCAATTGTGTACGCCATCCTGCCGTGAGGTTTTTTTGTGGGCTCCCCAATAATCCTTCCGCCTATTTTCTTCCTAAACTTTTGAATCAAAACATCCGGTGTTTCTGGATTCTCAATCCATGGGATGGCAATTAAATCAAAATCACGCACTACAGAACCATGAACCGCCAGGGCATACCCACAGCTAAAAGCAATGTCTTTTAAAATCCCGTAGTAAGTGACGTACATTACCGGCATCCATTTGTTTTTGTGGGAATTTTTTTTCGCCCACTCTTTCGCCTTGGCTTCTTCTGGCGAAAGTTTTGATTCTTTAGACATTATTTTTCCTTAAAGGGTAAAGCTTTTAGCCCGTGGTCTTCAATTCGATGATAATCTAACGAGGTTGCCGTTGGAAATTTTTCATCACAGATTTTGCATTTAAATCCTGGTCCGTAAACCATTTTATTCTTTGGTAATTTGGGAGGAAGTGTTGATTCTTTTAAATGTTGAGACATCCCTCCAAAGTCAGGTTTATTACTTGGAGACTCTACATGTTCTGGTTTTTTGGGAACTTTCTTTTTTCTTCGAGATTCATGTAGTTCATCCATAAGATTTTTAGATTCAATAAAATTATAAAGCTCGTCTATTTGAGAGTTAAAGTTTTTACAAACATTTTTATAAGTTTCGGGTTCCATTATTCCGCAACCGTTGGGGCACAATTGCGGGTCCACTCTATCCTTTTGTGTTGTTCCTATTTCTCCTTGCACCATCGATATAGTTCTTTTGTTTACAGTACATGAACATTTTGGACAACAGAACGTGCCGGACATATAGGCTAATTTTTGAAGATCAATGATTCCTGTTTTCATATTTATTCCTTACTTTTCTTTTCAATTTCCCAATCTATTTCAAAACCAAAAGTCCAAAATAAAATTGTTACTTCTATAAAAAAATTACATGGTATTCCAAAACAGGTTGAATTATTGCCAGCATCAAACCCTAATCCAATTACTTTTTTTCTAAATAAAAAAATAAAATCATAATTCATTTCTTACTCCTTTTTATTTCTTGTGCCTTTAAAGCTAAATCAACCCATTGTTTTGGAGTTAATTGAACCCGTATACCATCATTCACTATTCCTATCTTACCATTCCTTTTACTGATAACAGCCATACCTGATTTAACATGGTCAAAAGTACCTCTAATAACTTTACCACTATCAAACATAACATACCCTTCAAGATCTCCATGCCCACAACAAGCATTTTTAACTCCCGGTAAATTAGGTATACAGGGATCGTGTTCGTCTTTGGTTGAAGGTTTTTTACATACCTTACAAAGCTTACCGGTGTAACTTATCATTTTTGGTTACTGTGTTTTTCGCTACACTTTTGCCTTGGGGGATAAATGTTTTCCCGTTCAATTTGACCGCCCCGCATTTACAAGCAGGAAGGACAATACTAATAATTTTAACGTACCCCCTAAAACCTGTTTCCGCTTTTGTAATTTCTTTCTCTTTATCCCAACGGTGTCGCGCCAACCCGTTTATACAAAAGTATTTCCATTCATTTTTCATTTTACTCCTCATGCGATAAACAAGTAAAACCAAAAATACATGCTACAGCTAAATCGAGAAGTTCTCTTTTAAACTGTTCTTTATCTTTATCATGCATTGCCATTAATATTTCAAATTTTTCTTCACTTAAGCTACCATATATTTCATGCATAGACGCATAAGATTTATCACTTTTCTTTTTAAAAATCTTACCATAGTGTTCTAGGAATTCGTCTATTCCATTTTTAATTTCTTCTGGTGACATTTTAGGTCTTTTCATACTTAATCCTCACTTCTTCTATTTTTATTATTGTTAAATTCACCGTTTGATTTAGTTGAATCCTTACCTGTAAAATACACAGCCGTTATTACTCCAAACAGGTAAAGAAACTCTGATAAAATTCCCAGTTCATCATCACCCTTCATTCTTCCACTAATAACTGCATCCACACATCTAACAGCGGTGATTACAAATATTAAATAGATAACATTTTTAAAATGTTGTAATTGAGTGAAGTGAATGAACGTGTCTCTTAAGCCTCTTAATAAGACATTTAATTTTTCCATTGGCATCTTGATTACGATCACAGCCAAAACAATAGCGAGAAAAGCAATTGCTAAAATTGGATAGTGTGCTACTTTCATTTTCAATCTTTTCCTTTCTTATGTTTCTTTTGTACTTTATTCCAAATTTCTCTAAGAACCTTTTGACCTTTTTTACTTTTGCAAAACTTCCCCCAGACTTTCATAGCTTGTTCATTTTCATATTCTTCTTTTTCTTCTGCCATTCTTATGGGAGCATCTAATGGCTCGTTCAACATATCTCTAAATTTTTTATCCATAATTACTCCTTTTTAATTCCTGATTTTTTCCAAAATTCTTTATAATTTTCTACTTGTTCATCTAATTTTATATCTTCACCTTTTAATTTTCTTTTTAAACTATCAAATATAATTCCAGACATATCATCTGCGTGCCAGATTCCAATTGATTTAAACCATTTATGAAGTTCTGATTTTTCATCCCAAAGTCCCCACTCATTTCTAATATGTCTTCCTGCTGTGTGATGATAAACAACTGTATTATTTTTTAAGAATTCATCTTTGTCGATCATCTTCTCTAATTGATCTAAACACTCATCTAAATTAATTGGCTTTTTCATTTTCACTCCTTTATAAAAAAACTAAACTTTACTTTGCTCTACAACACTATGTACCACATAACTTTTAAAAACAAAACTCCACCAAACATTACTTCACCCTACCATACTGTACATCAATTTTAAAAACGAAACTCTACCGAACCATACTTCACATCACATAACAATACTAATAAAGACAATACCGCACCACACCTCGCTTCACTTAACCTTACAGGGCTACACTGAACATTTAAAGACTTCACAGGACTTTACCTTACATGGCTACACCCTACTCAACTTGGCTTTGCTACACCCTACTATTAAAGACAAAACTTGACCGTACTTGACGACACACCACTTTACAGAATTTTTAAAAACATCACAGCGCATAACATCACTTTACTGCACCCAACATCACATAATAAAAACTGCACCCCACAGTACACCGCTTAACACTACTGGACTTATAAAAACAATACTTCACTTAGCAAATACATCACCCCACTATACTGCACAAAGATTTTATCCTTTCCATTAATTGTTTTTGATTTTCTCCACATTCTCCTATAAAAATTATCACTGGTTCATTAACACCTAAATCAGTTCTTGTTTTAAAAAATTCAATTGCTGAAATTTCTTTATTTGGATGTGGAGTATGTGCGTCTTTAAAAAGCCATCCCTTTCTAATTTTTGGTTTTTTCATTTTTATTCCTTAGTTTTTTAACCATAAATTCTCTATCAACTTCTTTAGCCCCTCTACGTACAGCTTGTTTTCTTTTAGATAAGGTGAGATCATAATGAGGAAAATTTCTCTTAGCTTGGAACCAGGATCTTTTAAGTCCTAACTTTAATGCAAAGGTGTGTAGTTCCCCTAAGTTATCACTAAACATATGGGAGGCCTGTTTAAAGGGCCAATTTTTAGACCACCCTTCAGTATTAAATAGTGGGTCAACATATATCATTTTCGTTCCTTTAGTTCTTCTTTGACCGCCCATTTATTTATCCGAGCTTTTACTTTAGCGTTTTCCGCCTCGGTTAAAAAACCCTTTAAGTAAAGAAACGCTCGGTGGTGCCAATATTGAAGATATTGTTTTGTTAATTTTTTATTCATTTTTATCCTTTTTCAAAATAAAACATAATAGGATTATCCAATACCTTTACTTGTTTATATCGTAAGACTGTATTGAATTTAGGAGTATCTCTTTTTAGCATCATAACATCCCTACTTAATTGTTTACGAAATTTATCAATAGTCATTGAAGACTTTCTGACATTACATGGTATACAAGCGGGGTTGAGGTTATTAATTTTATTTATATCCCCAGGTTCTAATAAGTATTTACGGGCACGAGGGTGGATATGATCTACTTGAAATTTATTAAAATCAATTCTTTCACCACAATAGGCACACCGCCCTTTAAATTTTTTATAAACCTTTTTACGGTCTATACTATTTCCCACCCTTATTCCTTTTTAAAGTCTAACCATTTATTATTTTCAGGATCATACATTTGTAGTGTTTCTAAATTTATAATTTTCTTATTCATAGAATCTGTTTTAGCATTTACTAAATCTTCTTTTGTTAAATTTTTTATAACTTTTCCCATCATATCAAATTGATAATCTTCAGGATCTAAACTTCCAATTAAAAACATATTTACTCCTTTTGTTTATTAAAAACTTTTGTAAGATAATTTAATGCAAATTCATAAATACCTGGAGCAGTATTTTCAGAATTCCCAGCTATATTAAGAATTTGTATTTCACTATTAATAATCCAATCAACCACCACTTGAACATCAACAGGTCTTGAAAGATTTACATTAATAAAAAGCCTTCTATATTCCCATAATGCATTTTTAGTACAAACTGTTCCAGCTGATGAAAACTTTTTAGCAATTATAATTGTTCCATGTGACATTTTTACATTTTGATAAGTTCTACATTTATATGAACTGAATTTAGATTCCTGTAAACTATAAACAGTTTTAAGTTTTTCATTAGGACCACTGAGGGTCCTGTAACCCTTGGGAGCATAACCGCCTGTAGTAATACCACAAAGACGAGCTGCTTCTAATCCTGCTTGATCTACTCCTGTTTGTCCTCCTGATATTACTTTTCTTAAATACATATACATTCTTACTCCTTAAAAAAAACTAGACTTCACAACACCAAACTCTACCCTACGTTACAGATAAAAACTACACTTAACTGTACATAACGCCACCCTACAGGACTTTACCTCACCGCACATAATAAAGACATCACACAACGAGACCAAACAACACCCCACCTGACTTTACGAAACTCGACATCATATAACTTTTAACAACGAAACTCAACATTACATGACACCACCACGATATACTATACAGCACAGATAAAAACTCCACTAGACAACACTTTACTTATCATTACGTTACCTTACTCCACATCAATCTTAAAGACAGAACAATACCAGACTTCGCGACACAACACCCTACCAAGCAAAAAACATTTAGAAACCGTACAGGACTGAACTTCACTTGACAGTACAACGCTTTGCAACACTTGACCTTTAGAAACTCCACCGGACAGAACGCTACATGACGTTACATCACCCTAACTTTTAAAAACAGGACTCCACCGTACAGCACTCTACTACACTTGATTTTTAAATACAAAACAAAACTTAACTTTACGCAACTTGACTACACTCAACATCACTTATAAATACTGGACAACACCCAACTCCACATCACCTCACAATATCAAAACATTTAAAAACCAGACACCACTCTACCTCACGCCACTTGACTACACTTTACAATACTAAAAAAGGGAGGAGTTTTCACTCCCCCCTCTCCAGTTACCTTTTTAATTTTATTAAACCTTTTCAAAGGAATCAACCTTGAATCTTCCAAAAGGTCCATTATGTTCTGGACGATAGCTTCCAATCCCGATATAGGAGCCGGCGTTTTCAACAATTGTTTTTACAGTTTCTTCTGTAATAGTATCATTGTCAACAGATAGAATAAACTCTGTATTCCAATTCTGCCATTTAGGACGAACAGTAATAATTCTGGCTTTAATGTTTCTATTAACAGCCGATCGTTTATCAATCTCAAACTCCTGAGGACTTAAAGGAAGTTCTTCTCTACCTTTCTCAGTCGTAACATAAAACATACCCGCTACAATATTTTTCATAGACTTACGAGAATTACCCACTTTAGATTTAGACATTGCACCGCCATTAATAAGAGCACCTTTAACATGGTCGGCGGGAATATAATACTTCCCATTTTTAAAGGCATGGAATTCTGCACGAACCAGATCCTTTTGAGCAACATCATCTCGCTCAATAATCTTACCTCGTTGTTTTTCCCATACCTCTAACTTAGTATCGTCCATACGATGTTGCATGTACCATGGAAAGGCATCGTTGGCACTTATCTTTACTTTATACTTAACCATTTTTTCTCCTTTGTTAATGGTTGTTTATATAATATACCTTCCTAAATTTACTTAACTTTTTTAATATTTTTCTTTCTTAACCATTTAAAGTATGATTCAGCGCTGTTGAAAACCTTCCAACCATTTTCATCTTCTTCTATTATTCTCATTATGCTACCTCAGCAATTTTTTCTTTTTGAATTATTAATAAAGGATCTTCTTTTTCTTGTTTAGTTATTAGTTTAGTTTGAAGTTCTTCAATTAAAACATCCTGTTCTTTTATTTTAGTAACGAATGCGTTCAGACATTCATCTAGAATTTGAAATTTATTAAATTCGTCTTGGTTTATATTACCTAGAATATGGTGAGCGTATGTTACCATTTTATCTGTATTAGTCATATATCCTCCTCAGAGTTAAAAAAAATCGGCGACGGACATTTATGTTTTATAAAATTGGTGCCTCGGGGCCTCGAAATGTGATAATGTTTGTTTTTAAACAAAAGGACTCCTATTTCGATTAAAAGTGATTTATCATTTGTTTTTTATTATCGAACACAGGTGAATCCATTTTTAACTTGGTGCGATCATATAAGTTAATTCTTTCCATCCACCTCATCATTTGATTTGGTTTTTTAATTTTTTCTAAAAGAATGGTTGCTCCAGCACAATGTTGGGATTTGTATGTTTCTACTGTTTCCCCTTCTTCATCGTGTTGATTTGTTTTATGGCAAGTGAAGGTTCCTTGTTGTTTGATTAATGTGTGGAGTAATTCTTTAACCCTTTCTTTAGGAAGGTAGGCTTTAACGTCTTTTCTAAAAGGACAGCTTTCACAAGGTTCTGTTAAATCAAAATTCATTATTAATTAAATACTACAAAGTAAAAAAAATATCCTAATGCTGGGAGTAATACACAAATGATTAATGATAATACAAAATATTTAAAAGCCATTTCATTTTGTTTAGCATTTATCTTTGCACACTTATCACATTCAGCAAAAGCTGAAATAGGAAAATCTTGTGGCCATTTTTTATCTACACCACAATATGCACATTTCATTACAGTCTGCATTAATCTCTGACTAATGTAAATTCATTATCAAACATTGTGACATCAAACCACACTTTATTAAATTGGTGTTGATCTAATTTGAAAATCTTTTTAAGATCTCTCATTTCATTTACATTATTCTCTGAAGTAATTTTAATTGTATTATCTATTATTTCTATTTTCATAATTACCACTTTTTCTTTTTAGTTCCTTTTTTAGCCCACCGTCTCCCCTTCTTAGGAATTCTACTTCTTTGTCTAACGGCTTCTACTTTTGTTTGTCCTGAAAAATTTCTTGTCATAAAGTCTCCTTTGTGGTTACTATATTATACCCTTCAAAACATTCCGGTGCATAAAAAAAGCCCCTGCGTAAACAGAGGCTTTTTCCCTTATTGATTGGACTGTAAAATGGTGGACCTGCGGGGAGTCGAACCCCGGTCTTACCACGTCTCTGAACAAGTTACTACATACATAGCCTACTCTGGGTTACCTTAATATTGTTGTCAAGAGATCCCGGCGAATAGGGCTTAATGAAAACACCTGACAACTCATCCCAATTTCGGAATCTGGCGGGAACCATCTAGACTCCACATCTGCTAAATGACGTTTTTATCTTAAACCACAGATCATGTTCAAGTAAAACGGATCGCCGGTTTTAGGCAGCGATAGCAAGTTTCCCACCAAAGGCGGGGAACTTCACGATGTTATCTTCGTGAGACAACTTTTTTCTCGTTTATTAACGAGGCCAACGAGAATCCTCGGTATGCAACTTGAACCTTAACATAGCAATCGAAGCCAAATTCAGGCCCAAAAAATTTATCCCATGACTTTAATTCCATCGATACCTAGATGCGATTCAATTCTAATAGGTACATCTAGAAAACGACCTTGTGATTTTGGTGAAAATTTTATCTCATCTATAATATGAATTGTGTCACCATTCTTTGAGAATTTCATAGCTTCATTAAAAGAAGCAAATTTTTGTTCAGGTGAAATATGAGGTAATGGATCTCCTATACCATAAAATTTCAATGGATATACATAAAGGTTGCCAAAGGTGTGTACCCGCCTCCTGAGACCCCAACCAATAGGCTCTATGAGCTTTGGTATAAAAATAAGGGGTGCAGTTGCCCCAAGCAGTTTTAAAAATCCTCGCTTGTCCATTAGACAATTATTTTCCTAGGGAGAGGATCTTTCTTAAAGGGTTTAATGGTAGCCTTTTGTATTGAAAAGGATTTTTTCTTTGGATCATATTTAATAATACTATCTTTCGTCATATTATTTGCTAATCTATATTCTTCTTCAAGTTTTTTATATTCTTCTTTTAATGCTTTTAATTTTTCAGCTTTCTTTTTAGCTCTACGAATAGGAGTTTCCTTTAACCACTTTTTCATTTTTTCTAATCGACTTACTTTTGCTTTACGTTTTGTAATAACTTTCACTTCAATTACTTCTTGTTTTTCTTCTTTGTCTCTCATTTCACAATAAGCTTCGTGTTTTAATTGTGCTTTAATTCTATGCTTTCTTATCTTACGACGAATCGGTCTCATCTTTTTGTTTATTGCAATTTTTTCACGATCAAATTTTTTGTATTCTTCTTTCATATTAATCCTCAAATGTAAAAATGAGTTCTTTGTTATTTGCATTATCTTGTGCTATCCAGACAGCTTGAAAGAATTGTTCTCTATTAACAATGATTGTTTCTTGTGCTCCTGTTTGATGGCGTCTCAATAAAATATTCCAAACCTTTTTAATATCCACTTAAACTCCTTTATATAATATACAATTAAATAAAAAACCCCGCACCTTTTAGAAGGTGCAGGGTTCCGAGAGTGAAGCCCCTGCCAGGAGCATCCACCGCAAAGTTCCTTTTAAAAGAACTAAGTTTTAGTTGAATTCCCAGTAAATACTCCTACTGCCACCTCAACTAAAATTTTATTTGTAATCATACATTTCCATTATTTGCCCTAATTCAAAATAAAGACTTTTATTAATGTCTTTAATTTTTTTCATCGTCATTACTTTATTATTAGGACTTAAATATTTATTTGCAGTCTTATCATCAAACTTTGATTTTAAGTGTGGTCTATTTATAGATTCTAAAATACGTTCTGGTCCCTCTTCAACTTTAACTCTTTCGATTGATTCAAAAGCACCTAAACTTCTATGGATTTGCATATTCCAATTGACTGCCCAATAAACAGATTTTTCTAATGTGGTTGATAAATTTTTTAATTCAGGTAAGTGAGTGTATGCAAATTCAACTAAAGGATGTTTTTTAGGAGGTAATTCAAAAAATCTTATATTCCAAAAAGATTGTGCTACTTCTAATGGATTACGAATAAGATGAATAACTTGTAGATTATCCTTAACTACATTTAAATATGGTACAGCAAGCCAGCTTACTTCAGCTTCATAAGGACCATTAAATGTTTTATCATTATTTACAGTAAAAACACTTTCATGTCCTGTCTTTATATCTACGCTGTTTAAAACTCTGGAGGTGTATTGAGTACCACATCTACCTGTACCTACAAAAAGGTATCTTAAGGTCTTTGCTGTTCTAGAATATCTTTGTAATGGTAAACTTGCATTCATCGGTAATATACCTCATAAAGACCTAAATCTTTATTTATAGTATCTATCCTAGTTATCTTTTGATTGTACTTATACAATTTATCATTCACACAAGGCATAATATCTTCTTTGTTTCTACATGTTACCATTACATGATTTGTACAACCAATTATAATTTCAATTGGCAAGGCTATCATCATAAGAAAGCCTATGAATGAAAAAATAGGTAAGATAAAATTTAAAAATTTGTCATTGAGTTTATCTATATATTTCATTATCCAATTGGGTTTAAAGGTTGGCTTACTGGTCTAGTGTTAGATTTGATTCTATTAACAAGTGCTTCCCCTTCATTTTCATTTAGACTATGTAATAGATAAACATGAGGGGGATCTGAATCCACATTCTTAATATCTTCGTGAAGTTTTGCTAATTGCATTGAAACATACAAAATTTCTGCTTTGTTTGCAAAAGATAGTGAAAAACCCATTGTGGTAGAAAGTATATCCATTATTGCACCATTCCTTTTAAAGGTTTACGAGGTTTAAAGTGAAGTCTTTGTCTGCCTTCACCAATTTTCATTTTATAGTATTTTTGGTATTCACATAAACTATGTTCTATCTCTCTTAAGCTTAATCCTTTATCATGAAGGTAGTGAAACCAATAACTATGTTTTTCAAATAGTCTACCTTCATTGTCTCGCAACCACCATAATTTTTTCATAAGTCTTTTACTGTCTTTCCATAGGGATGGAAACAGTAAAGCTAAACCAACTCTGCAACCGGGACCAATATTAACATAATCATTAGTAGTCCATGGAATTAATTTTGCGTGAGCAAGATCGCACCATATTTCGTAAGCAATGAATTTACCACAACTATCAAGACAATTAGTTAAGTAACCCATTACTGTTTCAGGATGCTTGGATGCCTGAATATCTTCCCATAAAAATTCACATCTTTCATGGAATTTTTTAAAAACATAATTTGCATAATGATCGTTTCTGGTTCTACCCTTTTTCCCTACATTTATAAGGTAGGCGTTTGTAAATACCTGATCACCTCTTTTGCGTCTTCTTTCAATTGCTTTAAAAAACTTTTTATTATTAAAATTATCACTTGTGGGTATCCCAATCTCCTCGAACGTTTCAGGGTTATTTATCATTCGCGTAATTACAATTTGAAAGAACTTATTTAACTTAGTTGTTTTCTTATTGATTACATTGTTTATTTGCCATATTGAATTTCTATCTAATTCTCTGTATACATTGGTGAATTTTCTATCTTTCATATATTTATTCTTAGTCCAAGGAGCTTGTTGTTTTAAAACAAAACGACGATGCCAGATGTTTTGTCTTTCATACATCCAATAAAAAAAGTTTTTTAAATTTTTCTTTTGAATTTTAACATCACTGTTTTTATCCAGGAATTCTTGTAGCCAGCCGTATTTTCCTTTGCCCATTATTCTTCCCAATGTTGATTCATATCTCTTTTAATAACTATATCATTCATGTCGTTATAAATAATTCTTGGGGATGTGTAATCAAACAAAACTTCATATTTTATTCCTAAAGAATCTAATACCTTATATGTGTTGTCTATTCCCCAACATGGATCTTCGCTTTTCTTTCCTCTTTGTGTTATAAAAATTATTCTGTGACCTTCTGCAGAAAGTTTTTGTACAAATTTTTTAAATCCAAGGAGTAATACATTAGTATGAAAATTTACTATAGTCCCATCAATATCAAATATGTGTGTTGCCATTATCCTACATCCTTTAACAAATTATAAAGTTTCATCTTCACCCGCTTATCATTACTTAAAACGCTGGTGTGCCATTTCTTCCACTTTTTATGAACAACTTCATACCAGCCCTTTGGAACCTTAGTTCTGTTCCACATATATGCCGGATCATTTCTATCATGCAATACAATAAATCTAGCTTTTGGAAAAGCAGCTTCGATACATGCAACTCTACTATTGGAAGGACCGTCAACAAAAACCAAATCAAATTTTTCATCCATTGTTTCCAATATTCTATTTACTTGCTGTGTTGTTGAAAATCTACATACATGATTTTTTCTATTAGTTTTACATTTATTAAGCCAGTTTAAATTGTGTTCAATGCTTACCAATATCTTAGGATTATGTTTTAAAAATACGGTGGTGCTGAAGTCACCCATACCAAATTCTAGGACACGCTTAATCCTAAAATTCTCCATAAGACATTTTAAAACAGGTAGATGTGTACTCCACGGGTTCATGACTTGTATAATATACAATAGCAATTAATAGGAGGTTTTATGGTTTATTATTATTGTCCACACATTCCGAGACCTGTCGGCGGTATAAAGGCGATTTGGCAAGATGCAAATTTTTTAAATCAGTTGGGTTATCCAGTAAAGATTTTGCAATTACACCAAAAGCCTACATATTTTGGTTTAGAAAAAACACCGTATGAAATTTTAAAATTGGAAAAGTATCCAATTATACCAAACTTGAAAGACGATGATGTAATTATTTTACCAGATATACTTCCACAGTATGCCTCCTATTTTAATTGTGTTAAGGTTGAATTTTTTCAAGGTATTATATTTTCACAAACAGATAGAAATTTTAATCATTTATTATCAAATAGTAAATATGTGACAGAATGGATATATGAACAGTTTAAGAAAGAGGCGATTACTGTTAGAAGATTTATTGACACAAATATTTTTAAACCTAAAGAAAAGGTTCCTGGTACTATTGCATACATGCCTCGTAAAAATAACAGGGTGGTTAAAAAGGTTATTGAGAATTTTCAAAGAGAATTTGAATTTATTCCTATTGAAGATAAGACTGAACAAGAAGTAGCGGATATTTTAGGTAAGGCAGAATTCTATTTAACAGTTGCGTATCCTGAAGGTTTTAATTTACCTCCTGCTGAGGCTATGGCTTGTGAAACTATTCCCATAGGATTTGACGGTTTGGGTGGGAGGGAATTTATGACTCCTGCGAATTCCATTGTAGTTGACAACATGAATACTTATGCTCTCCTGGAGAAATTTAAGTATTTGAAAAATGTTGTTAAAGAACAACGAGACAAAATGGCTCGTCTGGGGAGGGTGTTTGTGGAAGAAATATATAATGAGAAAAAAGTAAAAGCAGATCTTACGAATTTTATGAATGTTTTAGGTATCCAGAAATAATTAGGAATGTATATTATTACATGAGGTATTTAATAATAGCAACTACTTTGTTGTTTTTGAATTGTTCTAGTCCTACAGATTTTGGTAGGGACTATGGCACACAACGTAGGATAGATTCATTAAATGCATACAGTGATTCGTTGGCGAATGATACACCTTATAGTTGTATTTTATATGACACCTTAATTTATGAAGACATTATACTTGATACTATTATTGATACAACCATAATTATAATTGATGAGATTATTGCAGATACTATTTTTAAAGATACGATAATTAAAATTTATAATTATGTTAATATTAATAAAGTTAATGTGATGAGTGTAGATACATTGCAATTGTGTAATTAAACGGAGGTATTATGGTTATGAAAAATCGTATATATTATGTGGTTTTGACAATTCAAACATCTTTGCTTATATTGATAACTTTATGCTTAAGACCCGTTGTTGAGTTTTTTGGCTGGCTAACTAATTTTGGTTTGCAGACAGAAACAGAAAGGTGTGAATTGGCTAAGACTTTGGGTATTAAGTTAAACCCTAATCAAGAAAAACTTCTCAAAGAAAAGGAGAGAAAAGACGATGGAAGATAAAAAGGTAATTGATTGGTTGAAAGTCATACGAAGAGGTTTGAGATATGCTATCTCTTCAAGTGCAACTGTAGGAAGTGTTGATGTAGTCTTGACAAATGTTGATGCTGGTTTAGCTGTTATTGCTGGTAGCGGGATAGCTGTTGGCTTTGTTGCGGGTGCTTTAAATGCTTTAAAAGCTAAAACAGGTTGGCGGTGGTTGCCTTAAAATAGTTTACGGTTACTTAGGTTAGAGGGCCTCGGTGTGCAACCTTAAGCACATCGGGGCTTTTTTTATTGTATTTCTTTACTTTCCCCCTACATAATACTAATATAAAAATATAAATAGAATCATCATATTTGATGGTTTCGGTTATGTTTTTGCAATGAGAAGGAAATCGGGAAAATAATTATGGCTAAAACAAGACGCGAAGCAGAAGAAGAAGAGATAATGAGAAGGTTGCCAAAAGCAACTAGAGTCATTGAAGTAGAACTTGCCCCAAATCAATTATTAGCTGCTCAGCTTTACGCACAAGGCACTTACAGTAAAAGAGAAATTGCACAAGTTTGTAGGATGTCCATCGCTACATTTAGAACTCTTAGAAGAAAAAAACTATTTAAAAAAGAATTTAGACGTAAGCAAAGACAATACGATGAAATGGATAAAGCTGGAAGGTTAAGACTTCAGCAAGATATTGTTAAACCAATTGCTTTAGAAATTCAGAAAAAAATAGCTGAAGGTGATTTAGGTAAATACAAAATGACTACCTTGATGAATTTTCTTGTTAAATTAAATAACGAACAACGTTTAGATACAGATGGTGATGTTACTTCAAAAGTAGCTCATGGTTCTCCTGATGATTTTAGTTTAGAAGCAATTCAAAAACGTCACAGGGCAAATAAAGAACGTGATGCTAAAGATAGGAAGATTAGTAAAGCTATAAAAAAATCAGGTGAGTATTTAGGAATAGGTACAGCTTAATGGATAAGAAGGGAATTCTCAAACATTATAGTGTAAGAGATAAGAAGATAGTAAGGAAGGCTAAAACTAAAGAGGAAGCAGATTTATATCTTAGTCCCGGTATTAAACGTAAAGCTAAAAAGACTAAACATAGATCGCACGGAATCATTGTTGAGACAGATCCTTCTGAAGATAAAAAAGGTTTTTCAGATTGGATAGCAAGTGAATGTGGTTTCTTAGAAAATTTTACTGAATCATATAATGATGAGGGTTTTTTACAAGACACAAGGTTTTATCATTATCAAAAGGATTATTTAAATTCACCAGCACGTTTTTGGTGGGAAGATAAATCACGTCAAGTAGGAGAGAGTTTTGTATTTGCTTCTAGGGCTTTTGCTAGGTCTATGTTGCGTGATAATTATCTTTGTATATTTACGTCTTTCAACGAAGAAGAAGCAAAAGAAAAAATCCGATATGCAAGTCAACTCTATCATTCAATGCCCCGGAAGTATCAATTGGCTCGACCCTTGGTCGTAGATAATAAAACAAGTCTTGAATTTGATGTTAATGGTAAAACTACTACTCGACTTTTTTCACATCCTCAAAGACCTTTGCGTGGAAAGGGAAGAGGTGATGTTGTTCTGGATGAGTTGGGGCATTATATTTATTCAACTACTGTTTATGATTCTGCTGTTCCTGTTACCTCCCGTGGAAAGGGTTGTCTTACTGTAGGCTCTACACCTTTAGGAAAGATGGGTAGGTTTTATGAAATTGGTGCTAATGAAATAGATGAACTCACTGGTAAACCTAAATTTCCAGAATATGTAAGACGTTCAATTCCTTGGTGGCTTTCACCTGTATTTTGTAAAGATGTATTGAATGCTATTAAATTAGCACCTAAGATGGAAACCGATCTAAGGTGTGAAACTTTTGGTACTGAAGATTTATTAATTCAAAGACGAGGTTTGACATTAGATATTTTTCAACAAGAGTTTGAATGTGCTTATTTAGATGAGTCTGTTAGTTTCTTTCCATATGATCTTATAAATTTGTGTATGCCTGTTGATAAAGAAGGTGTTGGTCTTTATCATAAATATCAAAGCTTACATGAAATAATGAAGGGTATTTCTAAGAAAAAGATTATTGGTCAATTGTTTGCGGGTTGGGATGTAGGTAGAAAAAATGATTTAGCTGAATTTTATATTATTGAAGAATACCCTGAAACAAAACAACAATCTACTTTATTTAATAGAACATTTAAAAATGAAAAATTTCAGGTACAAAAAGAATTTGCAAGAGAGGCTTTAAATACCTTACCCATTTTAAGGTTAGGCATTGATGCTACTGGTATGGGATTACCATTAGCAGAAGATATGGAAGCCGACTTTCATAGTAGAATAGAACCTATTGTCTTTACTGCTCAATGGAAAGAGATGTCTGCGACTAATTTTAAAATTAGAATGCAGTCTGAAAAATTGGGAATGTATTTAGACAAAAATTTAAAACAACAGATTCACTCTGTAAAAAGGAAAGTAACTGCTTCGGGTAATGTAAGGTATGATGTTGATGAGAATGAAAAACATCACGCTGATAAATTTTGGGCTTTAGTCTTAGCTTCAGAAATGGGTAGCCAAATAAATCCTGTTTTTGATTTAAGTAAGTCACAAAAATTTATGGATTCCGAAGTTGACATTGAACGTAGATTTAAAGAAAAGGAAGCGAGGACTTTTGTTGATAGTGACTTCTCGATTACGTCATCACCATTTTCTTTATCCGTTTCTTAAAGACCATACTGGTTTTCAAGTTACATATGTTGGTGGTGCAAATATAATTGAAAGAAATAATTATCATTCGCCTAAAGCTAAAAAATTTTTATTATCCAACTGGTCGTTGATTGATAAAAAGGGTCTTAAGGTTTTAAGACTTTGGCATAAAGGGGATTTGCGTGTTGAATTGAATACTGAGTTCAGTATGGATTCACCTCCATTAGATTGGTTTTATGTTTGTAAGACAGTTCAAGATTTTAATAAAAGAAAGATAGTTGCTCGCATTATAGGCTGTAGACGTAATAATTATTTTGATTTATACAAGGTATTAGAAGATACGGGTGAAATATATAAGTATCAAAAGGAGACATTAAATGAGATTCGACGAGTATAGACAATTTGATGCTAATTTAATTTTAAGTGATATTAAAGGATTAAATTTTGGCAACATTCCAATTGGTGAACATGGTACAATTAAAATTATCAGGATTGTAAAAACAGAGCAGACGGTAAGTGATTTAAAATTTTACCTTAGAAATGCTGGTACTATTCCTGATTTAAAAATAGGAGCATATGCTACAAGTGCTATTGATAAAGAATTAAAACCCGGTGATTCTAAATTTACAATTTTAACTGCTGTTGAAGATGATAATCCTAGTTCAAGTAATCCTAACTTACTAAGTGTTAATGAAAATGATTTTATACATTTAGATATTTCTGCTGATTTTACTTCTAGAGGTAAAACAACTGAAATTAAGTTTGCATCAATATTTAATTTTTCATCTTCGTCTTCCTCAACTAGTTCTAGTTCATCCTCTTCAAGTTCTTGTTCTAGCTCTAGTTGTTCATCAAGTTCTAGCTCTAGTTCATAGGAGGTATTATGGGTCAAGTAGTAAGTACGGAAATCGATTTAAGTTTTTTTGTAGGGGAGTTTTTTGATCCTATTGAAATTCAATTAGTCGATGAAGAAAATGCTTTGGTTGATTTAACAAATGTAACCAACATTACATTTGAAATGTTTCAAGATAAAAATAAAACTATTAAAGTTTTAGATAAAGCAGGTTCAAAGGATAATCTGACAAGTGTAATGAAAGTAGACTTGGTTGAAGCAGATACAAAGAATCTCCCAGCAGGAGATTACATTGGACGGTTTAAGTTTGAGGACAACAGCAAGATTAGATATGCACCTCAGGCCGGTGAGGAACTTAAAATAAGGTTAGTGAAGTAATGGAACCATTGATGAATCAATTATATATGAAATTCCTTGTCATAACAGGATCAATTTCATTTACGGCTTATGTGATTATGAAAGCATGGCTTGAAATAAAACCTTTTATTAGAAATAAAGAAAAATTTGATAGAAGAGAAAAGAGAGGTTCAGACGATGCTTTATATGGAATTCTTACAAATTTAATAGAAACAAATAAATCAATAGTTGGGTGTTTGAAGATTAAAGAAACTATAGAAAACAATGGTAGGATGCTTGGAAATCTTGACACTAAGTTTGAAGAGTTTAGAAAAAGTATTAAAGAAGATGTTAAAAAAATTGAAAAAAATAATGGTGGGCAATGGAAAGAATTTACTCAATTAATAAAAGATGTTAGTGAAATCAAAGGTGCGTTAGGAGTTAAAGATGGGCAAAAAAATTAAATACATTGTGCTTCACATTTCAGATTCTTCATGGGGTACTGCTATGGAGATTAATAATTGGCATCAGCAAAGAGGTTGGAAAGAAATTGGATATCATGAAGTTATTTTAAATGGTTTTCCCACAGCACAACATAAGTCTAAAAATATTAGAGATGAAATGTTGGATGGGTCTGTTGAAATCGGTAGAGAACTAGATCCCAATGCAACGTTGGAGTCAGATGAATATGGTGCTCAAGTTAAAGGTTTTAATAGTAAGTCTATGGGGATTTGTTGTATTGCTAAGACAGGTGATAAAATTACATCTAAGCAAATGGAAAAATTAAGATTAAGGGTTGCATATAATTTAAAGAAGTTTGATTTACCTGCACATGCAGTAAGAGGACACAGTGAACTTGATCCAAAGAAACCTTATTGCCCCGGTATTAATTTAGATCTTTTTAGAAAAGCTGTACAGAATCTTATTGATAAAGAAAACAAAAAAGAAGAGGCTGTTAAACCACCACCTATACCTAAACCACCACCTATTGAAATGATTAAAGAGGGTCAAGAACCACCACCGCCCCCAGGGTATCCACCAGGGAACAAGCTAATTCGTGCTATTAAAGCCTTTTTTGAAGAATTAGGTAAGTAGATTCTTTACTTTAAATAACCACAATACTATTATATTAACGAAAGATATGGCAAAAACAATCAAAAGACGAGCGAAGCGAAAAGCCCTAGATGAAACTATGGGCGACATTTCCAGATCATCCGACATAGATCAAGAGTTTGCAGCGTTTCTACAGGAACGTGGAGCAAAAGTTCCCCCCATTTTTACAAGGGAATTAACACACTCAGCAGGTAAACTTGAAACTGCTGGTCTTAGTGAAGATGAGTTTAACCCTGAAATACTTAAGATTGAAGTATTTGAAAAGATGAAGTTGGATCCTCAAGTTGCGATAGGACTTGGGATCATTAAGCTTCCAATTATGTCTTTAGGGTTTAATATTATATGTAATGATCCAATTGTGAAAGCTGTAATCAAATCTTTAGTACAACCACATTGGCGTGGTCTTTTAAAAACTGCTTTAACTTCTGTGGATTATGGATACTGTGTAGCTGAAGAAGTTTATGAAAGACGTAATTTAAAAATAACAGATGCAGTTTCTAAAAAACCAAAAGTAATTTTTGATAAAGAAGCAATTGGAATTAGAAAGATTAAAGGTCTTTATCCTAATGATGATATAATTCTTAAATTCGATAAGAAGAATAATCTTGAAGGTTTCACACAACAGGCTATGATCGGTGATCGTGTCTTTGTTCCTAAAGAGAAAATGTTTCACTTTGCGATCAATGATGAGTTTGGTCAATCTTATGGAAAATCAAGGTTAAGGTCTTCATATAATCCTTGGTATTTAAAAATTTTAACTATGCAGTTTTTAATGCGACACCTTGAACGTAAAGGTTCTGCAGCAATGATTGCAACAGCCCCTCCGGGCTCCAGTAAAACTGCTGATGGTACTTCTGTGGACAATGTAACAGAAGCCACAAAAGCAGCTCGCCAACTTCTCAGCCATGCTGTAGTAGGCCTCCCTTATACAGAAAGTAAAAATGGCAATAAGCAATGGAACATAGAGCTCCTTGAGCAGAAAGCAAGATCACATGAATCCTTCTTAGAAGTTCTTCAATATTTAGATACTCAAATATTGCGTGGAATTCTTGTTCCAGAAAGAACAATCACACAAGATTCTGGAACTGGTTCTTTTTCTATGTCTCAAACTCATGCTGATTTCTTCTTGTTATCTGAAGAGGGAATTATTAAGGACATGGAAGATTCTATTAATGAACATGTTATTCATGATTTATTGAGATTCAATTTTCCTCAGATGTCTTTAGAGGAATGTAAGTTACAGGTTGATACTTTGCAGTTTGGTAAAAAGCAAATGATGCTTAACCTTATGACAAAGATTATAGATAATTCAGGTAACTTTCTTAAAAACGCTGGTGGTGTACCATATGATGCTCTACCTGATTTTGCTAAGATGGCTGAGATATTGGAAGTGCCATTAAAACCACTTGAGATCAATAGAGACTTTGGTATTAATTTACCAGAGGAAGAAGCTAAAAAACGTATTGATCCTAAAAAATCAAGTGTAACTGATGAAGAGCTTCAGGCTGCTGTGAAAGGGATAATTCTCGGTGTTCATAGTGATAAGAAAAAGAAAAAATTTGGTGGTGGTGATAAGAAGAAAAAGAAAAAATTAATACGCAAAAAGAAAAAGAAAATGGATCCTAAAGATAAATTTCCTGAAGCACCCGGTACTTTTCCTATTGAAATAAGTGGATTGTCTAGTGACGGGAAGAAAAGAAAAAAGAAAAAGAAGAGAATAAAATAAAGGAGGAAATGTGCCTAATTGGTTTAAGTTAGATGAATTTGTAAAAGATAAAAAGGAAGTATCTGTCACCAAGATGTGTGATAGTAAGACAGGTGAATGTAGTATTATTGAATTCGAAACACAGCCTGAAAAAGGTGATTATGTTTTTAATTCTAAAAGTAAACTAGTTTTAGACGATGAAGATCATTTACCTATTGACAATATTGGACAGGCAAAGAATGCTGTAGTAAGGGTAAATAAATTTAAGGAAGTCCCTTCATGGTTTAAGGGCAATTTATCAAAATTAAAAAATCATGTGCTTAGTGTGATTGAGGAAAAGTTTCCTGAAATAAAGATTACTAAGCTTGAAAGTGAAGGTGATTGTGAAGCTTGTGACAATGAAGTTTTTTCAACTATCGTTGAAATTCCTATTGATGAAATTAAATTTGAAGAAAATGAAGATGGTGACGGAACAAGAATTGCCACAATAGACATTATTCGTCAGGGGCGTTTTCATCATCCTTGGTTTGGTGATATGCTTTTTGATAATGATGTGTTTGATTCTTTTATTAAAAACTTTAAAAATAGTATCGTAGGTAGGGATTTGTCTTTTGACTATAACCATAATAACGCTTCTATTGCAGGGGCTTGGGTTATGGAAGGTGGTCTTACTGTAACCACTAAGAAATTAAGTGGTAATAAAAAAGAAAAGAGTAGTAAGGTAATGCAAGCGAAGGTTGAGCTTACCGATAGAGCAGCTGAGTTTTTAAAGAATAAAGAATTTCGTTATTTTTCAATTGAATTCACACCTGATTTTCTCGATAACGAAACTGGGAAAAGACATGGACCAACTTTACTAGGAGGAGGTTTTACAAATAGACCTTTTATTAAAAATTTAGAACCAATTAAAGTAGAATTTTCAGATGATGGAGAAGTCCATTATATTCCATACCAAGAAGTTGAACTGGATAGCAACTTAAATACAAACTCAAACCTCAAGGAGGATAATGTAGTGAAGTTTAAAGAACTACAGGCTAAGTTAAAGGAAGGTCTTGGAAAGATCACTTCTTTAAATGAACAGCTTTCTTCTTCTACCAATGATAAAGTAGAATTGGCGGAAAAAGTTAAGGAGCTTAATAAAGAAGTAAAGGAGCTCCAAGATAAAATTGCTAAGTTTGGTGACGAAGAAGAAAAGGAAGAGAAAGAAGAGAAAGAAGTTAAGGAGCTTAATAAAGAAATTAAGAACCTTCAGGATAAAACTGCCAAGCTTGGTGAAGAAAAAGAAAATGAAGAAGAAGTTAAGGAGCTTAATAAAGAAATTAAGAAGCTTCAAGATAAAATTGCCAAGCTTGACGAAGAAGAAGAAAGAGAAGAAAAAGTTAAGGAGCTTAATAAAGAAATTAAAGAGCTTCAGGATAAGATTGCCAAGCTTGATGAAGAAGAAGAGGAAGAAGAAGAGGAAGAAGAAGAGGGAAAGAAGAAAAAGAAAGGACCTGCTTCTCTTAGTACTGATGAAGTAAAGAAATTGGTTAAAGCCGAAACCAAACAGCTTAGTGATAAAGTTACTAAGTTAGAAGGTACTAATGAGAAGCTTGAAGAGGAAACACGGAAAGCTTCCATTCTTACTTTTGAACAGAAGGCAAAGAATAATGGCATTCCTCCTAAGATGCTTGAAGATATTATGAGTAAACTTAACGATAAGAAATTGTCTGTTGAGATTGCACAGAGTCTGATAGATAATATTCCCGATAATGCTCGGGTTCCTTTGGACGAACGTACTGTCTCTACGGTTGACGAGGGTGGTAATTCTAATGTATACGATGTTAAACGTATTGAAGAATATGCTACCGAAGAGAAAATTGAATTCGATGAAGCTTGCATTCAACTCGAAGCTGAAGGCAAAGTCTTAAAATGTTAATTAACTAAGGAGGTTTTTTAAAATGCCTGCTACTATCAAAGCTGAGATGTTTGATGATAGGTTTACCAAGCACGAAGTGCCGGGTCCTTTTCAGCAAACATTTATTGCAAAAGTGGCAATTATTAATGGACAGTTTGTTAAAGTTGATAGCGAGCTGAAAGTTGATTTAGCCGTCGGCGCAACTGATATCAGTATTGGTGTTGCCAATATGTCTGATGATGTTATTGCCGGAGTAGAAGTAAATATTGAAACTTTTGGTCCAATTCGCAAGTCTGTAGCTTCTGGAACTATTACTGCTGGTGATGAGCTTATCGCTGATACCGGCAGTAAAGCTAAAAAAGGAGCTTCAGGCAATCAGCGTATCGGTGTCGCCGTGACCGATGCAGCAGATGGTGAAATTGTGGCTTATGTATTCATGCACGGAATTGTTGCTTAATAAGGAGGTGATTAGCAAATGCCAGGTTTTGATATAACCAAAAAGAATGTAAGGGTTGATAAACTCCTTACGAATGTGGTTGTAAAGTTTCGCTCTAACAATTATATGGCGAGCGCTTTGCTTCCAGATTTAACAGTAAGAAAAGAATCGGATAAGTTTCGTATTTTCTTGCCCAAAGGTTTCTTTAAAGGTGCGCCTATTAAGGCTGATGGTGCTCGTACTGCTGTGGCTTCTCCGTCATACAGTGAGGACACTTATCAGACTTACGAACGTGCTATTAAAGATATTGTTACCGATCGGGCTCAGGATAATGCGGATACCCCGGTTCGTCCTCGTATTGACACCACCAATTTCCTCATGGAGAAAGTTGCTCTCGCTGAAGAAATTGATAAACTGGATCTTGCCATCACTGCCCTTAAAGCAGGTGGTTCCACAGCAGTTAAGGAATTAACCCTTACTGGGACAGGAACGAATTGGCGGGGTTCAGGAGCAGACCCTTTAAAGGATTTCTCTGATGCAAAACGTCAGATTGTCCGGAACATCGGTATGCGTCCCAATCTCAATATGATGGATACCAATTCATTGGAAGCACTTACACAGATCAGTGATATTAAGGATCAGATCAAACATACGAGTGATCGCCTTTTGACCGCTGAAAACCCTATCACCACTATTCGTGGGATGACGGTTACAATTGCGGATGCAGTTGCGAATACGGCCAAAGAAGATCTTGCACAAACTTTTAGGAATGTGCTTGTAGATCCTTCTGCAGCGTCGAATAAGCATATGACCGTATTGTTTGCGTTTGTGTCTCCCGGTAACCCCCTTAATTTTGGGGTCACTTTTGTTTCTCGTTCTCAACGTGTACAACGTTGGCGGGGATCTGAAGGTGAAGATCGGGAAGGAGACTTCATTAAGGTTTCCAAAATATATGTCCCTAAAATTTTGAGTCTTGGAGCAGGTTTTATGCTCACTCAGGTTTTAGATGATAAAGATGAATAATAACCATCTGGTTATATATAAAGCTATTGCCCTTTACGGGGTAGTAGCTTTTTTAAATAGGTTTCAAAATTCGGGAAATAAATTATGTCAAAGAAAACAAACGAGATTATTGATGGGGTTGTCGGTGGTCTTTTAGCACTAAAGGATGAATTAAATAAAGGTAAAAAGAAAAAGAAGAAAGTAATTGTAAAAAAGAAAAAGAAAGTAGTTGTAAAAAAGAAAAAGAAAGTAGTTGTAAAAAAGAAAAAGAAAAAAGTACAAAAATTAGATAAAAAATTAAAAAAGAAAAAAATAAAAGAAATTGCAATTGAAGGTAGTATAAATAAAGATAAGCCTTACATTAGGACTGTTAAATATAAAACAAAGAAGAGAGGATTATTTAATAGAAAGTTTATTAGAGTTGTTAACAATGAAAATGTTTTAAAATCAGTTGTTGGTTTAACTTTAAATGATGATCTTAAACTTAGAAAATTTGAAAACTTTAGTTTGGGATTTGGAGATGTTGGTTGGATTGAATATGAATTATGGAAAGGCAATAGATTTTCATTTAGAATATCTAAAAAAATAAAAGCAAATAAAATTAAAAATGATATTGCACAAAAACCAACACAACAATACGGTGATTATTTAAAAATGAATGATAAAAATAAACATGGCTTAGAAAATATTAATGGTCATTTTAAATTGAATCCTGGTGTTATGGCTCCTGACATTCAGAGCTTAATAGAAAAATCAGAGGATTGGGAAAATGCCTAGTAGCAATTTAATCATACAAAGTTTTGCACAAATAGTACAAAATTATGCACCTGAAGATAGAGTGATTCAGGAAATTCGTGACAATAGAGGAGCCTTCAATATTGGAGATAATAATGAAGACACGATGAGGTATAATACCTTTAGAAGTTTTAGATTATCTGCTTCCGGTTGGGTTGATTCTCAAATTAGAAAATTTGTTAATAAAGTAAATATTCCTATTGGCTTACCTGTTCCTGTAGAAATAGAAGGAGCAGCAGTAGCTAAAGCTTTACAATTAATTGTAGATAGAACCGTTGGTAGTAATAGACCTGAAGATGGAGATCCTTATGCTATATCTTTAAAGGAAGAAGCAGATGGGTATATTGAAAGCTTTATTGCTAACTTAGAAGATTATCCTGAATTGGTTGGTAATAAAGTTCAAATAAGAACTACCCCGGCTGTCATCAGTCAAGACAAAGTGTTATTTGAAAAGGTCGGCATTGATAATCATAGAGAAGTTTCTAAAGACAATACAGATGTTGATCAACCTCAAACATTAAATAAAACACAGAATTTAAATGATGCACAAGGACAGCTTCCGTAATGGCTAATATCGCTGCAATGAGAAGGAATGAAGCGGTCTATGCTAAATCTGCAAGACAGACAAAAAGGCAATTAGCCTTTTTCTTTGGTGGACAGTTTGAAGATGCTACTGCTGTTATCCTTAGGGATTTAATGGCTAAATTTGTTTCAGAGAATTTTAATAAAAAACGAGATGTCAATGGAAGGTTTAGTGCTTTAAATCCTTCTAATAGATATAAGGTGTGGGCGAAGTCTGCTGTGGGGAATAATCTTGCTGTACCTGTAACCGGAGGCGGTGGTAAGAGGCGTGTAAAGCACCTAGCAACCCCCTCAAAGGCCGGTAGGAGGACAGACTACTTATTTAACACATTGTTTAAAAGACAGGGTATTGGGCTCAGGAGGACGTTTAAATCCTCAGCAGTTCTGACAAAAGCGAGAATTAAAATAAGCGGTTCATTAGTACCTACTTTTGAAAAATTCTTTCGTGGTTATCCAGCGTTCTTTTTTGCACAAGGAAACAACCCATTCTTCTTTACCAGTAACCAACAAAGAATAATTGATAGAAGATTAAATGATTTATTTAACACTATTTCAACATTATCATGAGCACTCTTACCAAACCATTACACATTACTACATTAGATCCTCGTCTTAAGATAGGTGATGGTGCAGAGAACAATGATGTTTGTATTAATATTGGTAATATACTTGAGGATCATAAAAGGTTCTTACCTGAAATAAGAGCTATTTATCCTGATGATCCTTGGGTAATAAATGTTTGGCCTTCTCTTGGTATTGAATGGGCCGGTACACGTTATAAGGAAGTTGCTTTAGGTAGAAATTGTAATGTCGATGCTACTCTTGGTGTTAACATTTGGTATTATAGAGAAGATTTAGATAAAAGTAAAAACAATCAAATGATAAGATTGATGTGTGATATTATCGGTAAGGTAATGTTAAGTCATAGGCTTTTAAATGGTTTTAGTACTCGACCTTTAGATGTGGTAGAATCTATTTTAGAACCTAGAGAAAGACTTAATAAAATCTTTGATGCTGGTAGGGTAACATTAAATGTACCTGTTAGGATTTGTCAATTTCCAGATAACAGTAGAGGAGCTGTAATAAAATGAAAAAGTATCTAGTAACATTTATCGGGGTAGATTATGTAAACAGGGGTGGAGTAATTTACCAACAAGATATTCCTAAAGAAGTAGAATTAGATGATGCTTCAATTGAAAAGTTTAAGAATTCTAAAGAATTTACAGTTGAAGAAGTTGGTGGTAAATCGGGAAATAAAAAGGAGAAAAAAATGGAAGATCAAGAAACAATTACTACTGATGAGAAGGCGGTAAAAAAAAAGCAAGAAGAAAGCCAGCAATCAGAAAAAAGTCAGCAACAAGAAAAAAACCCGCCAAAAGAAAATCAGGAAGTAGATCTAAGAGAAAGTGATGAAGGTAGTATTAAATTAGAAAACTAAATATGTATCCAGTTCAATTGTATAATAGGTATAAATCGTAATTAAATAAGGAGGTGAATTAAAAAATGGCCGAATTATGTAGAAGTGATGCAGCGACTGGAGCAAGAGCGTTTGTTGCTTTTAAAGAAGAACGTTGTTTTGGAATCGAAGATGATGCTGTTGAACAAGCAAAATCTGCTGATGGTAACTGGAAGAAAATTCCAATTACTTCTGAAAGCGTTATTCGAGATGCAACTACTCTTGAATCAGCTGCATTAAACCCCGAACGGGCTCGTCGAACTCGTGTGCAGGGTTCCAGTTCAGTAGGTGGTGATGTCAATTCGGAACTATCTAACGATGGTTTCATTTGGCTCATATCACAGGCAATTGGCCGTGTGGTTATGCCACCTAAATTCTTATCAAGTGATGCTTCGGATTCTGCAACCGATACAAGTGATGCTACTGTTTGGGAACCATATGACTTTACTTTGTCAGATCATGGTTCAGCCCATCCAGGTGCTCCAATTACCGTTTTACCAGTCGAGAGTAACGGATTAACTCTAAGTCAAAATGCTGTATTCTTACAAACTGATCCTAGTGATATTGCTGCAAGTAGTAGAACTTCCGATGGTACTGTTTATGATAGTGCTAATGGGATCCACTACGACACCGTAAACTCTTCTGACTTTGGTTTTAAAAACGGTTTTTATACTGTACCTGCCTTTGGTCTTGAACCTGGGATGACTTGGCTTATTGGCCGAGACCCTGGTTTGATTCAAAGTGATGATGGTTCTGCGGTGGTAGCACCGACGGACAATATTTACTTTCAGTACGAAGGTATGAAGGTTAATACATGGACATTTACAGCTTCCCCTACGGAAATTGTAACATCTACGTTTAGTCTTCTTGGACGAGCAGAGGTTCTCAAAGACAGAGCTACCCCTACTAATATTATTGGACAGAGTGATCCTTTTACAGGATTCTCTGGTGCAGGAATTATTGACGCAAAAGAAATTTGTATTTTGTCGTTCGATATGACTGTGAATAATAACTTTGGAACGGATCAGTTTTGTTTAGGTGAACGTTTCAGAAACTCTTTGCCTGATGGACAAAGGCAAATTGAAGGTACTTTTACTACTGAGTTTAGGGATACCTTGCTTTACAATAAGTTCGTTAGTGGAACTGCTGTAAAGATTGAGATTATTCTTGACTTGCTGGAAGATGGTTTAGGGAGTAAGACCGATATTGGGTCTGAGTCCATGCGCCTCATTCTTCCTAATGTAGAGTTTAATGGCACAACTCCCCAAAATTCGGGGAACGAAGTTATTAACATGGAAGTTCCTTACGTTGCATTGTGGTTAGATGCTGCCAATTCAGAATTAATTAGGGAAAGTGAAAATCTTGCCCCAAGTGGTTTTGATATTGCGCTAGAGTTTTCTACTGCATCGTTGCGTAATAGAAGTACTGTTAAGTGGGTTTAAGGGATAGACCTGATTCGTCGGCTCTATTTCCGGGGCTCCCAAGCTACCCGAAGCTGAGGGAGTCCCACCCTTTTTTTATTCGGGAAATAATTAACTAAAACAAGAACATTTAATTCGGGAGTTAAAATGGCAATCATTGCTAAAGACCCAAAGAAACCTCGGTGGCATACAATTATCACCGATCAAAAAGGTGTTCCAGAAAAGGAAAAGTTTGCAATTGAATATGTAATGCTTGATCTTGAAAAGGATGCTAACCTTCGAGACAACATTCTTACCGCTACTGGTATGGGTGATGAACGTAAAGAGCAGTTTAACATTGGTGCTCAAGATAAGGAAGTCTTGGAAATGTGTATTATGGGTTGGAAAAACCTTAAAGACGATGAAGAAAAAGATGTTGTTTATGATAGAAAAAATATTGATTGGTTGCCACCTAAAATTCGCGAAGAAATTATTCGTGTAATCAAAGGTGAGTCTCCTGTCTCTGCAGCTAGAAAAAAGGAGATGAAAGACGATTTAAACTAGCGATCAGATGGCAATGGTTTCTCGGTGATCGCAAAAATAAAGAAGTTATAAAAGGTCCTTCCGGGGGCGATATTCTCCGGAAGGATTCTTATGACTGTAGCATATGTAAGAAATTAAAGTTACAAGAAAAACGTAATTGTAACTTTCTTTCTAAGAAAAAATTAAAGACTCTTAAATTAAAAAATAAAAACTTTTCCCAGCAAGTTGGGATAAAAAAATATAGTTCCTGCATCCTGAGTCTTATCACATCTCCTAGTATTTTCGAAGATATTGCTATCATCGATTGGAGCGAGAATACTGGAATCCCTATTCATGGTACGTCATTAGCCGAACAGTCATCCTTGACGTTCCAAGTTAGGTCAATAATAATGGGAGAACGAGGTCAGATAGAAAGTGAAATGGATCAGGATAAAGATGTTACTGTTGATGGTAAAGGAAAAACTAAATCTAGGCGTGGAGAAAGTACGACGGTTGGAAAGTTAGATGTTATACAGTCAACAAAAAATAAAGAAGAAATAAGAAAAATGTCACAAGACCAAGAAATGAAAAGTAGGAAGTTTGCTGAGCGAGCATATAAATCACCAGTAAAAAAAGGTGTAGTTGCTCAGCCTCCTGGTGGAAGGTTAAAACCTGCCACTTCAAAATCTCAACTGAGGAAGTTTAATAAGTAATGGCTACCTTTCGTACAGACTTTGATATTAACGTTATAAACGCTGATGATCTTGAGAGGCTTAAGAACCTACAAGAGGAATTGCGTCTTAAAACCAAAGAGTTTACCGCAGACTTAATTAAGGCACAAAAGGCCGGTGTGGATGTTAATAGGAGCCGTAGAACCCTCGCTGATGTTAATAAGATCGTTACTAAATCCTTTCAAGACCTTAATAAAGTACAAGGTCAATTAAATAAAAATCAAAAAGAGCTTACGAAGATAAGTGGTGATTTAGCTACTCGAGAGAGAGAGTTAAGTGATGCTTTAAAACAACAACAAATAAACGCACAAAGACTTTTAGAAATAGATAGACAACGAGCAAATATTCGTAGGCGTATAGGTCGTATTGAAACTCGGAGAGAAACTGGTCAAGTTAATGTGAAGGACCTATCTCGTTTAAAAGAATTGCGAGCTGAAACTGAAAAATTAAATGCAATTCGTGCAAAAGGAGTTTCAACACGAAAACAGGACCGGCAAGCTGTAGCAGGAATTCGTGCGGAAGTAGATAAGCTTCGGGTAGCTGAAAAGGGTGCAACTGTTGAAGCTGAAAGATTAACAGCTCAACAACAACAATTAAGAAAAGTCTTTAAGGATGTTGCGGGTAGTGGCCGAGAATTAAAGAACGCTCTTCAAAGAGTAAATACTCGAAAACTCGAACAGGCGAGGAAGGTAGCTAAAGAATTAAACGAACGCTTTAGAACGATGGTTACAACCTTGAAATCTGCAAGTAGAAGTTTTACAACATTTCAAGGTCTTACAAATTTACTTAGGAATACTCTTTTTGTTACTAGAGAATTGATACGTGCATTTACATTATTTTTTAGATCAGTTATTAATGTTGGTGTGCAGTTTGAAGAATCATTAACTCGGGTCCGGGTTACTGCTGAATTAACTAGACAAGAATTTGAAGAGCTTGAAGTATTAACTAGAGAACTTGCAAAGACTTCTGTTTTTACTGCAAGGCAAATTGCTGATACACAAGTTATCCTTGCTCAAGCAGGTTTAAATGCACAACAAATTTTTGAAGCTACAATAGTATCTGTTCAAGTCGCTGCTTCAACTTTAGCAGATTTGAATACTGTAACTGGTTTAACCACTTCGTCAATTAGGACTTTTAATCTATCCCTTAGAGACATTGGCGATACTGCTGATATATTTTCATTCGCTGTTACGAGTAGTAAATTAACAATTGAAAGTCTTACACAAGCTTTTAAATTTGGTGGTATCGCTGGTGCTTCTTTTAAATTTACATTGGAAGAAACTGTAACTGCATTAGCTGAGTTTGCAAACATTGGTTTAGCAGGTAGTACAACAGGTACAACTTTTAGACAAGCGTTGAATTTCTTAACTAGACAAACAGATAGATCAAGACAAGCATTTAAAACTCTTATTCCTACATTGAAAACAGTAAATGCTGAAGGTGACAAAACTAGATTAACATTTAAAGATATTAATCCTGAGATGAATAACTTTGCCGATATAACCCAGAAGTTAGCAAAGTTTCAATTGTCTGCTGCTCAAGCTGTGGCTATCTTCGGTCAACGTGCTGGAGCAGCGATTAAGAACGTTGTTGATAGAGTTAGGATTGGTGCGGTTGATTTGCAAGAATTTACAGCAAGATTAATACTTGCTGAAGAAACAGATATTGCACAAGAGAGATTTAAAGAATTACAAAAAACTTTTAGTGCTCAAATTAAAATATTAAAATCAGCATTTCAAGAATTGGCTTTATCAATATTTGAAACCATTGGTCCTAGTTTTGAAAAGTTGCTTCAAACTGGCGCAAGTGTTCTCAATTCTTTTGCGGATGCAATAGCAGCTAGAGATGTACCTTTTCCTATTGCAGATTCAGTTGCAGCATTCTTTACAAGTTTAAGTGATAATAAAGATCTTATACAAGAAGTAATAGATACAGTTTTTAAACTTGGATCAGCAGTATTTGAATTTGGTAAAATCATTGGTAGTGCAATATTATTTATTGTAAGATTTCACAAAGAGTTATTCATATTATTCGGTGTCTTTCAACTTCTTAGAATTGTACAATTTATTGGTACACTTTTTGTTGGATTCAATGCTATCTTAGCTTCCGGTGTCCTAACAACAATAAAAGCTTCGGGAGCAACAAAGGGATTAGCTGTTGCTAATACTTTCTTAGGAGCTTCTTTTGGTAAAGTAGCTTTGGGAGTAAAATTTATCACAGCGTCCATTGCTAGATTAGTTACAACACTTACAATTAGTACAGGCGGGTTATTTGCTCTAGTGTTAGCTGTAGGTGCAGTAGTGGCAGCTATCACTCTTTGGTTTACTAGAACTAAAGAAGTAACTGATGAAACTGACAAAAACACTAAAGCTGTTCAAGGTAATGTTAAGCAAACTGATTTGCAAATTGAAAATCTTAGAAGATTATCTCGTGAACTTGGAATAACAATAAAATCGCAAAGAGAATTAAATGAATTAATAGCAACAGGAGCGATTTCTGAACTTGGTGGTACAGGTATTCAAACATTTTTTAGGCTTCCTGCGGGAACAACTGATGAGTTAAGAAAAGCAGGAATAGAATTAGCTGCGATTTCAAGAATTGCTGAACTTAAAGGATCTGATTTTGCTAAGGAATTTAAATTTGTAACAAATGAAGTATCTAATTTAGAAAATGCTAGTAAAAAAGCTGTTAAAGAACTTCAAGATTTTGGAAACACTAATCAACAGCTTGGAAGAATAAGTAATAATTTTGCTACACAAATAGCAAAACTTAGAAAAGGTTTTACAGTATTAGGTAATGCTGTTGGGGAAGATCAAAGAAAAGGAGTTAATAAGTTTTTAAAACAATTAGCAGATAATGTTAGTAATAGCAGAGGGAAGATTGTACAATTATCTAGAGAATTTAATGTACTTGCAGATGTAAATGCAGATAAAAAATTAGAAAATATTAATAAATTTACTAAAGAATTAAATAGAACATTGGGTATTGATTTAGTTAATGTTGCAAAAATTACTGGTCAAACAATTGAAAGTCTAGCAGAAACAATTGCAGCAGCAGGTGAAAAGTTTACAGAGATTTTTGTTGATACAGCTATTGCAATAGAAGGAAGTAGAATAGGCGAACTCATTAGAGAAATAAGTACGGCTGCAGAAGGTGCAATTTTAAGATTAACTGAAGTTATAAAATCTAGAGGCATTATAGGTAGAGCAGATTTTGTTGAACAAGTTAGTAAAGAAGTTGGAAAATTAGCAGATGCTCAAGTTGTATTACAAAATAATATAAAAAATATAAATGATGAAATTAAAATTCAAGCACAATTACTTGCTGATAATGTTAAAGCAGAAAAAGATAATACAGTAGTACAAGCTGAATTATTATTTTTAAGAAGGCTTCAAAGTTCTCTTACTGATAAGCAGGTTGAACTTAATAAAAAGATAAATGACATTACATCTAATACAGTAGACATACTTAATAGAGAAGGTGCTTTAGCATTAAGGCGTTTATTCTTAGGTCTAGCATTATTAAAAGCAAGAGAAGAAGAATCTAAATCTCTAAAAGAACAAGCAAAGGCACAACTAGAATTACTACAAAACACAGGTTTGTTATCAGATGAAATTAAAATAATCAATGATATACAATCACAAAATATAAGAGAAGAAAGTATTAAAAGAGAAATATCTCTTTTAAAACAAGAAATAGTTCTTGAAAAACAATTGTTAGGTGAAACGAATAAAGTATTGCTGGCACAATTTAATGGCAACGAACAATTGCAAAGATTGTTTAAAGATATAACTGAAGGAAGAACCACTTTTGTTCAAGCCAATCAAGACTTGATAAGAGGGGAAGAAATATTAGTACAAATAGAACAACGAAGTTTAGAATTACGCAAGGAAGGATTGGGAATAAATGCATCGAGAATTGAAGCTGTAAAAGAAATAACTAAAAATGATGAAAGGTTATTAAATCTTGCAAAACAAGCTCAGACAGTTACTAAAGAAGACTTAACCTTAATTGGTAATGTTAATAAATTATTGACTAGAATTATTACTAAAAGAACTGAAATAAATAATAAAGAAAGAGAATCAATTAGCAATTCAATAAAATTAGTAGAACAAATTAATAAGACAGTAGCAGAAAATGAAAAGCTTGCATTAACTGTAGAAACAACTAATCAAATATTACAAAATAATGCTGAAACCCAAGATGTAATAAATACTTTACAAAGAACATTTGGTGAAAATGCTAGTGAAGGTGTTGCTATAATAAATGATTTAAATCAAAGTCAAAATAAAGTATTGGAATCACAATCTCAAATAGCAGAAATAGAAATTGAATTAAATAGGTTAAGCACACAAAGATCGGCTAATTTATTACAAGAAGAAGATATTATTAATAAGCTACAACAAGGTAGATTTTCAATACTTCAAATAACACAACAAACTTCATTGGAAGAATTGCAATCTCTTGCAGCTAGAAATGATTTAAATGAAGAGACAGTAAGATTTTTAAATCAAATTATTTTATTAAGAACTACAGATAAAAATATTTTATTAGAGATTAATGGTTTGTTAAATGATCAAAACAAAGAAGAGCAAAATATTAATAAGACATTGCAAGACAGAGCTCAAAGTTCAAGAGAATCTAGACAAGAAGTAGAAAGGTCTTTGGCGCAATTACAAGGAGGAGATCTTGCGGTTGCTCGTGAAAACCAAAGAGCTATAAAAGCAACGGCTGATGCTAGGGTGCAGGGGTTAAATGAATCTATATCGAGAGAAACAGAATCTATACAAAAGTCTAAAGAAAAGGTTAGGTTATTAGAGGATCAGTCTAGTGAAATACAAACGCAAATAGATCTTCTTAATACAAGAGCGCAAACAGCAAATATATTTGGTGATAAAGAAAGTGCAAATAAATTCATAGCAGAAGCGGGAACAAAGACCCAACAAAGAGGTAATGTTGAAAGACAAAAAAGTAGAGTATTAACAGAAATATCTACTAGAAGTGAAATAGTTAGAAACAATGAAATAGAAAAACAAGAAGTTGGGATAAAAGCACAAAAAGAATCACTTAGAGAAGTTGGTAAAGAAATAAATAGTGCTGCGGATTTATCAGATGCTTTTGCAAGTGGAATAAAAGGTGCTGCTTTAGAAATTGCTAGGGCTTCTACTTTTGCTGGTGAATTAAAAAATGTTATCACAGCAATCGTGTCAGAGTTTACAAAAAGAATAACCACTACAGCAGTTGATTTTATTACTGGATTAACACAAGCTGAAGATGCATTGGATGCATTTAGACAGGAAAGGGAAGATGAAGGCAGGGCGAGGGAAAGGGCTAATATAAATAAGCGAGCTAATGATTCAATATTGCAAGCAGAACAACAATTTCAAAATCAATTATCTAGTATAAGAGAACAATCTACTGAAAGCTTGCGTAGTATTGAAGAAAGATTTAATGAAAGGTTTAGAGAATTTCAAGGTGAAAGAATCCAAGCTGAAATAGAATTTTTTGAATTGCGTAGAGAATTAAGAGAAGATTTTACTTCCGATGAAGAAGAACGCTTAACACTACAAGAAGAATTGCAACGGGCAATATTTGAAGCTCAAATTACTACAGGTGATGCACAAAGGGTAAGGCTTGAAGAAGCTAAAGCATTAACTAAGGAATTAGGTACTGTAGAAAAACAATTAGGTTTCACTAGAGAACAAAGAGAGCAAGGTTCATTAAGCTTTTTAGATCAAGTAAAGGCATTGCAAGATAGTAATTTTAATGATAGGGCTCAACAAATTGCTAATGAAAGAAGAAATGAAATTGTAGACGAACAAAGAAAAAGACAGCAAGCAATAAGAGATGCAGCAGAAGAAAGACAAAGAACAATTGATGCAGCTAATCTACAAAGAGATTTAGACTTAGCAGAATTTGATAGAAAAATTAAGTTATTAGAAGAAGAAAAGAAATTAATAGAAAAAATAACAAGTATTCAAGAGTCTTTTGGTAGGTTTGTAATACAGCAATTAATTGGTTCCGCTATTAGACTTGGTATTTCTACATTAATTGGTTTGCCTTTGAAAGAAGGTGGTATTGTTGATTTTCAAAAGAAAACTAAAGGCGGTTTTCTTGATTTTCAAAAGAAAGCTAGAGGCGGTCAATTAATAAGAGGTGGTGGTGGACAAATAGATGATATATATTCTATGTTACCACAAGGTTCTTTTATTGTGAATAAAAAATCTACAGACAAACATCGAGCTGAGTTAAATAGAATGGCACTAGGCTTTGATAGTGGTGGAATGGTTCCAACAAGAGTTACAAATGGAGAGTTCTTTTTATCACCTGAAATATTCGCAAGAAATGCTATGAGACTTTTACATATAAATTCAGATAAAAAACAAGAAGGAGGAATTGTATCAGGTGGTTCCAGTGTAACAAATCAAACAACTAGGAATGTAGATAATCGTAGACAATTTAATATTACTATTGATGCAAGAGGGTCTTCCCCAAGCGAAGATGATGTAAGAGAACTTTACGAAAATAGTTTAAGAGATTTAATTTTAGATGATATTGAAAACAAAGAGTTAACCTTTGAATAGGAGATTTAACAATGGGCATAAGTAATGCGGATTTATTTAGGGAAGAACTGATTCACGCTAAAAAAGTAATTTCAAGCGGTGCTAATACAGTTATACCCCAAGACACAGGCGAAAAATGGATTTCATATATTACCATAGCATTATCGGTAGGTACAATTGATTTACATTTTGATGATGATGTCGATACAAAACACATTGGGCAAATAAGAGCCCCTGGTGGAGTTCTTCATCCAAGACAGACAATTAAAAATCAACCTGTTATGGCTACGGCTTCAGGTGATATTGCTGATGGGCTTGTTACTGTTGTATACAAACGATTAGGAAAGTCTTCAAGTTCAAGTTGTTCTTGTTCTTCTAGTAGTTCTAGTTCGTCTTGTTCGAGTTCTAGTTGTTCAAGTTCTAGTTGCTCTAGTTCTTGTAGCTCCAGCTCATCTAGTTGTAGTTCCAGCTCATGTAGTTGTAGCTCTAGTTCTTGCAGTTCATCTAGTTGTAGTTCAAGTTCTAGTTTTTCCAGTTCATCTAGTTGCAGTTCATCCTGCTCCAGTTCGAGTTGCAGTTCTAGTTCTTGTTCCAGCTCTAGTTCTAGTTAATAATGAAATTAAAATAAGGAGATAAATTATGGGACCATATTTAGGAGACTTTAAATTAGATTCAGTTCTGTACCATCCCTGGGATTCTAATGGTCAAGGTGGTGCTTCAATAGATCGTGCTGTTAATGGAACAATATCTGTTTATAAAAATGACGATCTAACTCAAAGTGTTGCAGGTATAACAGATACAGAACAACATGATGGTGATGTTGGTGTTCATATGACTAAGGTTGATTTATCATCTGATGCCTTTTATGCTCCAGGTAATGACTATCATGTTAGATTAACTGGTGCAGATATTGATGGTCAAACTGTTAATGCTGTATTGTTTAGTTTTAGTATTGAAAACAGAGATGAGCCAGGAAAGTATTATGTGAATACTTCAACTGGAGCAGATACTAATTCAGGAGCCAGAAGTCAACCTTTAGCAACTTTGCTAAAAGCTTTTTCTTTAATGAAAAGTGGAGATACACTTATTGTAGAAGAATATTCTCCGGGAGTTGCAGAAGCAGATTTAACTTGTACAGTTAGTATTACAATAATTTGGAATGAAGATGTTCGGTATGTTTCCACTACCACTTCGGCATTTTTAACATTCAATAAAAATGCAACAATAATTGGTGCTGCACTTGATACAGGAGATATCAATAAACCAGATATTGTTTTTAAAGCTGATGGAAAATTAATTGATTGTGAATTACGATCAATGAAACTTGATGCAACGGTAGCACAAAGTAAGTATGAAATTATAAATACTGAAATATCAAGATGGCTTATAGGGTCTGGTGTACCTAACGTTATTACTTTTGATCGTTGTCGTGTTAATGGACTTGTTGATGATATTGATTGTAACGAAATTATTGCAATTAATACTCACTTCGGTTCGACATGGACACAAACATTTGGAACAAATAAATTTACAAAATGTGATTTTGCAAATTGTAATATGCAAACTAGTTCTATTTTTGAAAGTTGTCAAATAAGCGGAAATTATAGTGCTGGTTCTTCAGATTCGTCATCCATTTTTAATAATTGTAGAATACAGGCAGCCATTTCAGATACATCTGCAACTTTCAGAAATTGTGAATTGATCAGCTCTATAAGTTGTGATGGTAGTGGAAGTTTTATTAGTTGTTTTCTTGGTGGCATAGTTACAGATAATAGTGGACAAACAACGTTTATTGATTGTGCCTTAAAATCTAATCTTATCTTTAATGGTTCAAGTTCAAATCTGCAAAACGTTCATGTTCGTGGAAATGTTACTTATAATTCTGGTGGAGATACAATAAATTGGAAGGGTGGATCAGTCAGGGGCACTATTACATTTAATGCGGGGGCCACAAGTAATTTTATTGATGATGTTGTTCACAATGGATTAACTGATAATGGGACTACAAATAAAATTGGATTACTTGTTAGGAAGTGGGATGATAAGAAAGGTTCAAGTGTATTGGGTGCAACTAAAACCGACTTTGTTGGAACAGATACAATTGGCGAAGTGCTTATGGAAATTTGGGCTGCGGTCTTTGGTGCTTACCAACATGATAATGGTGGACCTGCTGGAGCAATTCGTGTACGGTATAAAGATTATGTGGATGCACTTCATAAGGATGCAAATATTACCAAACCAAATGGCGCAAACAATCTTGATGTGATTGATCCTGATTCAGCAGCCGGTAGAAGTTTACCTGCATAATAGGGAGAAATAATTATGCCATTAGCTAATCCATTATTTGCTACAAGAGGATACTGTGAAAAGTGGAGTGATTCTGATTTTAATTCCATTGCCACGAGAGGGTATTGTGAATTAACATCGGGACCAGTTATACCATCAGCATTATTTTCTCCATCGTTAAAGTTTTTTTCGGGTGTAGGCTTTATTGAAGAAGAAGAGGAGTCTTAATTATTAAGGAGATCATATGGCAAAGAGAGAGTTATTATTAGATACAGCAGAAGAGGATAAAGATAATACTGGTACAAAAAGTTATGATAGAGTAAGGATTCTTAAAATTGAAATTGATCCTGATACAAAGACTCATTCATTTTCTTTTGCAGTATGTGATACTTCTGGAAATATAAAGAGAACAGGTTCAGGACAATTATTAGATCGTGATATAGAAGAGGCTTTACAAAATGCAGTACTGGATAAAATTGTGGCAGATGGTAAAACGGGGGGAGGTACTAAACAAAATGCGCCATCATCTAGCTCTAGTTCTTCTAATAGTTCTAGCTCTTCTAGTAGTTATAGTTCAAGTAGTTTTTCTAGTAGTTCCAGTTCTTCTTGTTCTTCTAGTTCCAGTAGTTCGGGTTAATTAAATAGTTAAATTTAAATTCGGGAAATTATATGAAAAAAATTATTTTAAAAAACTATCAAGCACCAGGAGACGTGGTGATGATGACGGCTGCAATCCGTGATCTTCACAATACATTTCCTAATCAATACCAAACAGATGTTAGAGTATCGGGTGAATGTAGTCATCTGTTTGAAGGCAACCCTTACATTACACCAATGACTATTGAGGAAGCCGAAGAGACAATTGATCTTGGTTATCCAATTATTCATGACAGCAATGAAGGGTCTTACCATTTTATACATGGTTTTAGAAAAGACCTTGAAGACAAGTTGGGTATTAAAATTAAACAGGGTAAAATGCGTGGAGATCTTTATATTAGAGATGAAGAAAAATCTTGGCATTCTGCCGTAAGAGAAATAACGGGTGACGATAGACCATTTTGGATTATTGATGCAGGATATAAAAGTGATTATACAAATAAGATGTGGTGGTTTGATAGGTATCAAGGTGTGGTGGATCACTTTAAAGATAAAATACAATTTGTACAAATAGGCCATCAAGATCATATTCATGCTCCATTAAACGATGTTATAAATCTAATAGGTAAAACAGACTTAAGACAATTAATGAGACTTATTTATCACGCTGATGGTGTTTTGACACCAGTGAGTTTGCCTATGGTTCTCGCTGCTGCAATTCCAGTTAAAACTGCTCCACCTTTACGAAGGGCTTGTGTTGTTTTATCTGGTGGGCGCGAACCTACACAATGGCAGATGTATCCTGAACACCAATTTTTACATACAATAGGAGCATTATCCTGTTGTGATAATGGTGGTTGTTGGAAGAGTCGGGTGCTACCATTGGACGATGGTAATGTTGAAGGCAATAAGTCTATTTGTGAAAATCCAATTCATAATTTTGGTACAGGTATTCAAAAAGCTGTACCTAAGTGTTTGGACATGATCAGTATAGATGATGTGATTAAATCAATTGAAATTTATTATAAAGGTGGAGTTTTAAATTACCTTAATAATATTGAAACTGTTTCTGATAATGTTTTGGAGGCAGTATAATGGTAGTGAAAGAATACACAAAAAAAGTTACTGAGATTATAAATGAAAAATCACCTAAGAGTGTGCTCATTGTTTTTTGGCATGGTCTGGGTGATTTAATAATGTTTTTACCATATTATGAACACATGGTAGAATATTGTAAAAATGATAATATTCATTTTGATCTTGCATTATTGCCGGGATTAGGTCAAAGGGATATTTGCCCTAGTGCTCTAGAAATGTCAGAAGAAGATTTTAATACAAATCATGAAATTGCTTTTGTTATAAATTTTCCAATGGCAGAAGGAAAGGAAGGAATAACTAAAGGTGAATATTGTTGTACAGAGGAATTAGGTATTCCCCCATTTTATAAATCATTGGATCTCTTAGGAAGAAAGAATCTTTTAGTAGCTGTTCATATGCAGGGAACTTGTTTGCCGGGGTCTACTAATCCTGAATCAGAAGTTAATAAGGAAATATGGAATGATATTATTGAATATGGTATGGTTCCTATAGACGTTCACTTCCAGCATGTGTTTCATAATCCTGTGAACGAACTACATTCCTGGGTGAGCCGTAACTGTAGGGACTTAAAGCCAAAAATAAATACCCTTATTAGCTTAATACAGACCGCTGAGGCCTTTATTGGGGTGGCAAGTGGCCCGTTAATGCTGTCGTTGTCAATTAAGCCTCAGAAGACAATCTATTTACAAAAGAATCATAACCTGAGAAGCTATATAAACTTTAATAGTGTTCCCATTGTTGACGTGAATTCTTACAACAAAACAGACTTACACAGAGCTCTGGATAAGGTGGTGGCATAATGGGAAAATATAGTTTCATACTTACTTGTTCTAAGAATTACATTTATGGTTTGAATGCAATTTTAAATGGATTAGATCGCAATGGTAATACAGCAGATGTAAATGTTCTTTGGTGGGAAAATTCACACAGGGAATTTGACGAAGTGTTTGATAACTATCCTCAAAAAGTTAAAGAGGCTGGTTTTGGTTTTGATGTAATTTTTACAGACCTTGCAGAATTCTTAAGTAATTATGAAGTGAAGAATGATAATGTTTGGAAACTTCATTTTGGTCGGTGGAAATTTATTGATGTTATAAAAGACAAATATGATGCGGTGTCACAGATAGGAGCTGATTGTTGTATCGTTGACAACGTTATGAATTGGTTTGAGGTAGCACATAAAAGCGGTATGTTAATTGTCGGTGATAATGCTATGGGTAGTTATAGTTTTAAATACAATGAGATTGTTCAAGCTAATGATGTACCTATAGCAGACTTACCTTGTTTCTTTAATCCAAAAATACACAACGATGTGATGCAGAGGGTTTATGAAATTGGTCTTACTAAAAAGACAGGTGACATGCCGGCTCTTTATTATTCAATAATGGAACATAAGAGAAATTATATTGCATTGCCTGATAATCTTTGGGTTCACAATGTTTTTTATTCTGATTTAATAAAGAAGGATTGGTTGAATGGTGTACCTATCATACTTTCTCTTAGGACAAAGGTTTCAATGTTTCATAAAAAATATTGGAGTCAAGTTGTTATTAATAGTGAGTTAAGTAGGATGCCTGAAGGTGATACTAAAGTAATTGCAAAACATAATTTTGAAATATTTCATTGGTTTTATAAATACTTTAACACTGAGTGTAAACTTAGATTGAAATGGATTGATTGCTAATGCTTTTATTTGTTACAGGCGCAAGACCAAATTTTGTAAAGGTAAAGCCTTTAATAGATGCTTGCTGTGAAGCTAAGATAGATCATAAGGTTTACAATTCAAACCAGCATGATAAAAATATGCAGGTGTTTGAATTGTATCCTGAAATTCAGAATGGTGAAAAGTTTAATGGGAGAGCTTCAAGGTTCCCACACTTAATGATTGATTTTTCTAAAGCATTGGGAGTAGTTCAACCTACAATAGTAATTATTGTAGGTGATACAGATACTTCTCTTGCTTGTGCTTTAATGGCGGATATGTGTGGTTATAAAATTGCTCATGTGGAAGCGGGTTTGCGTAGTAGGTACAAGATGCCTGAAGAAACAAATAGGATTACCATAGATAATCTTGCTACTTATAATTTTGCTCCCACTATTGAGGCAATGAAAAATTTAAAAAAAGAAAAACTTGACGGTTTTCATGTTGGTAATATAATGATTGAATCAATTGTTAAATATTGGAAGCCAACAAAATCTTATGACAATTATGTATTAATCGAAATACACAGGGAGGAAAACGATAATAAAATTTCTGAGTTAATTGATTTTGCAAGTAAAATTTCTATGCCGGTTAAATGGATTATGCATCCAAGAAACAAATATAAGTCGGCAAGTAATATAGAATTCTTACCGCCACAAACTTATCAAGATATGATAAGTCTTGTTGCTAATGCAAAATTATTAATAACTGATAGTGGAGGTTTACAAGCTGAGTCTGCTTTTTTGGCAACACCTTGTATTACTTTTAGAAAAAACACAGAATGGAAATGCACCATTGAAAGTGGTTGCAATCATTTAATAAATGACATAGACGAATTGGAGTCCGTTTATGAAGACTATATCGGGAATTGTAATAATAGCTTCATTCAAGAAGAATTGTGGGATAATGAAGTTTCAAATAGGATACTTGCGAGGTTATAATGTTAGATGTAAAATTTGATAGACATGCTTTTATAATTCCTGTAACAAGGAATTACTTAAATAAGGCAAGAATATTTGTGAAGAGTATAAGTGATCATATGCCAGATGCTGATATTTGGATATTGACACATTATACTGAAGAGAGGAAAGTTGGTTATAATGATTTTGCAGACTTAGGTATTCAAAATAGTTTTGTAGTTACAACTTGTCCTAAATCAGATACTGAGTTTAGGGAAGTAAGAACTTATAGATTTAAATTTGCTATTGAAATTAGTCAGTCTCAAGGTTACGATTCAATTGGATTGTTTGATGCTGATATGTTATTGCTTAGACCTATTTACCAGTTTTTTAATATGGCAAAGGGTGGAGCAATTTTAGTTTCAAATAACAATACCTTATTAAAGTATGAGCCAAAACACTTTAAGGAATATGGTTTTGAATGTGATAGAACGGTTATATGGCCCACTATTTGTACTGTACCATTATTTATAAATGCAGTATTACATAAAGATTATTTAAATGCTGTGTGGGAACATCCTTCGGGTAATGATTTAGAAATTCCTAGTATGCTTTTGCCTGTTATGAATTTGGATAATCTTGTACATTATTTAAATTCTTATTGTTGGACGAACATACATCACACGATGCTTAAACCAGAAACGTTTGTTAAAGATACGCAAGATGGTTTATTTTCCCATCAAGGTGATCCTATTTATATATTACATGGTCATTGGGATGATGATAATTATGTGGAACAATTAATTGAACCAATGAAAAAGAATTATGGTCATATTCCAAAGGCAGTAGAGATAGCGGAAAATTCAATTGAAATTTTAAGGAGATATTATGCAAAGTACAAAGACGAAATCGTTTGTGTTTAATAAAGACCTGCATGGTTTTTTAAAACAGGAAAACCCAGAACCATTTAATTACGATAAAAAATACAAAGCAAAACAATCAACTAATGATAATATGAGTTGGTTAAGGATTGGTTGGTTAATGGCTGGTCTTGGGTTTGATAAATTAAAAGATTTTAAAGTGGTGGATATTGGTTCAGGTAATGGTAACTTTGTTAAGGTAGGACAAAAAATATTTAAACAATGTGTTCCATATGATCTTGCAGGTGAAAGTATTAGTGAGGCAGAATTATATTCTACAAATTGGGATTTAATTGTAATGTCAGATGTTTTAGAGCATTATAAAAATATTGATGATTTATGGAATTTAAATTTTAATCATGCATTAATAAGTTATCCTGAGTATCATAATTCAATTGAATTAGAACGTTGGAGACATTATAAACCTAATGAACATATTTATTGTTTGAATTTACAGCAGTTTCTTTATTGGGTTAAGAAAAATGACTATAATATTATACAGCAAGGTTGTCCTGAAGATGCAATTAGGACACGGTATCATAAAGACCTGAGGAATATAACCACTGTATTAATTGGGAGATAATTATGGCTTATTTAAAATGTTCAGCGATTAACAGGGGCCAGACCAAAGCTGATGATATTCTTCAATTTTATGAGGATGGTTTGTTTTTGACTAAGAAAAAAGATTCATGGTTTTTAGTTAATTATGCGATTCGGGTAAATAAAACTGTGGCTGAATTAAGGACTTTACTTTTAAAACCGGCTGAATCTGACGGTAATCCAATAGGTGATGAAAATAGATTTAATGTTAAATTTTCTTCCCTTGGTCTTTCTGTTAATGATCAAAATTTAATTAGAAGCAAAGATTCAAAATCCCCAGTTCCTACAACCAATTTTGATTTTGATACCGTTATACAGGATAAGGAGAAATAATGGCTAATTATGCGAATGCAATAGATTCTGGTTCGGCCATTGAAACATGGCGGGAAGCTCGTGACGATGCAGAATTGCAAAGCTTGGGCTCCGGCGATACTTACACCCTAACCCTTGAAAGTAATACAGAAGATTCTGCGACCTGTTCCTTTGCTGCGGGGGATTGGGCCGGGGTAAATTTTGTAATAAAATCCGACGTGAAATATACGAAAAGATTTTCTTATAACAGAAGCGGCGGAAGCCCGGCGGGTGATGAAATAATAGATTGGAACCAGGGAGGGGCCGGAACCCTTGTTATGACCGACATTATTTTTGATTTGGAGGGCGAAACCGGTTCCTTTGGTCACATTAGAAACAACAGCATACCATCCGGCCAACAATTGTACGAAAGGGTAGGGTTTGCAAGAAACCTAGCCAGAGTTATGAACAATGTGGCCGCTAACGTCGTTTTACGTAATATTATGTTATTTGATAACGGGTCCTCACTTTTCCAACCATCGGGAGATGGGCCAAAATTTCTTTATATGACTTCAATAGGTGACACCGAGCAACTTATGAATGTGGCTCCCGATACTTACGATAATGAAACCAAAAATGTGGCTTGTGGTTCTATTGATTCCGACCATAACGATCTGTCCCCAGATGCCGATAACGTCGCAACGGTAACCGATGGCGCGGATATTTTTACCACTTTTTCTATTAATAATGTTTTTGATACGACTTTATTTGAATCTGTAACATGGTCAGAGACCAACATAAATAATAAGACTTTTGGGCAAATTAAAAATCATACGTCCGTCGCCAAACCAAACGGAATGGCCCTTGTGGGAGTTGCCACAACTTTTGCAGAACCGACAGACGATTTTTACGGGACTGTTAGAGATACTGCTAATAGAGATGTAGGAGCAACGGCGATAGCAGCAAGTTCATCTAGCTCTTCTTGTTCTAGCTCTTCCTGTTCTAGCTCGTCTAGCTTTAGTAGTTCATCTTCTTGTAGTTGTAGTTCAAGCTCAAGCTTTTCTAGCTCGTCTAGCTCTTCCTGCTCTAGCTCTTCTAGCTTTAGTAGTTCATCAAGCTGTTCTTGCTCTAGCTCATCCTGTTCTAGTTCAAGTTGCAGTTGTTCTAGCTCTTCTAGCTTTAGTAGTTCATCAAGCTGTTCTTGCTCTAGCTCATCCTGTTCAAGCTCAAGCTGTAGTTGTTCTAGCTCATCTTGTTCTAGTTCAAGCTGTAGTTGTTCTAGTTCATCCTGTTCTTGTTCTAGTTCGTCTTGCTCTAGCTCATCTTGTTCTTGTTCTAGCTCATCTTGTTCTAGTTCCAGTTGTTCGTGTTCTAGCTCATCGTGTTCCAGTTCAAGCTGTAGTTGCTCTAGCTCATCTTGTTCTTGTTCAAGCTCGTCTTGTTCTAGCTC
>SDBT01000855.1_pt1 | contig 50592 bp, 37 predicted proteins | sample 2277101 | NCBI WGS metagenome assembly SDBT01 (sample SAMN10404973, study PRJNA504765) | marine sediment metagenome | isolation source: marine sediment core GS10_PC15, 103 cmbsf | place: Arctic Ocean: Southern Knipovich Ridge | collected 2010
AATACGCAGAGTCCAGCGGGGCGGGGGCCGCATCTGAAGTTTTCTTGAACGAGGCCTGAAACCTTGCACATGGTGGCCAAAAAGTGCAAGGTTGCGAAACGGACGTAATGCCTTGGAAATGCGCGGGTTAAGGGGTGGTTTTGCGCCGCGAAACCTTGCACTTTATTTGCGAAAAAAGTGCAAGGATGTGCAAGGTTCCCGGCGGATGTGTTTTTGGATTTCCGCCCGATTTTTTGCGGCACAGATCACTGATTACTTATCACTGATTACTGATTACTTGCGAAGGTTTGCCGGTTGTGGCGTGGTTTGGTATCCTCTTGAACTGAGCCGCTGCTTGCGAGGAGTTGTTCCGTGCCGCAGACGCTTGTCTACAAGATATTGGCCGACCACTTGGCGGACGGCGAACTTGCCGCCGGGCGGGAGATAGGCATCCGCATCGACCAGACACTCACCCAGGACGCCACCGGCACCACCGCCTTCCTGCTGCTGGAGGCCATGGACCTGCCCCGCGTTCGGACGGACCTCTCGGTCTGTTACGTGGATCACAATCTTGCCCAGTTCGGCCCGGAGAACCATGCGGATCATCTTTACCTTCAGTCGATAGCGGCGAAGGTAGGGGCGTATTGCTCTCGCCCGGGCAACGGGATATGCCACCAGGTTCATCTGGAGCGTTTCTCCCGGCCGGGCCAAACGCTGCTGGGCTCCGACAGCCACACGCCCACCTGCGGCGGCATCGGCATGCTGGCGATCGGCGCCGGCGGCCTTGACGTAGCCGTCGCCATGGGCGGCGGGCCATTTTACCTGACGTGCCCGCGCGTTATCGGCGTGGAGCTGCGCGGCTCATTGAGGCCGTGGGTCGCGGCCAAGGACATCATCCTGCGGCTGCTCAGCATCCTTACAACGCGAGGCAATACCGGCTGTGCCGTCGAGTACTTCGGCGAAGGCTTGGCCACGCTGGCCGTGCCCGCCCGCGCCACGTGCACCAACATGGGCGCCGAGCTGGGCGTGACGACGAGCATCTTCCCTTGCGATGAGAGGTCGCAGGAGTTCCTGTCGGCGCAGGCGCGCGGTGACCAGTACGTCCCGCTGGCCGCCGACCAGGGCGCGGAGTATCACCGCATCGAAAAGAACCTGCACGTTGAGCGGGACGGCGCGACTATCGAGAACATCAGGGAATACTGCACCGATGTGCGCGTTGGCGAGGCCGGCGCGGGAGGTCTGGCCGCGGTGAGCTTCGGTCGCGTTGTGATCGACCTGGGCGAGGTGGAGCCCCTGGCGGCTTGCCCGCCCAGCCCCGGCGACATCCGGGCGGTGTCCGATTTGGCCGGAAAGAAGGTGGACCAGGTGGTCATCGGCTCGTGCACCAACTCCAGTTTTGAGGATCTGATGCTTGTCGCCGAGGTGCTGAAAGGCCGCACCGTCCATCAGAGCGTCGAGCTCGGCATCGCCCCGGGCAGCAGGCAAGTACTGGGGATGCTGGCCGAAAACGGTGCACTTGCCTCGCTGATAGCCGCGGGTTCGCGCGTACTGGAGTGCGGCTGCGGGCCCTGCATAGGCTTGGGGTTCAGCCCGGCCGAGGGGGCCGTAAGCCTGCGGACGATCAACCGCAACTTCGCCGGGCGGTCCGGGACCAAGGCGGACCAGGTTTACCTCGTCTCGCCGGCGACGGCGGTTGCCGCCGCCCTCACCGGGCGGATTACCGACCCAAGCGGGCTGGGGGACGAGCTTGGCATCGAATGTCCGGATATCCCAGCCCCGCACGAGTTCGCCGTGGACGATCGGATGATTCTCCCGCCCGTGGACGAGCAGCAGGCTGACCGGGTTGAGGTGATCCGCGCGGCGAGCATAGTGAAACCGCCCGCCGGGCAGGTGCTGCCGGCTACGCTCACCGGAGCGGTGCTCATCAAGGTGGCCGACAACGTCAGCACCGACGACATAATCCCAGCCGGCCCGTTCCTGAAATACCGCTCGAACGTGCCGGTCTATGCCGGCTCTGTGTTTCACCGCCTGAACGAGGCCGGGCAGCCGACTTTTGCGGAGCGCGCCCTGGCGGCCAAGGCCGACGGGAAGTGCGGCGTCATCGTGGCGGGGCTGAGCTACGGGCAGGGGTCGTCCCGCGAGCACGCCGCGCTGTGCCCGATGTATCTGGGGGTGCGGGCGGTCATCGCAAAGAGCATCGAGCGCATACACCAGGCGAACCTGGTGAACTTCGCAATCCTGCCGCTGACGTTTGCCCGTGAGCAAGACTACGAGGCGATCGAGCCCGGCGATGAGCTGGAGATTAGAGACTCCGGCGCGGCTGTCGCGTCGGGCGAGTCGGTCACGGTCCACAACGCCACTCGCGGCTTCGATTTCACCTGCAACGTGAAGCTGACCGGACGACAGAGGCAGATCCTTGCCGCCGGCGGGCTGCTCAGTTACACCCGCGCGAGGCCAAAGGATTGAGCGGGTCCGGCCGCCTCGGTTGCCAATCACAAGAGAGCGCGGAATGACACTCAGCGGTGAAAGAATCGTCACCGTTTTCGGCGCGAGCGGCGTGAGCGAGGGCAGCGAGCCTTACGAAACCGCTCGGGCCGTCGGGCGAAAGCTCGCCGAAATGGGCTACGCTGTCGCCAACGGCGGCTACGGCGGGACTATGACGGCGTCGGCCCGCGGGGCCAAGGAGGCCGGCGGGAAGACAATCGGCGTCACCTGCTCGATCTGGCCCTCGAAGCCCAACCAGCACATAGACCGGGTGGTGGTCACGGACAGCCACTGGCAGCGCGTGCAGAAGCTGATCGAGCTGGGCAGGTGCGGCTACGTAGCCCTGCCCGGCGCCACGGGGACGCTGGTTGAGTTGGCAACCGTTTGGGAGCTGATGTGTAAGGGTCTGCTGGATCGCCGCCCGCTGGTGTGTGTGGGCGGGTTCTGGCGCCCACTTGTCGAGATGATGGCCTCGGCCGGTGCGGGGATGGCTGATCTGGTGACGTTGGCCCCCTGCGCGGACGATCTGGGTGCGGTGTTCCGGGCCTCTCAGCGCACTTGAATTGTTACCGCGTTATGGTTACAATTCCTGTATTCCGGATACAGATCGGGATAGATAGAGGCGATACCTATCAGAAACTGCTTGATAACAATCGCGTTGATTGCGGCGATGGCATGGTGCGGGCCGGCAGGCTTGGGTGCGGCCGTGCCGATCACCAAGCCTCGCGGCTATGGCGTGCCAACCCCCACGCCCAAGCTGCCTGCCGAGGGCAGCATGGTCATTAGCAAGCGCTGCCACATCGAGCCCGACGGTAAGAGCGGGTGGTTCCTGGTGGTGTTCGAGAAGGAGCCGGGTTCGCTCCGCCGCATCTCGCGTTGGGCCCTGCCGTGCGCGCTCCTGACCAGAATGGAGATGGTCACGCGCAGCAAGCCCGGCGCCATCTTCCGCATATCCGGGGAGAACACCATCTACGACGGGCGGTGCTTCATCCTCCTGCAGAAGGCGGCCCTGGAACTTGAACCACCACCTCCCGAGGACAAGGCGCCCACAGAGGCCAACAAGACGACGGCGGCTACATCCCGCCCCGCCGAGGCCACTACGGGGCCCTCCACCAGACCTGCGACGACGGGTCCTGTGGCGGCCGGCGGAGCAGCGACAGCCCCTGCCGCGACCGCGCCGACCGCGGACGAGGTACTGGCGGCCCTGCGAGAGGATCAGCTCGGCAAGCCACGAGCCGCCGATGCCTCGAAGGAGCCTGCCGGATCGGACGAAGTGCTCAAGGCCCTGCGAAGAGACAAGCTCGGCAAGCCGGTCCTGCCGACAGTCCGTGCAAAGACAAGGCGACCCAACGAGCCGTCTGTTGCCCCACTGCCCAAAGCAAAGGTGCTTTCGCCCGGACGAGGCTGGACCGTCGTTGACAGGCTTGTGACAGTGGCCCCACCCAAACGAGGGCAGTGGATGCAGATCAGGTTCGAGTCGGATAATACGCTCCGCGAGCCGCCGATGCAGCTGCTGCCTTGTTCGATCCTTCGCAGGGCGGAACTAGTCGCCGCGGCCGCCGAAAAGGGCAAGACCGTCCGCCTGAGAATCTCCGGGGTGGTAACATTCTACAGGGGCAAGAGGTTCCTGCTCCTGCGCAAGGCCCTGGTGGAACGAAACATGGGACGGTTCTAGGGGGTCTGGCACCGGCTTGTCATGACGCTGGTTTGGCCATGGTCGCTGCTTGGGTTGGGCGTTGTCGCCGCGGTGGCAGCGTGGGCACTGCTACGCCCGGCCAGGCGGCTGGTCAGTGTCGGCAGCCTGTCACTCTGGAGGCAGGCGGTCGATGCCATGGACCGGACGAAGCAGCGTCGCAGTCGCAAAGCAGGCGCGGCGTGGCTGTGTCTGCTGGCCGGGGCAATCGTGGCCGTGGCGGCCACGGCAAGACCCGTCTATCGCACATCTGGGCGCACCCGCCGAGTTGCCTTCGCTGTTTATCCCGCGGCTGAACTGGCCGGCGAGCGAGGTGCCGACGCGCTGCGTGCGGCTGCCGGCCGGCTGCTGGACAGACTCGACGATCACGACCGGGTGCAGGTCCTGCTGCCGGTCCCGCTGGGGGCCGCGGAGCAGTGGGTGGCGGTCAGCGAGGCGCGGGAGCTCCTGGCCGGGCTCAAGCCTCTTCCGGTAGCGGTCGGTGATATGGTCCTGCCCGAGGCGAGCGGCGACGCGCAACACGTTTATCACTTTGGGCCGGCCGCCGGCATCGAGGCCGCGGGCGAGAACGTCACCGTCATCGAGATACCCACCGATCTGCCGCCGGTGACGATTGATGCCCTCGGCGCGGCCGAATCGCCCGGCGAGAGGGTGCAGATCTTTCTGTCGCTGAAGAATCACACCGACAAGCAGTGGCGGGGGGGTGTCTTCGGGCAGGGGTATTCTGCTTCGAAGGGCGAGTCGTCGAGCGGCGAGGACGGCGTCATTCAGGCGGCTGACGTTGTGATTGCGCCCGGCGGGCGCAAGAATCTGATTCTGACGGGCCCGGCCGCGGATGCCGTGCAAGTTGAGGTCCGCGCTGCAGCCGGCCCACTCACGGGGATGGGTGCGAAGGGGTATCTCGTCAGGCGCGAGCGAGTTGTGCGCAAGGTCGCGATAGTGGGGGCTGACGAGCCCATGGTGAGGCGGTTCGTGCGGGTGGAGCCGATGCTGGAGCTTGTTGGGGATGGGGCGGATGCCGATGTGATTGTGGCAAATCGGACTGACCCGATGGCCGGCAAGGGGGCCTTGGTGATAGATGGCCGCTCGGATCCAGCGGGCTGGCGCAGGGGCAAAGAGCTCACTACCATCCAATTGGCGGATGCGGATGTGGACAGTTCCGATCCTGTCATGCGCTACGTCGACCTTTCGGTGGTGGCGGTTCGGCGGCTCAGGCCGTGGATTGCCTCGGGCGGGGCGTCGGGCAAACGCCTCGTATCGTACAAGAAGGATGCCATAATCCTTCGAACTGCACCGGCCGCAAAGCCGCGCAGGGTGTTCATCGCGTTTGACCTGAGCGGCGAGAACACCAACTTTGCGGCTACGGATGCCTTTGTGATCTTCCTGGCCAATGCGATGCGATGGCTCGCGCCGGGCGGGCGAGGCACGGCCGTGTATGAATTTGCTTCGCCGGTGCAGGCTGGACCGGCAAGGGGCTGGGAGCACATCACCGATGCCGTTCCTGGCGAGCAAGGGCTGTTGGCCTGGCCGGGAATCTACCGCAGCGGCGCCGGCAGGCTCGAAGCCGTAAGCGTTATCGGCCTGCGAAGCGGTCGACCTCGCGCGAGTGTTGCACAGGCCCTTGCCGGGGCGCCGCTGCCGGAGCCGCAATTCGCGGCCGGCGGCATGGAGTTCTGGCCGATGCTTGTGATCATCGCGATGGTGTTTTGGCTGGCGGGTTGGGCCCTGCGGACGCTGTGAGCTATTATTGGTCTGGACGGACAGATGAGCGACGACCTTCATGCCGCGATGCTTTGGGAGGCCCTTGACGGGCAGGAGGTGCGGTGCGATCTGTGCGGGCACCGGTGCGTGATTGTCGCCGGCTCGTACGGCATCTGCCGCGTACGGCAGAACCTCGCCGGCCGGCTCAAGTCGCATAGCTTCGCCAACGTGGTGGCCGTGAACGTCGATCCGATCGAAAAAAAGCCCCTGTTTCACTTCCTGCCCGGGACGATGAGCCTGTCGATCGCCGCCGGCGGCTGCAACTTCCAGTGTGAGTTCTGCCAGAACTGGCAGATATCCCAGTCGCCCCGAGAAGGACGCGCCCCGCGAGGGCAGGCCACCAGCCCGCAGCAGATTGTCTCGGCAGCGATCACGCACGACTGCCGGTCGATCAGCTATACGTACACGGAGCCGACGGTTTTCTTCGAGCTGGCGTACGAGACGGCCGTCATCGCACACGAGCGCGGCCTGGGCAACTGCTTTGTCTCGAACGGCTACATGACGCCGAAGGCCGTGGAGACCATCTCGCCTTACCTGGATGCGATAAACGTGGACCTGAAGGCGTTTCGCGACCAGACGTATCGGCGGATGATGAAGGCCCGCCTGGAGCCGGTGCTGGAGAGTTTGAAGGCGCTGGTGGCTGCCGGAATATGGGTGGAGGTGACCACGCTGGTAGTGCCGGGGATGAACGATTCGCCGGAGGAGCTTGGCGACATCGCCGGGTTTATCAGCTCCGAGCTCGGCGTGCACGTCCCGTGGCACGTCAGCCGCTTCCACGGGGACTATAAGATGACCCAGGCACCCGCGACACCGATAGAAACGCTCAGGCTGGCATGTCGGATCGCGACAGAGGCTGGGCTCAAGTACGTCTATTGCGGCAACGTGCCCGGCCAGACCGACGAAAGGACCCTCTGCCCGGCGTGCGGGCACATGGCCATAGACCGCGTCGGATTCACGATCCGTGGGACCTCAATGGCGGACGGCGCCTGCGGCAAGTGCGGGCAGGCGATCGAGGGGATCTGGAAGCTCAGCAGCTAGCGGAGAGGATACGGGGCGGATTTGCAGCAGCACAGCCGGACGCTTGCCCGATGTATCGGCCGTTGCACGCGGAGATGGCAAATTGAGCTTGTCGGCTTACTTGCGCTTGCGTCGCTTCCTGCGTTCGCGGCGCTTCTTTGAGCCGACCTTTCTACGGCGTCTTGGCTTGCCCATTAATCTCCTCTTGCTGGTCCCATCGGGACGGTCTCGTGCATTGAGCCGCAGGAGGCGTGGACCTGTACGAAGGCAACCCAGGCCACTGCCAACATGCATGCTGATGATATATGATGGCGCCGGCGGGCACAAGGCGTCAGCCGGGGAGAATCGGTTTTTTTGCCGCAAAGCGAAAATGGGCCATTGACAGGCCTATCCGCTGATGTGACAATTTTTGGGTGACGCTACCGCAAGAGGATGTGATATGGCTACGGGAAAAGTAAAGTGGTTCAATAATTCAAAAGGGTACGGGTTCATTACGAGCGACGAGGGGCCGGATGCCTTTGTCCACTACGCGGACATCGTAGAGGAGGGATTCAAGGCTCTGGCAGAGGGAGATTCGGTCGAATTCGAAATGACAGAAGGTCCCAAGGGCCCGAGGGCAACCAACGTCCGCAAGGTCACGTCGGAAAGTGACTGAATCGGCGATGTTGCGGTGTTATCTGCGCCTGCACCTTGCAGAGGGGGTCGGCGCGGTCACTCTATCCCGGCTGATTGAAGCCTTTGGCAACGTTCAGGCAGCGGCGGCGGCTGCGCCGGCGCAGTGGCGGCGCGTAGAGGGCGTGGGGCCCAAGAAGGCCGAGGCCTTGGCCGCCGTCACCGACGAGCTTGTCGACCAGGAGATAGCCGAGGCTGAAAAACGTGGCGCGCACATGGTTTGCCTGGAGGAAGATTCGTATCCGGCCGCTCTGAAAAACATCTACGATCCTCCGGTGGTACTGTACGTCTGGGGCGACTTGGCTGAGGCGGATGTGGTGGCTCTGGGCGTTGTGGGGTCCCGGCGATGCACGCATTACGGGATGGAGCAGGCTGAACGGTTCGGCCTATTGCTCGCAAGGGCGGGCTTTACCGTGGTTTCAGGTGGTGCCCGGGGCATAGACGCTGCCGCTCATCGCGGGGCGATAGCGGCGGGGGGCAGGACCATAGCGGTGATGGGGTGCGGGCTGGGGACGTTGTATCCGGCGGAGAACGCCGAGCTGTTCCACCGGATCGTATCGGAGCGGCAGGGGGCGCTAGTGTCGGAAATCCCAATGGGCTGCGGGGTGCAGAGCCGGAACTTCCCCAAACGAAACCGGATAATCAGCGGGCTTTCGCTGGGCGTGCTGGTTGTGGAGGCGGCGCGCCGAAGCGGGGCACTGATAACCGCGCGGGAGGCCGCCGAGCAGGGCAGGGAGGTCTTTGTGATCCCGGGGCGGGTCGATTCCCCGATGAGCTTCGGCGCCAATCGACTGATCCGGGATGGGGCTGTCCTGGTCCAGAACCTCGACGATATCCTGGAGCATCTGGGCGAGGTAGGCGCGAAGATGAGCGTTGAAGATGAATCAGCCACTTGGGCCATCCCGCAGGGACTGGACGAGACCGAAACCAAGATCGCCGAGGCGCTCTCGGAACGTGCCCTGAGCCTTGACGAGATAGTGCGACGGAGCGGCATCGAAACCGGGCGCGCCGCTTCGGCCATGACCATGCTGGTCCTTAAAGGGGCCGTCAGGCAGCTTCCGGGCAACGTCTTCGCGCTGAAGCGGGGCCGCGATCAGAACTGATGGAGGAACCGCACGTCCGAGTCGAACAGCAGACGGATGTCGGGGATGCCGTACTTGCGCATGACCATCCGCTCGATGCCCAGCCCGAACGCGTAGCCGGTGTACTTCTCGCTGTCGTAGTCGACTTGTTCGAGGACGTTGGGGTCGACCATTCCGCAGCCGCCCAGCTCGATCCACTTCGTTGAGCCGTCTTCATAGTGAAACAGTATGTCCACCTCAGCCGACGGCTCGGTGAACGGGAAGAAGCTCGGGCGGAACCGCGTGGCCACCTCGAGCCCGAAGTAGGCCTTGCAGAACTGGTCCAGGCACGTCTTCAGGTCGCCCATGGTGACGCCCTCATCGACGTACAGCCCCTCGATCTGATGGAACATGCACGAGTGTGTGGCGTCCACGGTGTCCGGCCGATACACGCGCCCGGGCGACACTATCCGCACAGGAGGCCGCTGCTTCTCCATTACCCGAATCTGAACCGTCGACGTCTGCGAGCGAAGCATCGTCGCGTCGTCTATGTAATAGTTGTCCAGCGGGTCGCGGGCCGGGTGATCCGACGGAATATTCAGCGCGTCGAAGTTGTGATGCTCGTCCTCAACCTCCGGGCCGTACGCTATCTCAAAGCCCATCCGCCCGAAAATATCACAAATCTCATCCACTGTCTGGGTGATGATATGCCTGTGCCCGATGCTGGGCCGGCGCCCGGGAATGGTCACATCCTCGATTACCTCGCCCTTGCCGAGCCCGGCCTTTGCCCCGGTCGCACCGAGCTTGTCGCTGCAGCGTTTGTACGCGGCCTGAAGGGCGTTCTTGGCTTCATTTGCAGCTTTGCCGGCGGCGGGCTTGTCCTGGCTGGACATTTCCCCGAGCTTGTTCATAGCCGCCTTGAGGGCCCCCTTTGTGCCGAGATACCTGATGCGCCATGCCTCGAGGGCGTCGGCCGTTTCCACGCCGTCGAGCTCGGCCATTGCTGTTTGAGTCATCTTCGCAATGTCGTCCGGCAGAGACATGCGCGTCAGCTCGTCTTTTCGGCCTTCTCGGTAACCAGACTGACGACTGCGTCGAAGGCCTCCGGGTCGGCGATGGCGATCTCGCTGAGCATCTTGCGGTTCAGGGCTACCTGACCCTCGGCCAGATCGTAGATGAAGTTGCTGTAGCGGATGTCCCGTTGTGCGCAGGCGGCGCTGATGCGGGTAATCCAGAGCCTGCGGAATTGACGTTTCCGATGCTTGCGATCCCGTGTGGCATAGACACCCGCGCGGAACGTCTTGTTCAACGCGACGTGGTAGCGCCGCGAAGCCGCGCCCCGGAAGCCGCGAGCGGCCTTGAGAACCCTCTTGTGCTTGCGATGGCGAGCCGCGCCGTAACGAACACGTGGCATGGACTAATCTCCTGCAATTCTAGCCGGTGCACGGCCCTGTCGGCCTGCTCGGTGCTGCCCGGATCCTCTGAGATTCCTATATTCCCAGCAATCTTCTCGCCTGCTTGGCGAATCCGGGCGAGAGGCCCGTGGCCTTACGAAGGCGACGAATCCGCTTGGGCGACTTTGTGGAGCGGAGGTGCCCCGCACCCGCGCGGTGCCTGCGGATCTTGCCGCGGCCGGTGACTTTGAGTCGCTTTGCAACGGATTTATTTGTCTTCATTTTCGGCATACTGCACACATCCTGCTTGGCATTAAAGATCGGATATCATAACATCACCGCCCCCGTTGTAAAGGACGTAGCGGGAAAATCTTCGTACTCAAGCCCGCGGACGGCCGGCGACGGGCATTACGGCTTCTTGTCCGGCGAGACCCTCGCCGGCGCCTTGGTTGCGGGCGCGTCGGAAGAGGCCTTGACGCCGGGGACCATCAGCATCGTTATTCGCCGGCCCTCTCGCTTGAAGGCCACCTCGGGCCTGCCTATGTCGGCCAGCTCTTGCTGGATTCGCTGGAAGACCTTCTGCCCCTCGTCGATGTGGGCCAGCTCGCGGCCGCGAAACCGCAGCATGAACTGTACGCGGTCGCCACGCTCCATGAACTCGCGAGCGTGGTTGACCTTGATCATGAGGTCATGCTCGCCGATCTTGGGCGTTCGAATTCGGATATGCTTCAGTCCGGGCGCATGTCGTTTGGTCTTGCGCTCCTTTTTGCGCTGGGCGTACATCCATTTGCCGTAATCCATGATGCGGCAAACGGGCGGGGCCGATTGCGGGGCCACCTCAACCAGGTCCAGTCCGGCCTCCTTTGCGCGGGCCATAGCTTCACTGGTAGCCACGATGCCTATTTGTTCATTGTTCTCGTCTATCAGGCGAATCTGAGAGACGCGTATCCGCTCGTTGCGCCGAAGGCTTCTGGTTGCGATAGTGGTTGCTCCTTATTGTGTCCTGCCGGCCGGAACGCCCACCGCAGGGCGAAGGCCGTCGGCCGCTAATTCAATTATACGTTATCTAGTCGCCTGTCAAGGGTCCTGCCCGGCCCTTTGACTCGATTTCAGCAATAAGGCCAGCCAGGAAGTCGTCCACAGGCATGGTGCCGCGGTCGCCTTCCGCCCGGTCACGAACAGCTACGGTGTTGGCCTCGACCTCCCGTTCGCCGATGACGGCCATGTAAGGCACCTTATCGAGGGTGGCGCGGCGGATCTTTGCACCGAGCTTCTCGGGCGAGTGGTCCAGTTCCACCCGGACGTTGCCGCTGCGGAGCTTCTCCGCCACGGTTCGGGCATAATCGATGAACCTCTCGCTGACGGGCAGGACGGCCACCTGCACGGGGGAAAGCCATACCGGAAAAGCGCCGGCGAAGTGTTCGATGAGAATGCCGATAAACCGTTCCGGCGAGCCCAGCGGGGCGCGGTGGATCATCACGGGTCGGCAGGGCGCGTTGTCGGGCCCGGTGTATTCCATATCGAATCGTTCCGGCAGGTTATAGTCCACCTGTATCGTGCCAAGCTGCCATTCCCGTCCGAGGCAATCCCTCACCATGAAGTCGATTTTCGGCCCATAGAAAGCCGCCTCGCCTGCTTCCTCAGTATAGTTCAAACCGAGCTTCCGCACTACGTGGCGGATGTTCTCCTCGGCCAAATCCCAGTTCTCGCTCTGGCCCACGTATTTGGTGCTGTCCGGGTCGCGCAGACCGATCCGAACACGGTAATCGGTCAGGCCCAGCGTCTTGAGCACCAGTTGCGTCAGATCCACGCAGGACTCGACCTCCGCCTCAAGCTGCTCGGGCGTACAAAAGATGTGCGCGTCATCCTGCGTGAAGCCGCGAACGCGTATCAGACCGCTCAGTTCGCCGGACTGTTCGAAGCGGTACACGGTGCCGAACTCGGCCAGGCGAATAGGCAACTCACGATAGCTGCGCTGGGTGAACTTGTAGATTTGAATATGGAAAGGGCAGTTCATCGGCTTGAGCAAGTAGCCTTTGTCTTGGCTCGGGTCCACTTTCATAGCCGGGAAGAGGCCGTGTTCGTAATAGGGGTAGTGCCCGCTGGTGCGGAACAGGCTGATCTTGCCGATGTGAGGTGTAACCACCTGCTGATAACCACGCTTTGTCAGCTCGTCGCGAAGCCATCCTTCCAATTCCCTGCGAATGATGGTGCCCTTGGGCATCCACAGCGGCAGGCCGGGGCCGACCTCGTCGCTCATTGTGAACAGGCCCAATCGCTTGCCCAGAACGCGGTGGTCACGCTTCTTTGCTTCCTCTATGCGGGCCAGATGAACTTTCAGGTGTTTCTTGTCGAAGAAAGCGACGCCGTAGACGCGGGTGAGCATCTTCTTGGTCTCGTCGCCGCGCCAATACGCTCCGGCCACCGCCAGCAGCTTGAACGACTTGACCTTGCCGGTATTCGGAAGGTGCGGGCCGCGGCACATGTCCAGAAAATCGCCCTGCCTGTAGAGGCTGATGGCCTCCACCCCTTCCTCACGGGCCAGGTCGTCGATCATCTCGCATTTGTAACGCTGGCCGAGCTTGGACATTTCGGCCTTGGCCTGCTTTATCGACAGCTCGATTCGCTGTATCGGGAGCTTTTCGGCGATGATCTTCTTCATCTCGGCCTCGACCTTGGCCAAGTCCTCCGTGCCGATCGGCTCCGGCAGGTCGAAGTCGTAGTAGAAGCCGTACTGGAAATCATCCGTCAGGGCGGGGCCTATGGTGTACTGCACGTCGGGGCCGTAGAGCCGCACCACCGCCTGGGCCAGAACGTGGGCCGTCGTGTGACGCAGTATCTCGACCGCACGCTCATCGCGGTTGGTGATCACCTTGAAGTCGTGCTGTCCCTCGGCGATCTCGGTGGACAGGTCGCAGACGTGACCGTCGACCTCCACGGCCAGAGCCGCCGACGCCAAGCCGGGTGAAATGTCGCCCGCCACGCGGACAGCACTAACGGCCTGATCGTAATCCAGTTTTGATCCGTCGGGCAGCTTAACAGAAACGGTCATCAGAAGAAGACCTCTTGGCTGGCGAGGCCTGTATCGCCCGATGTGCTCCCGGCCGCGCCAAAAAAATAATCGCTACACGAAGGTCCGCAAGCCCCACGGCGGGCACATCGCACGAGATGGCCTCTACCAGCCATTACGATGTCGTCGTGCCTACATCAGTCTTGCGCATCATTCGTGTACCGATTGCGAGGTTCCTGCCTTTCCTATCTAAAGCGTATCGCCGAATTCATTATATGCAAGGAGGAAATCCCGGTCCAGCGGCCGGTGCCCGTCAGGCCCATCGAATCATCGACATTTCCCGGGCATTGACCAACAGTTCGTGATAGGGCAGCACCCGAACGGTGTAGCCTGTCATGCCGCTGGCCTGGCAGGGCATGTTCACCGCGTACTTGACTCTATGCTCGCCCTCCAGGCCGACCTGCTCCATAGCCACGGCCTGCCCGTTATTGAGTTGGCCATCTTCGTCGAGCGTACCGAAGTAAAGCTCCACGTTGACGTCGGACGGCTCAAGCTGGGCCAGGTCGACCACGGCCTCGACGCGGAGTTCTTCGCCCATTCGGGCTCCGACGTCGCCGGTCATATCGTCGCTGACACTCTCGACGCGGACATTGACGAACAATTCCCGCAGCCGCTGCCTCCATTCGCACAGGGCCTTTGCCTTCTGCATATCATTGGCGACCAGCTCGTCGAGCCTCCTTGCCGCGGGGACGTAGAACATCTCGGCGTATTGGCGCACCATGCGGTTGGTGTTGTAGACGGGGGCCAGGGTTCTCATGGCGGCCTTCATCTTTGCTATCCAGCCTCGGGGGAGCTTGTCCGGCCCGCGGGCATAGAACAGCGGAACCACTTCCTTTTCGAGCAGGTTGTACAGGGACTGGCTCTCGACGCTGTTCTGATACTCCAGGTCGTCGTATGTCTCGCCGGAGCCGATTGCCCAGCCGACATCGGGGCTGTAGCCCTCGGCCCACCAGCCGTCGAGTACCGAGACGTTCAGCCCGCCGTTGGCGGCCACCTTCATGCCACTGGTGCCTGATGCCTCCATCGGGCGAAGCGGCGTACTCAGCCAAACGTCGGTGCCTTGCACCAGATGTCTAGCCACGTTCATGTCATAATCTTCCAGGAAGACCATGCTGAGGCGGAAGGGCTCCTGGCGGGCGATGTGTACGATTTGGCGGATGATGTCCTTTCCGGGGTTGTCGCGTGGGTGGGCCTTGCCGGCAAAGATTATCTGTACCCGCTTGCCCGGATTGTTGAGCAGGGCGGCCAATCGGTCGGTGTCCGAGAGTATCAGGTTGGCGCGCTTGTACGTCGCGAATCGCCTGGCAAAGCCTATCGTCAGCGCCTCGGGATCGAGGACCTCGTCGGCGGCGGCAAGCTCCGCCGCACCGGCCCCACGCTTGGTCAATTGTTGTCGCATCTGGTGGCGGACAAAGGCCACCAGCCGCTCCCGCCGGCGCTCGTGCGTACGCCACAGTTCGGTGTCCGGTATCTCGTCCACCGCACGCCAGACCGCCATGTCGGAGGGCTTTTCGTGCCAGTCCGGACCCAGGTACCGGTCGTAAAGCGCCGCCAGGTCAGGGCTCAGCCACGTCCGGGCATGTACGCCGTTGGTGATGTGCTGGATGGGCTGTTCGCTGATGGGAACTCCCTGCCAGACTCCCGACCATAGCTTGCGGCTGACCACACCGTGCAGATTGCTTACGCCGTTGCGAAATCCGCTCAGACGCATCGCCATTACCGTCAGACTCATCGGCTCTTCGGTGTTGTCCGGGTCCTGCCGGCCGAGGGCCAGGAACTCCTCTCTTTCCAGGCCCAACTGGGTCAGGTAGTCGCTGAAGTACTTGTCGATCAGCCACGGCTCGAAAGCGTCATTGCCCGCCGGCACAGGTGTATGCGTGGTGAATATGTTCGAAGCGGCCACCACTTCGCGGGCCTCGTGGAACGAAACCCCCTGCGAGGCCATTAACTGCCGGATTCGCTCGAGGCTCAGAAAGGCGGAATGCCCCTCGTTCATGTGGTAGGCCTTCGGCGAGATGCCCAAGGCCATGAGCGCCCGGACGCCGCCGATGCCGAGGACAATTTCCTGGCGGATCCTCATCTCCTGGTCGCCGCCGTAGAGTTGGGCGGTTATGTGCCTGTCCTCAGGGGAGTTCTCGGGGATGTTCGTATCCAGCAGATACAGGGAGACTCTTCCCACTCGCACCCGCCAGACCTGCGCCTTGGTCGTGCCGCCGGCCAGGTCGATATCAACCACCAGCACCGCTCCGTTCTGGCGGCGAACCAGCTCCACCGGCATATTGTGGAAGTCGTTGCGCGGGAACAGCTCCAGTTGCCAGCCGTCGGCGTTCAGACGCTGGCGGAAATATCCCTGCTGGTACAGCAGTCCCACGCCGACCAGCGGGACGTCCAATTCCGACGCGCTCTTGAGGTGGTCGCCGGCCAGCACGCCCAAGCCGCCGGAGTAGATCGGCAGACACTCGCTGATGCCGAATTCCGTGCAGAAATAGGCCACTTGGGGCTGTTCCGACCGGCCGTAAGTGTTCGACCACCACCCGGGCTTTCGGATGTACTGCTGCAGATCATCATTAACCCGCTGGAGATGGGCCAAGAACCCCTCATCAGAGGCCATCTCGTTAAGGCGGACCTGGTCGATCGTGCCGAGCATAGCCACGGGGTTGTGATAGCACTCTTCCCACCGCTCGGAATCGAGCCTGCGAAAGAGGTCTTGGGCGTCCCCCTGCCAGGACCAGCGGAGGTTGTGGGCAATCTCCAGCAAGGGCCGGAGATCGTCAGGCAACGAGGGCTCTACGGTAAATGTCCTCAAAGGTCGCATAGCACGTACGCCGCTTCCTTGACCCAGGGGCCTGCAGCAAGTGCCCCTGCATAGATCTCCCTCAACATGTAGTCATCGGCAATCTGAAGGCTTCGGATTACTGTAATACACGTCCGGGGGCGGCTGTCATATCCGGCAATTCCTCTTGCTGCGGACGATTCCGCGGGAGTATCTTGCCCTTGAGGGGGCACTTGACCTGCCCACGTGTTATAATTATAATAGATTGACGGGCGTTGGAATATATGTCGATTTAAGAAACACCGGGAACTGGGGAACGGAAGGAGCGTCTAATGGTACGCAGGAGGAGCAGAAGGCTGAGAATTATTGCGGCGCCGTGCAGTCGGCCGAAACCGAGGCGTGGATCGTCGCCCGTGAGAGCCCGGCGGCGGCTCAGCAGTGCCGGCGAATGCTGCGGCAAAGGTGGCAGGCGTTGGAGTTTCCCCAGTGCAGCCGCAACGGGAGAACGTTGCTATGAAGGGTAGGATTGGTAGCGCGGGATTGGTTGCTGCCGGGCTACTGCTGGTCTGCAGCGTAGCAGTATCGCAAGTTGCGCCGACGCAGACGGGGCGCAGGCTCGACAGGAACATGCAGGTTGGCAGTGGGGGGTATAACGCTCCTACCGGCGGCAGTGGGGGGATTAACAGTCAACTGTATGTCAGCGGGCTGGTCGGCAGTGGTGTGGGGCAAGTCCCGACCGGGCGGTTGCTCGATCGCAGCCCGCAGATTGGCAGCGGCGGCTACAACGTGGTCAGCGGCGGCACTGGGGGCGTCAACAGGCAGTTGTTCATGAACAGGCAAGTCCAAGGGCTGGGGCTGTTCCGCGGCGATGTGCCTTACCGCACGCTCCGCGCCATACCCCTGGCCGTCCATGCGCCCGGCGCCGCTTCCGTGCCGGACATTCACAGGATAATCGATCCGGCCTTGGCCAAGAGCCTTTACTTGGACGCCACGGCGGACTACGCCTCGGTTGCCAAGCTGGCCCCGGGCGAGGGTATATCAGCCGTAGTGCCGCTGGTGCCGCTCAGTGCCCGCACCGGTGTGACCCCACAAGCGGCCCGGGCGTCAGCACGCGCCGAGAGGCCGGGGACGTCGGCCCTGTTCGGTATCCTGTGGCAGGATGACCGGAAGCAGTTGGCCGCCGAGCTTCAGGAGCTTCCCACTGATAATAATCGCATTAGTGCCCGGATAGATTCAGAGACTTGGCCGCTCGATGTGTCCAAGACTGAGGATGGCAGCTTGGTGACTGTCGCAGCCGGTCCGTTGGGTGTAGCGCGGATAAGACCGGCAGATCTGGTCACGCGGGATCAGGACGTGTTCCTGGATATCCTGAGGGGGCTGCAGGATCTGCGCAATGCGGCGGTGCCCGGCACCAGATGGCCAACCGTTGAGCAGAAGCCTGCCGGCGTGGGTACTCCCACGACACAAGGTACCGTCGGACAAGCCGATAAGACGAGCGTTCTTCTGGTCACAGGTCTGGCAGGCCGGAGACGCAACGAGTTCAACCTGCGACTTGCCACGGGCCAGAAGTTCCTCAAAGAGGGCAAGTACTACAGTGCAGCGGACCAATTTGACCTCGCGGCGCTTGCCAGACCCACCAATCCGCTTGCCAGGGTGGGCTGGGGCCTGGCGTTGCTGGCGGCGGGCGAGCCGTTGCACGCATCGGGGTATTTCCGCGAGGCGCTGGAAGTGTTCCCGCCGATTATGGAAACGCGGTTCAACTTCGCAGAGATGCTCGATGCCGAGCATCTGAAGAACAGGACCACGGAGGTCAACCGGATGGTCAACTCCGAGCATTCGACTGATACGATGTTGGTGTTCATGTCCGCTTATCTGGCTTTCAATGCCAGGAGCCCCGTGGACAGCAAGTTCTACGGTAAGAAGCTGGCCAAAGTTGCGGGAGACGATAAGATCCTCGCCGCCTACGCCAACTTCATCCTGACCGGCAAACGTCCCGACCAGGCAAAGAAGAAGGCGGACGAGAAGCCCTCCAAATAGCGCTGCCGTTGGCAGATCGTTATCGGCGCACCACCAGCCTCGGTGGGGCCATCAGACCGCACGCGACCAGTTGGTAGGCGTCCGTCCATTCATCCCCGGATGAGACAAACTGGCCCGGCCCCGTAAACGGAGGAGACTTCTCGGCCAGGTGTAACGGGCCGTGAGAATTGCGGCGGTGGCCTATCACTTCAATTCGCAAATCAATTGGACCGCCCCCGACCAGATCGGTAATCTCCGCCTCGTTCGGCTCCCACGCGATGATGCCCGCGCTTTGGCCTCCTGCCAGCACGCGGACGGCCACGCCCCGGTACTCGGGAATCTGCACGAAAAGCCGCTCCTTCTTTCGCAGGTTGGGCCGGATGGTGCGGCAGTAGCCGACCCCGCCGGAATAGAACGGCAGGCCCTGGGGTACCCAGTCGCCGATCCTCAGCGACACCGGCATCCTTGTCATGATGGCCTCGGTGCCCTTTACCAACACCGCGAAGTTGCCAAGCAGATATGCAGTCTCCAGGCCGGGGTGGTCCTCGTCGTAATCGCATGTCAGAACGATCTGGTTTTGACCGATTCGCAGATGTGCGGCTTCCAGTGGGATCTTCCGCAGCGAGCGGTCGCACCACCAGCCGCATTCGGCATCCATGCTGACCGGTGCACCGTTGACAGCGACCTCGAACGTATCCGGCCTTTCGAGGGCCAGGACGAGATCGCCGCCGGGAATAGCCTTAACCTGGAAGGAGTAGGCCAGGGTTACCGTTGTGCGCCTGGGTGCCGCCCGGCGCTTCCGCGCCCATGGCTGCACCATCCGCCCACCGCGGCGCTGCAGCCCAAGTGAATCACGCACCAGAAAGTCCACCCGAAGAATCTCATCCGCCTTCCTCCAGCGGCCCGATCCGATCCTGTATCGTGGGCGATCCAGCACGAGGACGTTGGCCTCCGAAAGGACGATGTCCCACTTGGCCTTCGCCGGTGCGATTGCGATCTTTCGGACGTCTCTCATTTGCCTGCGTCGCGGGTAGGTCTTTGCTCGCCTGGTCTTGGGGATGATCAGCAGGCGGCTTCCCAGAGGCCGAAGGGAGGTGTGGATCTCCCATCCGCGGCTGCTCCGCTTTGCCGGTGCGGTGAATACTTCACCCGTCTCGGGATCAAGCTCGAGTGGATTTCCGGTGCAGCCCCTGAAGCCGCGGATGCGGACGTCGGGCAGGGCCACCTTGCGGTCGCGCGCCATGGTTGGGTCTCTCGTGGAGGGGCTGAGCTGGTTTGGCCTGTGGCCGGTGTTGCAGATGAACAGGTAGAACGCGTCCTTGTCCTCGCGGAGCAGATGCAGGGCGGAGACTATCTCGCCCCCTTTGCTGTCAGAGATCGAGATCCTGCGGGTTATCGGCTCGACGGCACGCACGAGCTTTATGCCCTTTGCCGGGGCCCGCGTGCAGATTGCGGCAAGGTCCCCGGCCGCGTCGGAGGGTGTTGCGTCAACGTACTCGGCCAACTTGCCCGCGAAAACCACCGTACCGCCGGTCGCGCGGAACTTCCGCAAAAGCGCAAGCGTAGACGAGCGGATGGTCTTGAGCGGTGGCACGATGGCCGCCCTGTACACGGCCTTGCCCACTCGCAGGACCGGCTCGCCGTCTTTGCGCCCCGCCTTGCCGTGGCGGGCGAGAATCTCCTCGTCGCCGTAGTCGAAATCTATGTTCTCGGCCAGCAGCGAATCGCGCAAAGCCATAAGCATCCGGTCGTAGGCCTTCACCTGCGGGGTGTCCTTCCAGCCGATCCTTGCCATCGTCCACATGCTCTCGTTGGGATGGATCACCAGCAGGTCTCGGACCTCCACGCCGCGGGTCATAACCGCGTTGATCCGGGCGAAGTAATCCTCGACCTTGCCGTAAAGCCGCCACCACGGCGACTGGTAGAAGATGCTCGGTGGAAAGTCACGCTTCGCCTCGCCCTCCATCGTGTACCACGAAAGGTGCTGGCATCGCAGGTTGATGCCCAACGCCGCCTGCCAGTCCCCGAGGGCCTTGTGGGCCGCAAACGGAAAGTCCCACCCGGTGCAGCCGTACGTCTCGGTAAGCCGCCACTTTCGCCCGAACTGCCTGGCCACCGAGCTGACCTGCTTGGCCGTGTCGTATACCCGCCAGTGCTCCGTCAGCAGGTCCATGCCGGGGGCCTGCATGTGCTCGTAAAAACGCATGCAGCTGCCGACGACGCCCGTCTGATTCGAAAGCGTATCCTCGCTGAGGACGTGGCCGGTGTGCTGTATCCCGTGCTTGTGGCACCAACGCCCGATCTGTCGCGAGAACGCATCCACGAAGAGGTGCGTGATGCAATCGTAGTAGTGATACCGGGCGCGGCTGACTTCGGCCGGGCCCACGTCGAAGAACAATTCGCAGAGGTGCGCGCTGATGTCGTAGCCGTATCGTTTCCTGAAGACCGCGGGCAGTTGGGCCGTCCACGGCAGGTGAATCGTTCCGCCGCGGTCCAGTGAGACCCTGCCGTAGTTGGGCTCGTCGGTGAAGATCCCCGGAACGCGCCGGCCAAAGTGCCTGCCGACACGCTTGCGGTACGCCTCGTGGGTGACGGCGATGAACTCCCGGACGGCCTGGCGGCTCATCGTATCGAGATACGTATAGCCGTTATACCACGAGGTGCACTGTTCGGTCCGGACGGAGAATCGCAGAATTGACTCACCTTCCGCGAGACTGCCCGGACGCTTGCCCCTGGGTATTCGCCTGACGTTCGTTGCGGCAACGCCTCGCAGCCTGGCGGTAAAAGCGCTCTGTGTTGCGGCGTCCCACTTCAGACGCGACGGGGACTTCAGCTCTTCCATGACCAGTGACCGCCCGCGGAATTTGGGGTTCTTCGTGACCAGTCCGCCGGCCGCCCCGGATGGCCAGCGATCCTCGTCGTACAACCATGCCTGCATGTCGAGTTTTTCCGCCTCGTCGATGCATGCCTGGACGCAGTCGAACCACTGATCGGACAGGTAGGGGGTAGCCAGGCCGACGCGTGAATGCATGAAGAACCCGCCGAAGCCCATGCGGTGCATGAGTCGCACCTGGCGGCGCAGTTCCTTGGGATCCAGCCTTCCGTTCCACGCCCAGAACGGTGCACCGCGGTACTTGCTGGACGGGTTGCGAAATTCACGCAGCAGATGGCTGTCGGCACCGCTCACGCTCTGCCTTTCCTGGGGTGATTGATATCCTGCCGTTGCGACTATAACGTGGTTTGCTGCGCGTTACAACATGGCCTGCCTGGAAAGCACACTCGTGCAAGACGGGATCGGGACCGGGCGGGATTTCGAATCACCAGGGCAGCGCGGGGCCCCGGTGAGTAAACCGACCAACCGCGGGCTGCTCTGTTACTCGTATTCCTTTTCGTTGATGACCGATGAGCCGCCTTTGCCCTTCGGTTCTATTACCGGTAGGCCGGTGGGGGGCAGCGCCCTGGGAACCACAGGCCTTATGGTTGGCCTTGTCGTGGGCTTGGTGGCCCGCTTAGGAACCGGCGTCGTGGTGGGGCTTCGGCGGGGGGTTATTATCGGCACACCGTCAACATTCCCGGTCGGTGTAAACTTGGGCACCGCGGGTCTAGGGCGAGGTCTCAGATCGCCCTTGGGCTTCGGGCTAGGTACAACAATCGGCGTCACTTTGGGCTTTGGCTCAGTAGCCGCAGGCCTGACGTTGATCCTCGGCTTGGTGGCAGCCGGTTTGGGCCTCGGCAACGGCTCGATAATAGGCAGCGGCCGGGGCGTTATCTCTGGGCGCGGCTTCGGCACGGTGACGGGCGCAGGAGTGGGCCCGATGCGTGCCGGCGCAAGTCTGGGGGCTCGGTCTATCACAGTGGGGGCCTCCCGCAAGGGCATGCCCGTGCCCTCGCCCATGACGGTCACCTGCTGCACGTCGATGATCAGACCGATCCCGCTTTCAAATCGCTTGGTCCCGACCACGCCAACTTCCTTGCCTACGTACCGTGAGAGGTCCACATCACCTGTTGTGCACTGGGCATAGCCGATAATCCGCTTGGTGTGTCTGCCGCGGATGGCGTAGCGCTTTGCCACCCCCCGCTCGCCTGAAAACAGCGCGCTTTGAGCAAGGATACCGCGAGCCGTATACTGCGGCTGGGCATCTGTAGCAATCGGTACGGGCTTGACCAGTTCGGCCCGGCCCCGTTCGTATTCCCTGTGCCTGGCTTGCGTTTCCTCTATCAGGCTACTGGTTATCTTTATGTCTTTCTCGCGTTGGATGGCGGCCCTGATATACTGGACCCGGGCGTCGATGTAGGGGCCAAGGTACCCGCTGGCAATGGCCCGCAGCGCCTCGTACTTGCCGACGATCGGGTCAAGATTTCGCTGCCCAGCCGGCTTGCCAAATTCCGCCTTCAGCAGACTGTCGACCGCATGGAATTTCGCCGTTGCAGCCTTGACCTCCGCCTCCGACTGTGTCGTCTTGATGACCGCGCGCACGACATATTCTTTGGTGGTGGGGATACCCACTACGCGGACCGCAGGCTTGGTGGCAACGACAGGGGAGGTAGCGAGGGTACTTCTGACCGGAGGAACGTTGATCCGCGTGACGTAGCGTTCGGCAACCCAGAAGTACGCTCCGGACGGAGGACTTATCTTGTAATAGTCGCCCGTCTGTCCGATTATGTCGACCTTGGTGCCCTTCCTTGCACGGCGTTGTATAACATCGAAGTCCTGGCTCTGGAGGTTTCCGCCGGCGCGTACCCAGACATTGTCCTCAGTGACCATCCCGACTGTTCCGGTGGTGTCCGGACGCACGTATTTCTTCTTAACCACGCTGAAAGTGCCGGCCACCGGGAGAATCTTCAACCATCCCCCATGGCTCTCGATGACAGTAACTCTCGTCGGATAAGAGACTTTAGTGCAGGGGTACGCCGCGAGCCCGGCGCGAGCACGCACGTGAACGTCGGTCCCATTTACAATGCCCTGGTATGGTCTGCCCGGGGGTGATGTCTGGCCAATCGCCGCAACGGTCACCGCCCCTATCAGCACAGCCGCGCGCAAAGCCGGCCAAATTGTCGTCTTCATGATGAACTCCTTGCCTGCAAGACCAAAGGCTAGTATCGACAGAAATTCTTTTATTACCTTAGCACTTTGGGCTCTGCATGTCAACAAGAGACCGTACGTAACTGATAGCTTGGACGCACAAGAAGAGGGGAAGTTCCCGCCCGCGGGCCGCAGGCCGCCCTGACTCAGGTCGGAATCTGGATCGTAAACGTGCTGCCCTCGCCCAGCCTGCTTTGGACGCCGATTTCCCAACCGGCAGCCTTGGCTACATCCTGGCAAATGGCCAGGCCCAGGCCATGGCCTTGTGAAGAGCCTTTGGACCCACGGGTCGTGAAGAAGGGCTGGAATACCTTGTCGATATCCTCCGGGGCGATGCCGTGGCCGTTGTCCTGGACCGCAATGATGAACAGCTTGCCGTTTCGGTGGGCGGAAATGCGGATTTGCCTGGGTGCATCCCTTGTCTGCAATGCCGCACGAGCATTCATTATCAGGTTGACCAGCACCTGCTGTAACCCGATGCGACAGGCAGGCACGACCAGATCGTCATCAATCTCCACCATCATCTCGATGCGGTCCTTTTGCGGGTCCCTGACCAGGATCGAGAAGATTTCATTGACCACCTCCGGGAGGCTGACCGGTTCCGGGTCGGCGTCTTGCTGGCGCGTCATGCCGAGGATGGCATTGCATATTGCGGTGGCCCGCTCGCCGCCCTTGGCGGCGTGGGAAATTGCCTTCTCAACCATCGAGGGATTCTTCTGTGCCATCTGCGCGTAATTGATAATGGGCGTCAGAATGTTGTTGAACTCGTGGGCGACCATTGCAGCCATTCTGCCGATGGTGGCCAGTTGGTGGGCCTGACGAAGCTGTTCGCGCAGCGACTCCACCTCGCGCTGGAGCCGCGCCAAACCTTCAGCATGCGAGTCCGCATTTTCCGCTGGGGTCGCTGTCACGGTTGTTGCCCTCTTCGGTTCGGAGATAAGCCTACCATCCATCATCACAGGATTCTTATCGCCGTGGGTACTGGCTCACCTTTAGAATAATCGGCGAATGGCAGGCAATACTTGAAGGGGTAACTGGGCCCGTGGACGAATACAGCCAACTGGCGTTCCTGGTCGACCTTGCCGAAAGTCTCGGGTTTGAAGTCCGCCAGGCTGCACGCCAAGTAGACTCCGCCGAAAGTCGAGGCGGGGCACTCGTGCGGCTCAAAGGCAGGGAGATCTTGTTTATCGACCCCGGCGCTTCGCCGATCGAACAGATAGCGGTGGTGGCCCGGGCGCTGCGGGACAGGCCGGAAATCGCCGAGATGTATCTCCCGCCGCAAATCCGCCGGGCGATGGAAGCGCCGTGAACGCAGTGGGCGCCAAGGCGGGGGGTTTTCATCCTTGCTACATGCGCCGCCTTGGCTAAATTGGTATGCCATGAATGCCATCGCACACGGCGTAGACATGGTGGAATGTGCCCGTATAAGGCAGATCGTCCACAGGCACGGGCCCCGGTTTCTCGAACGGGTATTCACGTCCGCCGAAAGGGAATACTGCCTCGCAAAGAGACGCAGTATCGAGCACCTCGCCGGCAGGTTCGCCGCAAAGGAGGCCGTCCTCAAGGTACTCGGCACCGGATGGCGAAAAGGCATCAACTGGACCGATATCGAAATCCGCAATGCCCCCTCCGGGCAGCCGCTGGTCAGGCTCAGCGGGCTGTGCAGAAAGATCGCCGACGAGCAGGGCATGGCCACCATCTTGATCTCCATAAGCCACGTCGGGTCGCATGCGATGGCCTCGGCGATCGCGACAACGGATCGCCCCAAAGCCTGAAGCCTTTGGCAACCGAGCGGATCATGAACCACCGGCCGACGACCATCTTCCTGTCCGCAGCCGAGTCCAGCGGAGACCTGCACGCCGCGGGGCTGATCCGGTCGTTGCGCGCGCGGTTGGGCGACGCGCGGTTTATTGGGGTGGCGGGGGAGAAGATGGCTGCCGCCGGGTGCGAGGTGATCGCCGACCTGACCATAAAGGCCAGCATGCTCACGGGACCTTTCCTGCACTTGGCCTACTACGCCCATAAGGTCAGGCGTCTTTGCAAGGCAATCGCGGAGATCCGCCCAGACGTTTTCGTTGCGGTTGATTCTCCCGCGCTGAACTGGCACCTGTCCACCGCGGCTAAGAAGGCAGGCTCCGCGGTGGTTCACTACGTCTGCCCACAGCTGTGGGCGTGGGCTCCGTGGCGCATCAAGAGGCTGAAGCGGCTGACCGACCACGTTGCGTGCCTGCTGCCGTTCGAGGTCCCTTACTTGCAGCACCGCGGCGTGCCGGCTACCTTCGTCGGGCATCCCCTGTTCGACTACCTCGAGCCGAGGCCGGATCCCATGCCCGACATCATCCAGGCATGGGCCGACGGGTCGTGGAACGTGGCGCTGCTGCCGGGCTCTCGCTCCGGAGAAATCCGGAACCACGCGCAGGCGTTACTGCTGACCGCCAAGGCAGTAAGCAGGCGCTGGCCGCATGCAACGTGTAGATTCACGGTCGGCACCGAAGAGGACGCCGATGCTGTCCGCAAGGCCTGCAAGTGGAAGCGCTCGCAGAGCGACGAGATCGAGATCGTCGTCGGCAAGACAAGCCAAATCCTTGCCAGCTCGCATTTCGCGGTAGCCGTCAGCGGAACGGTGACGCTGGAAGTGGCGCACTACGGCGTCCCGATGGTAATCTTCTACAAGGTGGGCAAGCTCGGGTGGGATGTGGTGGGGCGGTGGATTGTACGAACGCCGTATCTCTCTCTTGTGAACATACTCGCCCATCGGGCCATCGTGCCGGAACTGATGCCGTGGCACGGCCGACCACAGCGGGTCCGCGACATGACCTTGGAGGTGATGGACGACCTGGGTTATCTGGTCGAGACACGCCAGCGACTCCTGGAGATGGTCGAGCGTGTCAGGGCCGCCCCGCCCGGAACCAGTGCCGACAATGCCGCGGATGTCGTAATCCGCGTCATGCAGCGACAGTCAGCCACAAATGCCGCCCTCAGCGCCGGTGGCTAAGAAACCGACGATCCCGGCGGGACGTCCTTATCCGGGCCGACGATAACCACGTCCTGCTCCGGGCCCTCGCCGACGGTCGCGGCAAGCAGCATGCCGTGGGACTCCATGCCTCGCATCTTCCGCGAGGCCAGGTTCGCCACGACCACCAACTCCTTGCCCAGGAGCGACTCGGGCGAGTAGTAGCCCTTTATCCCGGCGATGATCTGGCAGGTCTCGCCGCCCATGTCGAGCTGCAGCACCAGCAGCTTGTCGGCATTTGGGTGTTCGCTGACCTCGAGGACCTTGGCTATTCGCAGGTCCAGCTTTGAGAAATCCTCGTACTGGATGATCGGCTTTTCTTCGGACATTGTTCTGCCTCATTGAATCCCGGTTGTGTTACATTCTGCTGTCGTTCGCATTTTGCCAAATGCGGGACCAGTTGGCTAATGAAAACCGGCCTGTGCCTGTTGGATATGAAGGGGGGATTCTATATAATCGCGCCCAGACTCATGGCCTTCGGGCCCCGGCGAACCCAAGGCTGTGGTTGGAGATGCTGTATGAGCGCGAGCAAGAGGTGTCACAAGTGTGCCAGATGCTGCAGGTATTTCTGCTTTGAGATCGATGAGCCGGATACCTACGACGAATTCGAGGACATCCGGTGGTATCTGTGCCACGAGGGAGTCTCGGTCCACATCGACGAGGGGGACTGGTTTATCTCGATCGAGAACCGGTGCAAAATGCTGGGCCAGGATGACAGATGCACGATCTACGCCAAGCGGCCGCTCATGTGCAGCACCTACGACCCGGACAGTTGTGATTACACCGATGACGATTACGGCTATGATGAAGAGTTCCTGACGCCGGAAGAGATCGAACGATACGCCCGCCGGAAGCTGGGCAACGCGGCTTACAACCGGGCAAAGGCCAAGGCATGGGCCAAACTGAGTAAGAAGAAGCAGGATTGAAGCGGAGAGAACATGGAGTTCAACGCGGTAAAAGGGACCCGGGATTTCTACCCTGAAGCGATGCGTCTTCGCCGGTGGATCGTGGATGCGTGGCGCAGGGTCAGCCTGCGCAACGGCTTCGAGGAATACGACGCGCCGATCTTCGAGTACCTGGACCTGTTCACGATCAAGAGCGGGCAAGAGATCGCGGAACAACTGTTCAGCTTTACCGATAGGGGAGGGCGGAACCTGGCGATTCGCCCGGAGATCACCCCGTCGCTGGCGAGAATGGTCAACGCCAAGATTAACTCCCTGCCCCGGCCGATTAAGTGGTTTTCCGTGCCCAGGCTTTGCCGGGCGGAAAAACCGCAGCAGGGCAGGCTCAGAGAGTTCTTTCAGTGGAACGTGGACGTTATCGGCAGCGATGACGTTCTGGCCGACGCTGAGTGCATATTCACAGCGGTTGATTTTCTTCGCGAGGTTGGGCTGGGCGCGGAGGACGTGTGCGTCCGTATCGGCAGCCGGCCGCTGACAGTATCAGTTTTGGCGGCGGCGGGAGTGGCGACGGAGGCCACCGACGCGGCCTTGGCGGTGCTCGACAAGCGGCCCAGAGTTGATGACCAGGAGTTCGCCAAGCTGGCCAAGAACAGCGGTCTGGATGACATGCAGATAGCAACGGTGTGCGAGTTCCAGGATTGCTCAACGATCGACCAGCTCAGACAGGCGGTGGGGGGGGTGGGCGTGGAGGAAGCAGTCGACCGGCTTGAGGCCCTGTTTGCAAACCTCGATACCATGGGGGCCGGTGAATACTGCAAGCTCGACATGCGAATTGTCCGCGGCCTGGCGTACTACACGGGCATTGTGTATGAGGTATTCGACGCCGGCCGGTCGCTACGTGCGGTGGCAGGGGGCGGACGCTACGACAACCTGCTGGAGGTGCTCGGCGGGCCGGAGGTAGCCGCCACCGGGTTCGGCATGGGCGACGTGGTGCTCGGCATTCTGCTGGAGGAAAAGGGAAAGATTCCAGAGCTGTCGCAGAAGCTGGATTATTTTGTAATCGACGGCGAGGCCGGCACGTTCGACCGGGTATTGGAAGTGGTAGGGGCCCTGCGGGGTAAGGGGCTGTCGGCGGAGTTCAGCTACAAGCGACAGGCGGTCGGAAAGCAGCTCAAGGAGGCGAACCGTCGCGGGGCAGAACGAGCTGTTATCATCCGGGAGGGTGGCGTGGCCGTAAAGGACATGGGCACGGGGAACCAAAGTGATCGGGCGCTGGACGACTTTCTTTCCGATCCGAATCGCATGTAGACGGGGTACTGCCGGCGGAAATGGCCCATCGCAATATACATTACGAGGCGGCGTTTGAGGATTACCTACGGTGCAAGGGCTGGCCTTACGTGGCGGTCGACGAGACAAAGAAGACCATCTTTGCAGACGCTTCGATCAAGAGTTTCGACTTTCTGGTCTACAGCGAAAGCAGCGCGAACCTTTTGGTTGACGTAAAAGGGCGGAAGTTTCCGGATTCCATCCCGGGGCCTAAGCGCCAGCCCAGCCGCGCGTGGGAGAACTGGATAACCAGGGATGACGTGGAAGGTTTGGGCGAGTGGGAAAAGGTCTTCGGGGCGGACTTCGTGGCGGTTCTTGTCTTTGCGTACTGGCTTCAGGGCCCGCCCAAGCGTGCGCCTTTCGAGGACGTTCACCTGTTCCGGCGCAGGCACTACGCGTTCGTGGGAATTTCCCTGGCGGACTATGTTGCCGGCGCACACCCACGAAGCGCAAAATGGCAGACGCTGAGCATGCCGTCGGCTGAATTTGCCGCCCAGGCCGGCGATATAGCCGCCTTCCTGTAAATCGCCGGTTGCGCCGGCCGGCTGCTCTTGGTGCCGGGGCGGAAGTTCCGGCAGGGGAATGTTGAAATGCGCCTGGCTTTGAGGTAGAATTCCTACAGGTGACAACAGTGGTGAGTCTTCTTTCATTAATATCGATTCTTGCCGCAGCGCCCCCGGTGGTAGGTGACCGCTACCAGGCACCTGGGGTGGAGGGCAGCATTCCTCTGGTCGCGGTTGTTTACACGCTGGTTTTGCTTGCGGGAATATGTGTGCTGGGCTTCAAAAGCGCCCACAGGACACACTTGGACTGATGATTTCGATCTGCATACGCTGGTATGTTGGTCGCTCCCCCGGGTAACTAAGGAGATTGCCATGAAAAGAAAGTTGATTATCGCGATGGTTTTCCTTAATGCGGCCCTGCTGGTAGCGCTGGCAGTTAGCACCGCCCCTCGGCAGGCTAAGGCCCAGACCTTCCCGACAACAGATTACCTCATGATGACCGCGCAGATGAACCAGGCCATCGACGGCGTCTGTGTCATCGACCTGGGCTCGAGGCGGATGATGGCATGGCGGTTGCGACAGGCGAAGGCTGGCGCTCGCTATACGCTGACGCCGTCCCGGACGTCGAGAGATCTCGATCGAGACTTTCGCCGCAAGAAGGCCGTGACTGATCCCTAAGCTGGTGTAGAGGAGCTCGCGAAATGAACAATGCAGAAAACATTACGATTGTGATGCTGCTCGCTGCGGCCGCGATTCTGGGTGCCATGCTGATCGGTACATACTGCGGCACCTCGCAAAGCGCCGACGCTGAAGTATCTGCCAGACGTATGGGCTTCATCGTATCGACCGGCAAGGCCGGGCTATACACGGAAGCCGTGTACGTCATAGACTCTGAGACTAAGAGGCTCAATGCGTACGTCTTCACCGATAAGAACAACACCATAGAGTTTGTGGCAGACGTGGATCTGGAAAGAGCGTTCCGCAAGTAGATCCCCCCGGCCGAATTGGCGACGAGTGGATGCCGTGGATGAGTTAATCGCCGACAAGGCGCGGCGTGCGCTGGCCGGTGAGCGGCTCAGCCGCGAGGACGTTGTGGCACTTGTCGTTGCGGGTCAGGAGCATCCCTACGATCTGATGTACTGGGCAAATCGTCTGCGGACGGCCCGCTTCGCCACGGCGGTCAGGCTCTGCTCCATCATTCCCGGCAAGTTGGGGGCGTGCACCGAAGACTGCAAGTGGTGCGCACAGTCCGCACGCTACCAGGCCGAGTCTCAGCCCAAGGTCACCACCAGCGATGATATTCTCACCGCGGGCAGGCAGGCCAGGCAAAACGGGGCTTCAAGCCTGGGCATTGTGAACTCGGGGCGTAAACCAACAGCGGCGGACATCTCAGCGGCCGTGGCGGCCGCAGAAAGGCTCCGGACCGATCTGGGCGATGATCTCACGCTGTGCGCTTCCCTGGGCGAGCTAACCGACTCCCAGGCACAGCGGCTGGTCGCTGCCGGCTTCACTCGCTACAACCATAACCTGGAGACCTCCAGGAGGATGTATCCGCAGGTGGTCACCACGCACACGTACACCGACCGGCTGCGGACGCTGGAGGTTGCACGCGACACGGGTCTGAGCGTCTGTTGCGGGGCTCTGTTCGGCCTGGGTGAGACCTGGGAGGACCGCGTGGATGTGGCGATGGCATTGCGGGACGAAGTGAGGCCGGAGGTCGTGCCGCTGAATTTTCTGCACCCGATCCCGGGCACGCCGCTGGGTCATGCCAAGCCGATGTCCCCGCTGGAGATTCTCACGGTCATTGCGATGTTCAGGCTCGTTCTGCCCGCGGTTGATATCAAGGTCGCCGGCGGACGGGAACACAACCTCCGCCACATGCAAAGCTGGATGTTCTACGCCGGTGCCACCAGTTGCGTCGTAGGGGACTACCTGGCCACTGGGGGACGGCCGGCGGCCGAGGACCTTCAAATGATCGCGGATCTGGGGCTAAGAGTGGTCCGTGACCTACAAAGCGCAACATAACATATATTATCGGACGGTATAGATGTGGGGAATCAGGCCTCATGGGCCTCCCGGCCCCCCTGCTGCAAAACGCGCTGCGTGCCTCAGGAATGGCCTCGCGGGCAAACGCAGACAACTCAGGCGGAGTGTAGCGTAATCTCAAGCCACTGACAGGGGCCTGTGGAGTGAATGGTGGTGTCACCCAGGTCAGCCGGCAGCAAAACGGTATCACCGGCCTGTGCGGACGTTGCGGGCTGCGTTGTGGTGTCGTGGTGGATCTCGATAGGCCCATCCCCGGTGATGAACATGAGAGCTCGGCATTGGCCGCCGGGGATATCGTATCGTCCTGGTTTAGGTGGGCTTGCCTGTAACGATCGCTTTGTGACCGTGAAGGTCTCGGTCACAAGCAGTGTGTCGGCGGATTGGCCGGGCGTATGCTCGTCGGCCGGGTCGAAATGGATGCACTGCATGGACCGCTCGACGTGGATCTGGCGGCCCCGGCCCCAGTCGGTTACGCGATAGGTGGTGTCCGAGGGGGTCTGGACCTCGGCCACGACGACCCCCCTACCGAGCGCGTGCACCGTCCCGGCAGGCAAATAATGGAAGTCCCCTACCGCGACTTCGCAGCGTCTGACGACCTGGTCACACGTGTCGCTTTCGATCGCCTTGCGAAATTCGTCCGGTCCGACGCCGTCGGCCAAGCCCTTGTAGATGAAGCCGTCGCGGCTGTCCAAGACGTACCAGCATTCCGACTTGGATGCCGCCGGGGGCCCTATCGCCCGGGCGGCCTCGTCGTCGGGATGTACCTGGAGGGACAGGATGTCGTTGGCGTCCAGCAGCTTGAGCAGCACCGGGAACCTCCCGTTGTCAAGAGGCGCCGCCTCGCCCAGCAGCCGGCGCCCAAGCTGCTGCGAGAGTTCCGTTAGTGTCGTGCCTTTGGCCGGGCCGTCTGCAACCACGCTGGTACCTTCGGGCAGGTCGGCAAGTTCCCAGCTCTCACCAACATTCGTTCCATCCGGCAGCGATCGGCCGAACAGCCGCTCCAGGTTCCGCCCGCCCCAGATCTTCTCTTTGTAGATCGGAATGAACTTGTACGGGTACAGGGTCATGCTGGTTCCCTTACGCTTACGGGATATTCTACAAAGATGTTAACCGGCATACACAGAGCTTCGTGACATTTCCGTGGTTTGCGGGTAAGATTTTTACCAGCGATCGCAAATCGGCAACTGGAAACGGTAATGGCTCAAAAGAAAACCAGAATCGAGATATACGACACGACGCTGCGCGATGGGGCGCAGACCGAGGGCGTGAGCCTGTCTCTGGAGGACAAGCTCCTGATCGCCCAGGCCCTGGACACCTTGGGCGTGGACTATATCGAAGGCGGATACCCGCAGAGCAACCCGAAGGATGAAGCCTTCTTCCGGGAGATCTCCAAGCGTAATCTCAAGAATGCGCGCGTGGCGGCCTTCGGCATGACGCGGCACAAGGGCGTAAAGGCCCCCGCCGACGCCGGACTCAACGTGCTGCTGGCCAGCGAGGCGCCGGTGGTGACCATCGTCGGCAAGAGTTGGGACCTGCACGTCCGCGACGTCCTGCAGACCACCAAGGATGAGAACCTCGCCATGATCCGCGATTCAATCGAGTATTGCGCGGACGCCGGCAGATGTGTGATCTTCGACGCCGAGCACTTCTTCGACAGCTACCTCGCCGATCCGGAATATGCTCTCAAGACGCTTGCCGCCGCCCTTGAGGGCGGGGCATCGTGGCTGGCCCTGTGCGACACAAACGGCGGGTCGCTGCCCGAGCAGATCAGCCGGGGTGTGCAGGCCGCCAGAGACAGGTTTCCACAGGCCGCCATCGGCATCCACTGCCACAACGATGCCGATCTGGCCGTTGCCAACAGTCTTGCGGCGGTCGAGGCCGGCGCGAGAATGGTTCAGGGCACGGTGAACGGCATCGGCGAGCGCTGCGGCAACGCCGACCTGGTGCCCGTGGTGGCCAACCTTGTGCTGAAATGCGGCTATGACTGCCTTCGGGCCAATACCCTCGGCAAGCTCACGGAGGTCAGCAGATACGTTTACGAGGTAGCGAACCTGAACTTCCGTCTGAATCAGCCCTTTGTGGGGGCGGCGGCCTTTGCTCACAAGGGCGGCATGCACGTCCATGCGGTTCAGCGCAATCCGAAGACGTACGAACACGCCGACCCGGCGACGGTCGGAAACTCGCGGCGGATACTGGTGGGCGAGCTTTCCGGCATGAGCAACATAGCGGCTACCGCCCCACCGAAGTTCAAAATCGGCAAGGATAAGAACACCCAGCGCAAGGTGCTCCGGGCCATGATGCACCTCGAAAACGAGGGGTATCAGTTCGAGGCTGCCGAGGCCAGCTTCGACATCCTCATCCGCAAGACCCTCGGCGGCAAGTGGTATCGCCGGCTTTGGGAGGTCGATCACTACCGGTGCGTGATTCTGCGGCGCGGGGAGGAAAAGGCCAACACGGAGGCAATCGTCAAGGTGAAGGTTGACGGTAATGTGGAGCACACCGTGTCCGAGGGGGACGGCCCGGTAGACTCGCTTTACGGGGCGTTGTGTTCGGCTCTTCGGGGTCATTATCCGAGCGTGGACGGCCTGCACCTTGTGGATTACAAGGTTCGCGTGGTGAATACGGCGGCAGAGACCGCGGCGAAAGTGCGTGTGGTCATCGACTGGCACGATGAACACGGGCAGGGATACTTCGGCAGCGTGGGCGTCAGCGAGAACATCATCGACGCCTCGTGGCTGGCCCTGGTCGATGCGATTGAGTACAAGCTTCTGACGGAATCAGAGAAGAAGACGGCCGGTACCAGGAAGACCAAGACAGTAGTGAAGCCCGTCAAGAAGGCACGGACGAAGCGGAAGGCAGGGGTCACACGGAAATGACGACGGAACTGCCAAAGGTTTACGACCCGAAGCAGGTCGAGAAGAGCGTATATGAGCGATGGCTGGATGCCGGAGCATTTAACGCGGAGGCCGGCGGCAAGGCGGCGACGTACTGCATCGTCATCCCCCCACCGAACATCACTGCGGCCCTGCACCTCGGGCAGGCGATGAACAGCACGCTGCAGGATATACTGATACGCTTCAAGCGAATGGAGCAGTTCAAGACCCTGTGGATGCCGGGAACGGACCACGCCTCGATAGCCACGCAGACCATTGTCGAGAAACGAATCCTGGCCGAGGAAGGCAAGCGGCGGTCGGACTTCCAGCGTGAGGAATTCGTCGCACGCGTCCAGGCCTGGAAGGATCAGTACGAGGCACGCATCATCCACCAGCTCAAGCTTATTGGCTGTTCCTGCGACTGGCGCCGTACCCGCTTCACCATGGACGAGATCTGCACCAAGGCCGTAAGGGAGACCTTCTTCAGGCTCTTCGCGGACGGCTTGATCTATCGAGGGAAGTATCTGGTCAACTGGGACCCGGCCACGCAGACGGTGCTGGCCGACGATGAGGTGGAGCACGAGACCGTCCAGGGGCATTTCTGGTACCTGCGTTATCCGCTGGTTGAGCCGGTTGAAGCCGGCGGCCAGATCATGGAGCACGTCACGGTGGCCACCACACGCCCCGAGACGATGCTGGGCGACACAGCCGTGGCCATGAACCCGCGCGACCCGCGGGCAAAGGCCCTGGTGGGCAGGAAGGTTCGCCTGCCGCTTGTCGGTCGGATTATCCCGATCATCACCGACGACCACGTTGTGCTGCCCGATGACCAAAGCCAGGACGAGAAGGCCAGATACTCCACGGGGTTCCTGAAGGTGACGCCCGCACACGACCCGGACGACTACGCCATCGGCGAGCGCCACCTGGATGAGATCCACGATGCCTTGGTTGATTGCAACCCCAACATCCAGCCCGGAGCGTGGGAGGCGGCCAAGCGGCAGATCGTATTTGTGAATGTCATGGCTCCGGATGGGTCGATCTCTGAGGGGCACGGCTGGTATGACGCCCGCGGCAGCGAGGCGGAGTTCGTGCTGGGCATGGACCGCTTTGAGGCGCGCGAGGCGGTCGTCGAGTGGTTCCGCAAGGAACAATTGCTCGAGAAGGTGGTCGAATACGTGCACGAGGTGGGCCACAGCTATCGCAGCCACGCTCCGATCGAGCCGTACCTCTCGGACCAGTGGTACGTGGCCGTCAAAAAGCGTATCCCGGGCGTCTCGCCTGGGCAAGCCAGCACGGGTGAGACCGACACAGGCGAAACGCCTGTGATACCGGGCACGGACGTACCGGTGAACTCCCTGGCGGGGCTGGCCCTCGGTCCCCTGCTTGACGGGAGGGTGCGTTTTATTCCCGAGCGATATGCCAACACATACCGCTCGTGGTTGGAAAACCTGCGCGATTGGCCCATCAGCCGCCAACTCTGGTGGGGACACCAGATTCCCGTCTGGTCGCAGGACCTGGAGTTGCCGGCGGACGTCAAGGCCGAGGCGACCGACCGTGGGCCTGACGCGCAAACCTGCGCCGCTCTGGACCGCGCTGCAGGCGGCCACTTCGGGCAGCAGCTTGCCGCCTTCCCGGGTATTCGCCACTTCCTGACTACCCAGAAGCACCCGGAGCGGGATGACTGGATCCGCACCTACATCTGCCTGGACCGCGACGACGAAGTCGCCATCGCCTGGCTGGAAGAGGCCGGCTGGAAGCAGGACCCCGACGTGCTGGATACGTGGTTCAGCTCGGCGTTATGGCCTTTCAGCACGATGGGCTGGCCTGACGAAACGCCGGAACTAGAGGCCTTCTATCCCGGCAACGCGCTGGTTACCGCCAGAGAGATCATCACACTGTGGGTCTCACGCATGGTGATGATGGGCCAGTATTGTGTCGGGGATATTCCGTTCACCGACGTTTTCATTCACGCGATGATCCAGGACGGCCAGGGCCGCAAGATGTCAAAGAGTCTCGGCAACGGCGTCGACCCGCTTGACATCATCGACAGCCACGGCGCCGACGGCATGCGGTTTACGTTGGCCGGCATGACTACCCAGACCCAGGACGTTCGAATCCCGGTCGAGAAGGTCAAGCTGCCCGACGGGCGAACCGTGAACTCCTCGCCCAGGTTCGACATCGGGCGGAACTTCTGCAACAAGCTTTGGAATGCCTCGCGGTTTACCCTGATGAACATCGACGGCCTGCCGGCGTGGAGCCAGATTCGCCCCCGCGCCCACGCAGCCGACACGTGGATACTCAGCCGCCTGAATGCAACCGTTCGGGATGTTACCGGAGCGATGGATGCGTATCGGTTTAACGAGGTCGCCGACACGCTGTACCACTTCATGTGGGACGACTTCTGCGACTGGTATCTCGAAATCGCCAAGTTCCGCATCAACGCCGGCGAGGCCACGCCCAAGGCTGTCCTGGCACACTGCCTCGATATCCTCCTGCGGCTCCTCCATCCCCTCACGCCCTTTATCACGGAGGCAATCTGGCAGGAACTCAACGCGATAGCCCCCCACCGCTGCCCCGGCGACACAGCGCCCGAAGAGATGCTTGTCTGCGCCATGTGGCCCCGGGCTGACGGGGCTATGATCAACGAGGCCGCAGAACAGGGCTTCGCGTCGCTGCAGGAAATTGTCCGCCAGATCCGAAACGTTCGCACCGAGCACAATGTGCCTCCGTCCGATAAGGTCAACCTGGCCGTCGAGGCCGAAGACGACGGCGGAAGAATCGTCCGCGACAACGCCGATCTGCTGAAGTTTCTCGCACGCGTTGGTGAGATAAGCTTTGGCACAGAGGCCGGCACAGGCCCCGCAGGTGCCGCAGCAGTGCTGGTCGGCCCGGTCAAGATCTACGTGCTCGATATTGTCGATGCCAAGGCCGAGGTCGCACGCCTGACCAAGCAGGGCGACAGGCTGACAAAGGGCATTACCGCCATCGAGGCCAAGCTGGCCAGTGACGGCTTCCTGGCCAAAGCCCCGGCGGAGCTTGTTGATAGTGAACGGGAGCGTCTGGCCAAGCTCAGGGGGGAGCTGGCCCGTGTGGAAGAATCGTTGAGAGCGGTTGAGTGAGGCGAGGCTGGGAATTGTAATCGCTGAACCTTTGGCGGGGTGCGGGTAGGTTTTGTTGCCGGAACGGGGGGCGGCGCATAGAATGTGTTTGTAGTGGTTCTTTCCTGGGAGGTGTGGCGATGGATGTGCCCATGGAATTGTCGCGCATCCTGATCACCGAAATGGGTGAGCAGCAGGTCATCTTTCTGCGCGAGAGAGACGGAGAGCGAACTTTCCCAATTCTGATCGGGACCAATGAGGCCCTGGCGATCGACCGCCGGCTCAAGGGCCACGAGACCCCCCGCCCGATGACGCACGATCTACTCGCCAGCGTGATCCAGGGCATGGGAGGACAGCTCGAGCGGATTGTGATCAACGATATCCGCAATCACACGTTTATTGCCACGCTGTACATCGCCATGGGCGAGAAGACACTGGCCATCGATTCTCGCCCGTCGGACGCTATTGCCCTGGGCGCAGCCTTCGATACACCCATATTTGTGGCTGACCACGTCCTGGAAAATGTGCTCACCGGCCCCCCCACCAAAAGTGACCGCCTCGAATTGCTCCGCCAGCGCCTGGAAGTCCTGCGCGAAACCATGGATGAGATCAACAAACGCCTGTCCGATGAGACTTTTCTGACACAGGCCGAGCCGGAGGTCATAAAGAACCACCGCAAGCAGCTTGAGGAGATGGACAACGAGTACCAGGCGATCAGCCGTGTGCTGGAAAAGCTCGGTTAGGCGCCAGAGGCACTTCCGGCCCCCGTTTGCCCCCTGCCGGCCCACAGGCTACTTCTTGAACGGCAGCACGCCCAGCGACACCACCTGCCCCCGTGGATTGTAGTAATGCGCGCTGAACTGGCGATCGCTTATGCTGGTCAGTACCAAGCCGTAGTAGTTGCCGCGCCGCCCCTCCAGCAGTTCCTGCTTGGTGGGCCCGGCAAGGGAAACGTTCGAGACCTTCTCAAAGTGCGCCACAAAGCGGCACATTGAGTCCCGTCCATCCCCGATCAGCCTCTTGGTCGGGGCGTATGCCATGTCATTTTCGCCGGCGCTGCGATCCGGCGGGTAAAGCTTTGCCTCTGCCTGCCCGTTCTCGTAGAAGATCAGTCCCCCCCACCGGCTGCGCTTGTCCACGCGGTCGCCGTCGACCATGATCCGGACGGCCAGTTGTACTCGCGAGCGGCCAAGCATCTCGTCCAGAAGATAGATGTTCCACAAGTCCATCATTGTCAGCTTGCTGGCCATCCAGCTGAAGCTTCCGCGGCTCGTGATGCGCCCGTTGAGAGCGTGTTGTCGCCGGCCCAAGACGTCCGTAAGCCCATCTGCCAATTGGCCTCGCTGGAGCTTCTTCCTCAGAGGATCGCGGGCGAGCCGGCTCAGCAAATGGAAGTCGCGAATGTCGAATCTGTAGCGTTCGTTCTGCTGCCACTTGTTGCTCAACTGCTCCGCGTAAGGCAGCATGTCGCGCCGCGTCTGCCATATGATTACGGAGGACACCAGCTGCTCGCCATTTTGCGGCAGGTATCCAAATCGGTCAAAAAAGAACTGAAGGGTCAGCATTGGACGGGTCTTCGCCTTCATGCGCGATATTCGCAGGGACAGATGCCCCGCGCCAAGCCTCCTGCTGAGCACCTCCATCGCGGAGCCGCGGGCGAAGAACACCGGCATGTTCAGGGCGTCGAGCAAGGTCACGTCCCACGTCTTGCCGGAGATCTTCTCCACCACCTGCCTGAAACGCAGCTCGACCGGCCCCGTAGCCGACGGCTCCTTTGCCCACAGCTTCACCACTTTACCCAAAACACGAGGATCCGGATTGCGAGACAGCCACCCTAACGCCGTTTGCCGAAGCTGATCGTCGGACGACAGCGCCGGCCAGGCCTTCATCAGGTGACCGGCCAGGTCGGGGAAATCTCGCTTCATCAGGAACGCCAAGGCCGCCCGGTGAAGCTCCACCGGTGCCTCTGGTTCGGCAAGTATCGCCGCGATCGAGGTGCGGACGGCCGGGTCTTCCCCGCCGAGATGGTCCGCCAGTCTAAGCGATTCCAACCGCTCTTCAATAGACCGTTCTCCGTCCAGCACCCGCTGGAGATTGTGCTGCAGGATTGTGAATCTCGGGTACGGATGCTGTTGCCTGCCGTAGTACTCCCGGTATTCAGTCAGATTGTGCGGCGGCGGGCCGATTCCCCCTGCGCAGCCGCCGACCAGCGAAACAGCCGCTAATAACCAACATACACCGAGCTTTCTGACTTTCATCGCCATCATCGCGTTATCGTCACGGCGGGCACTTTTGATTGACGGAGATTCTAGCGTTTGAGCGGCTCCTGGCAAGACATGATTGAACTTAGTCTCTCAGGTGAGCAGCACCGACCTCTTGGGCTGTCACGGGCAATGCGCACCTCCTGAGAAACTCACACCTCTGATTCCATCACGCCGCCGGATTCATCGGCGCAAACCAGCCCCAAATCGGGCACACAGCGGCAACTATCCGTAACACACCCTCGGCCGGCCCGTCGTACGAAAACACGCGTACCCGCTTGTATCCCAAGGGTTTACAGTCGTCCAATCCCTTCCCGCCCCAACATTGGCCACCAATCGTTTCACCAAAGTGGCCCCCCCACCTGTCCGCCTCGGCTCCTTCGACGCACCCCCCCTACCGCCCTACCGGGAGCATTATTGCAAACCCATCGCAATGCCGTTAGACTCCCGCCCATGGCTGGGCTCACCGAGAAACAATTGCAGCAGCAGGTCGCGGATCTCACCCGCGGCTGCGAGGCCATCTACACCGAGCAGGAACTCCAGGCCCGCCTCAAGCAAGCTTCCCAGGCCGGTCGGCAGCTCCGCGTCAAGCTCGGGCTCGACCCCACCGCGCCGGACATCCACCTGGGCCACACGGTGCAGCTTGATCCGGTGCGGCGATTTCAGGACCTCGGCCACAAAGCCGTGATCGTCATCGGCGACTACACGGCCCGCATCGGCGACCCGAGCGGCGTGAACAAGACCCGCCCGGTCCTTTCGCCCGAGCAGATCGAGGCCAACGCCGAGACGTACATCCAGCAGGCTGGCAAGGTCCTGGACACCTCGGGGGAAAAGCTGGAGATCCGCCACAACAGCGAATGGCTGGCCAAGCTCGACCTTGCCGACGTTCTTCGCCTCGCTTCGCAGCTGACGGTCGCCCGGATGATGGAACGCGACACGTTCGATCTCCGTTACAAGGCGGGCGTGCCCATAGGCGTGCACGAGTTCATGTACCCGCTGATGCAAGCCTGGGACAGCGTCTGCATCGAGGCGGACGTGGAGCTGGGCGGCACCGACCAGACCTTCAACAATCTGCTCGGGCGGCGGCTTCAGGAGAACGCCGGCCAGCCGCCCCAGATCGTCATGATCTTCCCCCTGCTTGTCGGGCTCGACGGCACGGAAAAAATGAGCAAGTCCAAGGACAACTACATCGCTATCACCGACGAGCCCAACGACATGTTCGGAAAGGTCATGAGCATTCCCGACGGCCTCATGGGCAACTATTTCACCCTGCTGACAGATCTGCCGGCCGACCAGATCGACACCATGATCGATGCGGACAAGACCCACCCGCGCGAGGCCAAGGCCCAGCTCGGCAAGATGATCGTCAGCCGCTACCACAGCCCCGCCGCCGCCGAATCCGCCGCCACCGAATTCGACCGCATCTTCGCCAAGCACCATGTGCCCACGGATATCCCCGAGATAAAGCTCAAGGGCGGGCAGATCGGGATTATCGAGCTGGTCACCGCCGCCGGTTTCGCAAAGTCCGCCAGCGAGGCCCGGCGCCTCGTAAAGCAGGATGCCGTCAGCATCGACAGCCAGAAGATCACCGACATCGCCGCCCAGGTCGAGCTGACCGACGGCGCCGTCCTGAAGGTCGGCAAGCGGCGCTTCGGCAGGATCGTTATTAGCTAGGAATCGCCGCACGCCGCCGCGATGGGGAATTGCCCCCCGCCGCTCGCAAAACCCGGACCGAACCATGGATCGACCCGCAACCGCAACTAGATCGACCTACGCCGGCCTGTTCATGGTCACGCTGGCCACTCTGTCGTACGAGATCCTCCTCACGCGCATCTTCAGCGTGACGATGTGGTATCACTTTTCGTTCGTGGCGATCTCGGTCGCCATGTTCGGCATGACGGCCGGTGCAATCCTCGTCTACCTCTGGCCCGGCTTCTTCCGCCAGGAGCGAGTGCAAGGCCATCTTGCGGGCAGCTCGCTGCTGTTCGCGATCATGATCCTGGTGAGCTTCGTGATTCACCTTCTCATCCAGCCGTCATATGAGCTGACTCTCAAGGGCATATGTTCCGTCATCATCTTCTTCATAGTGATCGCCGTCCCCTTCATATTCGCCGGAATATGCGTCTGCCTGGTCCTGACGAGGTTCCCCAAGCAGGTCGGCAGACTTTACGCCGCGGATCTGGCCGGTGCTGCAGCCGGCTGCGTGGTGGTCATTTTGATGCTGAGGATCACCGACGGGCCCACCGCCGTGGTGTTTGTGGCCCTTCTTGCGGGCCTGGGGTCGCTGCTGTTCGGCGTGCCGCTGGGGCGCAGCAAGCTGAGGTGGGCGGCGGCGCTGGTCTGCCTGTACCTGGCGGGCTTTGGGGTGGCCAACACGATGCTGGCCGCCCGGCAGAAGGCCCCGCTTCGCCTCTGGTGGGTGAAGGGCAACCTGGAGGCCAAGCCGCTGTATGAGAAGTGGAATTCGTTCTCCCGGATCACCGTTACCGGCAGCAAGGATGAGCTTAAGGAGCCGTTCGGCTGGGGCCTGAGCTCCGAATGCCCTCGCGACCGCAAGGTCAGGCTGCTATGGCTTACCATAGACGCCGGCGCCGGCACGATCCTGCCCGCATACGACGGCGACCTGAAAGCTCTCGAGCACCTCAAGTATGACGTGGTGAACGTGGCCCACCACATCAGATCGGACGGAAAGACGCTGATCGTCGGCTCGGGCGGCGGCAGGGACGTTCTGTCGGCGCTGGTGTTCGGCCAGAAGCGGGTTGTGGCCGTCGAGATCAATGAGGACATACTGGATGCGGCCAATCGCGTGTTCGGTGATTTTACGGGGCACCTGGACAGGGACGAGCGGGTCACGTTTGTTAACGACGAGGCCCGCAGCTTCATCGCCAGACAGACAGACTCGTACGACATCATCCAGATATCGCTGATCGACACGTGGGCCGCCACCGCGGCCGGGGCGTTTGTCCTGACGGAAAACTCGCTCTATACCGTTGAGGCCTGGCGGACATTTCTCCATCGCCTCACGGATGACGGCATCCTGACGATCTCCCGATGGTACTGGGCCGAGAAGCCCGGCGAGGTCTACCGCCTGGTAGGCTTGGCGGCGGCATCCCTGAAATCCGTCGGCGTGGCCAACCCCAGAACCAACATGGTGGTCATCAGGAACATGACACCCCAGGGCTACAGCGGGCCGGAAGGGGTGGGGACCATCCTCCTGAGCCGTAACGCCTTTACCGACAGGGACTTGGACGCACTCGAACAGCTTTGCAAGAAGATGAAATTTGAGATGGTCCTCAGCCCCAGGTCCCCGCCCCACCCCTACTTCGACGACCTGGCCACCGGCAACAACCTCGATAAGGTCTCCGACAGACTCCGACTCAACGTCCAGGCCCCCACCGACGACACGCCCTTCTTCTTCCACCAACTGCGGCTGAAGGACATCTTCGACCGCGATGAACCGGCCGAAGGCGTCGCTCGCATCAATCTCAAGGCGGTAGCCGTTCTCGGCACGCTGCTGATAACCGTGGTCAGCCTCACCGTGCTCTGCCTGATCGTCCCGCTGATATCAAGGGGCCCCAAGGGCGCGCTCAAGGGGTCGTGGTCCCTGCTGATCTTCTTCGCATGCATTGGCATGGGCTTCATGCTCGTCGAGATTTCACAGATGCAGCGGCTTATCGTCTTCCTGGGCCACCCCACGTACGGCCTCTCGGTGGTGCTTTTCTCGCTGCTGGTGTCTGCCGGCCTGGGCAGCTACTCCACGCGATGGGGCCAGCGGCCGGGTCTACGGCTTGTGCGGCTGGCGGCCCTTCTGGGCCTGCTTTGTGTTTTCGGCGCATTTACGCGGGGGATTATCACCTCGTTCGAGGCGTCGGTGACGGCGGTGCGGATTTCGGTAGCCGTGGCGATTCTCTTCCCGCTCGGCCTGTTCATGGGCATGGCGTTTCCAATGGGCATGAAGCTTGCATCTGCCCGGTCGCCAACGCTTACGCCCTGGCTTTGGGGCATCAACGGGGCTACGTCGGTCTGTGCATCGGTGCTTGCGGTGGCCATTGCACTGTCGTTCGGGATTACCACGTCGTTCTGGGCGGGTTTAGCCTGCTACGCGGCTGCGTTTGTGGCTTTCCTCTGGGCTTCGCGCACCAGGCGTGCTGCGTAGCGGTTGTAGCCGCGGAGCCGCTGAGGTCGAAGATCCGCCCCGCCACGGCGGACGCAGACGCGTGGCGGAACGCAGAGAAAATAGGCCGTTTAGTGGCCGCTTGCGGCTTAGCACGATAGGGAAATCCTAAGCACGAATATCTAAGCCCTAAATAAATCCGAAACTCTAATTCTCAAATGCTCCAAACACCCACATCGCGGCCGGATGCAGTTTGGGATTTCGGTCATTGGGATTTTGGGCTTGTTTAGCATTTAGAGATTACCATTTAGAATTTGGTTGCGGCCGAGGGCCGCGCTTGACAATCGTCAATCGAAAATCGACAATCGGCAATCAGTAACCAGGTGGTGTGTCTTACTGACCACTGACCACTGGCCACTGGCTACTGACTACCGGCTACCAGCTACGGGCTACTTTGTTCGCGGCCGCAGGCCGCGGGGTGGATGTCAAAACGTCGGGGCGGGGCGGAAAACTCGCTCGGCCGTTTTCGCCTCGAGATAAGTATTGTGTCCCCCGAATTTCAAATTTCTGCTGGGACGTGGGAGAGATGATCGAAGTGACCAAGAAGACCACAATCTGGCTGATCGTTCTCGGTTCTGTGTTGTTTCTCAGTGTTGTGGTTTTTTTCCTCATGTGGGACTCCTACCCGCGTTTTGCAAGAGAGCAACTGCAAGGAGAAATTGAATATGTACAGTACCGCCCGAACCCCCACGAGGACTTGATTACGGTCACAGATAAGGCAATGATCGAGGAAGTGAGGTACTGGGTTCTCAGCGCGGAGCGTCCCACTATTTTCAATACGGGTGTTACTTTTCCGAGTGCCAGTTGTGATCTTGTAATCCAGATGAAGGATGGACGTCAAATCGCAATGCTGATTAGCTTCACGGAGTTCGACGGGTTGAATCCTGCCGACTGGATATCGTACGCCATGATCAGGTGGGGTGGTTACCACAGAGTCGGAGACAATCAACCATTCTCAAGCATCTTAACCAGAATGGGGCTGCGCGCGTTTGGACGCGGAGCAGCCACTCTTCCTGATGCGGGGGAGAAGAAAATCCAGGCAGCGCCCGCGACACGAAAGGCCAATAATTAAGTATTGTGTCCCCCGAATTCTGAATTCCCAGTCTGGCCCGAACTACCAGGGTGAAATCCAAAGAAGAGAACAGAAGTAACCGAAAGGACGTGCGATGATGAGGATGTCCCAGACGACCAGGATAATCCATGCTCTGTGTCTTGCTCTTTCGGTTGGGGTCTCGGGGTGTAAGAAAGAGCAGACTGAGGAAGGGACGCTGAACAGGCTCTTGGGAACAGAAGAGGCCGACATTGTTGCGCCCGGGAAGCACATAGACAGTGTCTTGTATTCACACGGCGAACTGGCTATCTGGTATCGGCGGATGGCAACGCCGCCCGGTGAGACGGTTATCATGGTGCCAACGGGCAAGAGGGAAGCAGCAGTTTACGTTTTCTCCAAAGGGAACCTCTTGGCCGCCATTCCAACTGACATGCGGCTGCCACCATATGCCCCACAGATATACCCACTGAATGATACGGAGGTAATGGTACTCACATATGTATTTGCTCCTGAGGCACGTAGAGATCCTGCCGCGCGGTGGCATCGAATCCTTCAGGTCCACAGGGCGAGCGCAAGCGGCTGTGATAAGGTCGTTGAACATCCGTTCATCTCCATGCGAGGAACGGATGAGGGTGAGATGACGGTCAGCGTCTGCACGCCATTTACAGACGTGCATGAGCGATTCATGCTCGTCTTGCTGGAATATACGCATGAATCGAGGAAGACCAAGGGAGCAAGGATATACCGCCTCCGTAATGTCAGAGGGATCCTGGCATGGGATGAGAACACGAAGAATTTCGAGCGGTTGGGAAGTGAAGCGAAGGAGCCGAGCATACAATCTGGGATCGAGTGATTCGGCACGGTTCGGGTCTGTACAAAGCACCGTGCGCGGTAGAGGGTGTAACCGTCCACGTGTGCCGTGAAAGGTGCGTACAATAAAAAATGGTAGTGAGTAGCCGGTAGCCCATAGCCAGAAACCGGGAACGAAAACGAAGCAACGAACCAGGAAACGCCGGAATTAAGTATTGTGTCCCCGGAACTCCTCATCATCTCCCCGGTTTCTTGAGGCGCTCCAGAGCCTTCGTGACAGTTTGCCTGAGCCGCTTGTCCTCGTCGTCGGCAAGCAACTTCAGGGCCTGTTGATATCTCATGGTGGCCTGTTTCACCCGGCCGGTCTTCTCATGCACCCACCCAAGATGGTACAGGTTGCCCGGCGTTGCCGTGCCCATCTGGAGGGCCCTGTTGAGGAGTTGTTCGGCTTTGGCATACTCACCCAACTTCGCCAGCACCCACCCATATGTATCAAGAACGTTCTGATCGTTCGGCAACCGCTTGAAGGCCCGCGTGGCATATGGCTGTGCCTTGGCAGGCTGCTTCATGTCATTTACGTACAGATACGCCAGGTTGTTCAACGTCGCCGCGTGCTTCGGGGCGATCTTCAACGCTTCCAGGAATCCCTTCTCGGCATCAGCGAACTTGCCAAGCTTGTAATAGGCCGTGCCGATACGGGCCTTGGCCTCGGCCTTCTGGGAAGGCTGCCGGGCAAATTCAAACGCGTTCTCGTACGACTTGATGCCCTGCGACGTCTGCTTGGCCTGGACTTGCAGATTGCCGAGCAAGAGACAAATATCCCAGCTTCTCGGCCTGACCGTCAGCCAGCCCGTCAGCTTCACGATGGCATCCGTCAAGCCGTAAGCCTCTCGGATCTGTTGTACTATCAGGGTCATCTCTTGTGAGCGGGCGCGCTGCAAGGCGCCGGTGAAGAGCTTCTCGGCCTCGGCGGGCTTTTCCATCTTCACGAGCGCATGGGCCCTGATCGCAGCAACCCATGAGGCAAAGCCCTTCTTGCCCACGTAGGGCTGGGAGACCTCCAGGGTCTTCTTGTACTCCTTGGCTGACAGCAGTGCCTGAAGATAGGTCATGACGGCCCTTGGGGAATTCGGCGACATCTTGACGGCCTCAGCCGCGGCGGCCGCCGCGCGGGCCTTGTCCCCTCGCTCATTCCACATCCGCACCGCGTGCAGGGGATAGCGGATGTCCTTGGGGTAGGCTTTCCTGGCTCTGTCAAGCAGCGCCTCGAGACGCGGCCAGCTCTTCTGCGCCATGTAGACACTTATCAGCCCGTCAATCGCGGGGGCGTAATTCTTGTTCCGCGACAGGATGTCCTGGAAGACCTGTCGGGCGCTGTCATACTCCCGGAAGCTGAGGTAGAACCTGCCCAACTGCACCAGAACTTCCGGGGAATTGGTAAGCCTGCCGGCCGCCCGCAAGTCCGTCTTTGCCTTGGCGTGCTCGCCCTGGAAAAGATGGAGCTGCGCACGGTTTACGAGGGCCGCACCGTAGTTCGGGTTCTCGGTAATGACCTGGTTGAAGGTCTTTTCCGCCGCCTTGAAGTCACCCTGCCGCATCAACATGACGGCCTTAAGCGTCATCGCAATGGCGTCGGAGGCGTCCGCAGCGAGCAGTTTGTCCAGATGGCCAGCCGCCTCCTCGAACCGCTGTGCCTCAATGAGATAACCCGCCAGTCGCCTCCTGGTGGCCCGATCATCCGGACGGAGCTTCACGTAGCGGGTGATGGCCTCCGCAGCTTTTGCCCACTGACGCTGCTCGCCCAGATACCGGCCCAGGGCAAGATGGCCGCGAGGATCCTTCGCCTTCACCTCGATGGCCTTGTTGAAGGCCGCGATGGCCATGTCCGGACGGAGGTCCGAGAGCAGCCATCCGTAGTCCACGTAGATTGCGACCTTCTCCGCGGTATCGGTGACATTGGCCAGCGTGGTCTTGTAGATCGAGTGGACCTCGCTCAAGCGATTCTGCCTGGCGTAGAACCCGGCCAGGGCATGGGCCCGGAAACGCCGCGTGCCAAGGTTGCTGGCGAAGACGGCGCGGTAGGCGTTCTCAGCCTCCCGTAGGCGATTCATCCGCTCATACAGGGCTCCCAGGCGCAGACGGTTCTGCATGTCCCCGGGCCTCTGCCGGAGGATCTGCTCCCTGCGCTTGATCATCTCCTCGGGCTTGGCCTGCTCTTCCGTTATCAGCCCGATATGCCCGTTGATGTACGGATCCGTCGGCGCCAGGCGGTACGCCCTCTTCACCCACTCCGTATGCTCCGGCCACTTGCCCTGCGCCTCGGCAACCATCGCCATGCCGATCGCCGCGGGGGCGTAGCCGGGGTCGTCCCTGGCCACCGCCGCAAACGCCTCACTGGCTTTGTCCAACTGTTTCAGGCGCAGATAGCACTGGCCAAGCTTCACCCGCGTCCGTCTCATATCCGGCCTGGCCTTAAGCGCCGCTTTCAGTTCGGCAACGGCCTCGGCGAAGTCCTCTTTTGCAATGGCGACATCCGCCGCGTAAAGCCTCCCGCCACATCCGTCCAGATTCGCGGCCTTCGCCTTGGCGACACAGTCCTCGGTAATCTTCCAATTCTTCGTGCTCAGGCCGTAACGGAACATCTGCGCTATTACCCGCGCATCCTTCGGAGCGATTGCCTCGGCCTCCTTGAGGTACTTCAGCCACAGCTCCTCTTTCTTCGCCGTGGCGCAGATCGTTGCCTTTGCCAAGGCCCTTTGAAGCTTGTCCTCGATCCTGTCCTTCTCTGCAATTTCCCCGTCGAACCGCTGTTGGGGGGTAGCCCCGATGCCCTTGAGCATTGCCTTGAAGCGATCAGCCCTGTCGGGCTGGGCTTTAATAGCCGCCTCGATAATTGCCTTTGCTTTATCGGCCTGCCCCTGCGCCAAATAAACATTCACCAGGCGGCTAATGACCAACTCGTCTGTCGGGGCCTTCTTGTAAAGCTCTTCGAGAAGCTCGACGCCCTGCCGGCGCTGATCGGGAAGCAGCATCATCTCGGCCGCGCGATTCAGAAGAAGGCTGACCGTCCGCTGCGTGGCCACCAGGTCATCCGGCAAGGGCCCTCCTCTATCAGCGGCCAGCAAGGCCATTAATAAGTTCCGCGCCGTGACGTGCCGGGGATCGATCCTCAGTGCCTCCCTGAGGACTTTCTTGGCCTTGTCGTATTGCCGGTACTCGATCAACAGGCCGGCCTTCAGCATCAACGCCGAGGCGGTCTTCCGGACCCTAAGGACTCGATCCAGGATTGCCTCAGCCTTGCCGCGCAGCCCCTGGCGCAGGTACAGGCTGACCAGCAGGCTGACGGTTTTGGCATCGAGCGTTCTGAAGCCTGCGTAGGCCTCTTCCAGTTCCCTAACGGCCCGGTCGACGTCGCCCTTGGCCAGGGCGATTCGCCCCGCCACCTTGGCCCGCAAGGGGCTGTTGGGCGCGAGTTTCTCTATCTGGCTGAAGTATCCGCCGACCTCAGTCATGAGTTTGTCGCGGTCGGCCGACCCGGCATCGACCATATCCAGCAGGGCGTTGGCCAGCATGGCCGTCAACTGCAATTTGGCGTTCTTCAGGCGTTCCCGCGCCTCCGCGGGCGCCGTGGCGGGCTGGGTCTGTGAGCGACGCTTGATCGCAGCCAGTCCCGCGCGCAGGGTCTGGACGATCTTTTTCGGCTCTCTCCTCTCCGCAAAGATGCTGGCCATTGTCCGGTAGATACGGTAATCCGTGTCGTCGATCTTCTTGGCGATCTCCAGGATCCTCAGTGCCTCGCCGGTGTCGCCTTCGGCCTTGTACCATGTAGTCAGGGCAATAAAGCCGAGGGTGTCTTTCGGCTGGCGCTTGATCAGTTGCTTAAGCTGCTTCAACGCCTCGTCGTCGCGATTCTGCCCGCGAAGGAAGACCGTGTACATGACCACCAACTCCGCGCTGTCGGGATTGGCGGTCATGGCGTCGCGGAAGGCCTTGTCCGCCTCTGCGATCCGTTTGCGTCGTTGCAGAAACCTGGTCAGTTCCATCCAATAAGTAGGTATGTCCTTCTTAAGGGCGATGGCCTTGCGCATGTCGGCTTCGGCCACAGCAACGTACTTTCCCTTCATGATCCCTGCCAGTCGCGCATGGGCATAGCCCCGACGGAAGAAGCCCTGGTGATCGTTTGGATCGATTTCCAGCAGTTTGGTGCACTGTTGTACGATTTTCACCCAGGGGCCGCTGCCGGCTTGCCTGCCGCGCAAGGCCTCACCCCAGGCAATATCGCACAGGAGACGGTGGGGGTCGGCGTACTTGGGACTGCGCCGCAAAAGCCTTCTGAGCCTGGCTATCGCGGCGGTGTAATGCTCGGTCCTTTCCGTATCGCTAAGACCCGGCCCCTTCAGCGCAACGTAAAGCTGCGCCCGTGCCCGCTTGAACTCAGTCCTGTCCCACGAAGTCAGCTTACCGAGCTTCTCGTACCAATAGGTGGCCTCCCCGTAGCGACGCATCGCCTCCTGGTATTCGCCCGCTTCATATGCGGTATCGGCCCGCTTCTCAATTGCCGCCGCGTCCTTCTTCTTGCCCTCTCGGGTGGCGGGCCTGGTCATGGGCTGGTCTTCCGCGACCGGTTCAGCCTGCGCCAGAACGGGTCCCGCCGTCAGGGCCGGCAAAGCCAAGGCCCACACTGCCCAACATAGTCTCTTCATGTCGGATTCCTCTGGGGGAAATTGCGATGCGGGCCCCGGCAACTGCCCCTGGGCCGCCATAGCCCGCCGCCGGTAGGCCCATCCTTGAGCCCCCCGGGCGGATCCTAATACTCAGAACCTTATACCTCGTACCATAACGCCAGTGCCGCGCCGGTCCAAGAATATTCCACTAAACGCTCTATAGTCGAAAATGGGGACAGGCATCCCGAGGCTGATCTGGGGTCAGGCCTCTGGTTTGGTAGCCAGGGATCCAATTGCGAAGAGCGGAAAGCGGAATCCCCCCTGGGGGCCCGAAGGGCGTAGTCCCGATTACTTGTCCTGAGCTTGCCTGCCCCGAGTCCGCCTTTGGCGGATCGAGGTGGTCGAAGGACTGATTACCGATCACTGCTCACTGATCACTGATCACTGATTACTTGTGCTGGCTACCATCCCCCACTCTTGACAATCGGCAATCGAAAATCGACAATCGGCAATCAGTAACCAGGTGGTGTGTGTTACTGGCTACGGGCTACTGGCTACGGGCTACAACTTGCTGGGGCACAGTTATGCCGTCAGGGCCCCCAGGGGCAAGACAATGAAGCCTGGCAGAAAACGGGTGATTTTGCGGGCGCTGGCGGTTCTAGTCATCGTCCTGGGTATCATCGTTCTGGCTTTCCTGCCGTGGGAAGAGCCCCCGGAAGCCAAGGCCCGGCGGCTCATGGCGGAACTGTGGGCGCAACCGGGGGTACCGGGGAAGCCAAGTGCGTTTCGCAAATGGCTCGTCGATTTGGGAGTTCTGAAACGACGTGAGCGACGCGACCCACATGACATCGTGAAGGAGCTTGCGGCT
>SDBT01000856.1_pt1 | contig 50587 bp, 70 predicted proteins | sample 2277101 | NCBI WGS metagenome assembly SDBT01 (sample SAMN10404973, study PRJNA504765) | marine sediment metagenome | isolation source: marine sediment core GS10_PC15, 103 cmbsf | place: Arctic Ocean: Southern Knipovich Ridge | collected 2010
ATGGAGTTATAAATGCTATTAATATAAGTACTGAAGGTATAGTAATAGAAGGTACTAATATTCAATTAAATGGTGATACTGAAATATTAGGAACTTTAGTTATAGATACAGGGAAAGCTGGAGGCTGGTTTATTGATGAAACTACTTTAACAAGTGTAGATGGTGAAATAATATTGGATAGTGCTAATAAAGTAATATACGTTGGAGGTAATACTGGAAGACACATGGAGATTAGAGAATTTGGAAATTTTGAAATGATACTTATGTATCAACTTTCAGGAGAAAAATTAGTTGATATTACAGCTACTGCAGGAACAGGGAGTAGTTATTTTTATCATCGAGATGTGAATGGTAATTTATTAGACAAAACTACTATATTAGGAGGATCGATAACTACAAAATTTATTAGAATTCTTAGTCCTAATATGAGTGATGGAACATGGGTTTATACTGAAGCAGATAATAATTTACTTCTTGATCCTGATGGAGGGACTGTAAAAGTGGATGGGATCTTAAATGCAATGAATGGATTTAAAGATAATAATGTAGCAGGAATAAATTATACAGGAGCTTTAACAGATATAAGTAGTCTTGTAATTGGAGGAGGGATAATAACTACAGCAACTCAATCTCCAAAAAAGAAAACAACTACAATTGGAGGATCTGCAATTTTATTAACAAATAAAACAGGGGCAAATTCTGTAAAAGGGGGGTTAGTAGAAGCAAGTGATTCTTTTGATGATGCAGTTGAGTTATGTGCTGCAAATGGAGATCATCCTATTGGAGTTTTTTTAGATGCAGGAGTTCTTGATGGTTCAGAAGCTTGGATTGTGATTAATGGAATCGCAGATGTAGCAATGGAAAATAATACTTTCTCTACGCATGGGAATTGGGTTAGAAGTTCTATTACTGAAGCAGGTTATTGTGATGCTACTAATGCTGATCCTCCTGGAGGAGGATTAGTTAATTTATTAATACATGAAAGAGAAACAGGTCATTGTTTTGAATCTGTTTCAGCTACTGGAGAAGGAACTCACATTCTTGCTCGTTGTAAATTACAATTTAATTAGGAGAAAAAATGAAATATTTATACTTAATTTTTTCTATATTAATAGTTTGCAATTTTAATTGTTCGAGAAATCCTCTAGATTCTCCCCCAATTGAGAATCCTTATTATGGAGATATAAATTTAGATAAGGTGATTTCTATTCTCGATGTTGAAATAATTTTTGATTTTAGACTTAAAAGGTGTGATCTCACGATTGATCAGAAAAAACGAGCAGATGTTTCAGGAAATGGAACTATAACTAGTTACGATGCCGGTTTGATATTACAATATATAGATAAAAAAATTAATATATTCCCAGTAGAAAATAAAAATTAGGAGAAAAAATGGAAAAAAAAGTTACTTTATTAGAAGTAGTTCAAGAATTAACTAGTGTAGAAAAAAAAATTCGTTTTCATAAAAGAGAACTAAAAAAATGTGAATTAGTTAGAGAAGGTATAATGGCAGATTTGGAACAGCCTTTAATTCCTGTAAAAGAGGAGGAAGTGGATGACAACAGAAGAAATGATATCCAATCAACTAAACAAGATTGAAGGGAAATTAGACGAGACTTTAAAATGTACTTCTAAATTAGGGCAATGGAAAACAGATCACGAAAAAGCTCATTTATTAGCTATAGAAGAACAAAAAGAATTTCGAATAAATGTATGTATGGATAGAGGGAAAAGATTAAAAAAAGTTGAAAAATTTCATATATATATCGTTGCAGGAATTGCTGTTCTTAGTGGTTTATTTACCTTACTTGTAAAATGGCAAAAAATAGAAAGTTGGATAAATTAATGAAATTATCAGACGAACAATTTGAATTTGGAAAAGATGTTATTAAATTATTATCTTTTATTGTAAAAGAAGGAGATAAGTTTACTTTTGGAGAAGCTCATCGTCCTAAAATGCTTCAAAAATTGTATTATTATGGATATAAATTAATAGAACGTCTGGGTGTTTTAACGTTAATAAAAAATAGAAAAAAAAGTAAAACTTTATTTTCTTTACATATCCTTAAATTAGCAATCGATTTAAATATTTTTCCTAAATTTAAATACATTTCGAATGCTTTAAAACATAAAAAACAATGCCAAAAATATGGAGATTTTTGGGAAGCTTTAAACCCTAAAAATAAATGGGGTGGAAATTGGGCTTCAATAATCAATAATAAAATTGTAGGGTTTTATGATGGCCCTCATTTTGAAAGAAGGAGAAAATAAAATGGAAAGTTTAAAAAATATTGGTGAAGGAAAAGAAATTAATATAAGCATAATTGCTTATTTAATTATAGGAGGGTTTTTCACTCTTTTAGGATTTATGATCTTCCAACCTCTTCCAGAAGGAAGTTCAGAAGCTATTTTTCTTTTATTCGGTGCGTTAGCTTCAGGTTTCGGTGCAGTAGTTAATTATTTTTTCGGATCAAGTAAAAGCAGCAACGAGAAAACAAAATTATTAAAAAAATAATTTTGTTTAAATTTTTAAAGGATATATTATGAATATTTTCAATTTTATAAAAGAAATTATTTCTCCTGTAACCAAATTAGTAGATGCAATACATGTGAGTGATGAAGAAAGAGCAGAGTTAAGTAATAAATTTGCTGAATTAGAATTTAAAATTCAGGAAAAAATGATTGAGTTATATACTAAAGAAATGGAAGCTAGATCTAAAATAATAACTACAGAAATGGCAGGAGCTTCTTTCTTGCAAAGAAATTGGAGACCTTTTACTATGCTTATTTTTGATTTTATTATAATGTGGAATTATATTTTTACTCCCATTTTTAATTTAAAATCAGTACCTATTCCTGAACAAATGTGGACTCTACTTATTGTAGGTTTAGGAGGTTATGTAGGAGGTAGAACAATTGAAAAAGTCGTACCTAAATATTGGGATAAGAAGAAATAACTTTTTATCTTCAATATTACTTGATTCTTAAAATTTAATTTATTATATTCTTATTATGAAAATATTAAGTATAGATCCTGGAGAAACCACAGGATACGTAATTTTAGAATTTAAAGGGAAAAAAATTCCTTTAATTCCTAGTACTCGAGAAATCTTAATTGGTTCTGGAGAAATAAAACTTTGGGTAGGGTTAGAAGAATTAATTTCTTTTCATCAACCTAAAGTGATTATTTATGAATCATTTAAATTATATCCTTGGAAAACAAAATCTCAATCCTGGTCTAATTTTCTTACAGTTGAAGTTATAGGAATAATTAAATACCTATGTGAAACTAAATTTTGTCTTAAATTAGTAGAACAAACTCCTTCTTTAAAAAAATTTTATGATGACAAAAAACTTAAAAAATGTAATTTATATAAAAATTTTTCTCCTCATATTAGAGACGCGTTACGACATGGTTTATACTATTTGGACTTTAAAAAATAATGATATTAGATATAAGTTTTGATGTTTTTAGTAAACCTAAAAGGCTTATTTTACTAAAATGTCCTAAAAAATATTCTTCTCTTATTAGTGATTTAATAGGCTCCCAATATAATTCTAAGAAAGAAAATTATTCTTTTCCTTTAGATGAGTTAACAGTTTACTTCATAAAAAAAATAATACCTAATGTTATTCTTACTTATGATGCTCAGAGTTGGTTAAATTATCTTATTTCTAAAAATAAAAAACAAACTCTAATAAAAAAAGAAATAAAACCCAAAGAAAAACATCCCTATCTTTTCCCTTTTCAAATTACAGATATTAAATTTATGTCTACAGTTAAAAAAGTACTTAATGCTAATGAAATGGGAGTAGGAAAAACTGTAGAATCTATAGCCCTTAGTACTAAAATTAAAGCTAAAAAAATATTAGTTATTTGTTCTGATACTTTAAAAGGATATTGGAAAGAAGAATTTGAAAAATTTGAAAATAAAAAATTTAAAATTATAAAGGGAACTTTAAAACAAAGGCAGCTACAATTAGAAAAATGTCCTTCTAAAATAATTATAAATTATGAAATGCTTCGAAAAGATAAATTTTTCCCTCTTTTTAATGTTAATTGGGATTTAATTATTATAGATGAAGCTCATAAATTAAGAAATAGAAATACTTTACAATCAGAAAATGCTTCTTATTTATTTTCAGAATATTTAGTTTTATTAACTGGAACTCCTATTCAAAATAAACCTGAAGATTTATTTTCTTTACTCAGAATTTTATATCCTAAAAGATTTACTTCTTATTACAATTTTATTGAGAGATTTTGTCAAACAGAAATTAATCCTTATAGTGGAGCTCCTCAAGTAATAGGACTTAAAAATACTTTAGCTTTAAAATATACTTTATTACCTATAGCTATTCATAGAACTAAAAAAGACATAATGCCTTTCTTGCCTCCAAAAGTATTTAAAACTATTTATTTAGATTTAAAGAAAAAACAACAAAAACAATATGATGAAATGGAAGCAGATATGATGTTATATTTAGATAAAAATAAAGATATTAGAGCTCCTACAGTTTTAGCTCAGTTAATAAAATTAAGACAATTATGTTTATCTCCTGCTGTAATAGGAGGATTTAATAAAAGTGTTAAAACTGAAGCTATTTTGGATTTAGTAAATAATACGGATGAAAAAATTGTTATTTTTTCTACTTCTAAAATTTACATAAAACATTTAGCATTTAGAATAAATCAACCAAAAGTAACTATACATGGAGACATAACTCCAGAATTGAGAAGAGAATTTGAAATTAAGTTTCAAAAAGATAAAAAAGTAAAAGTTTTTTTATCTACTATTCAAACTGGGGGAGAAGGGATGAATTTGCAAGTAGCTTCTACAGTTATTTTTTGTGATAAATCTTATAATCCTAAAGCTAATGAACAAGCTATAGATAGATTGCATAGATTTGGTCAGAAAAACAAAGTACTTATCATTTCTCTAATTTGTAGAAATACTATAGAAGAAGATATCGAAGAACTTCTATTAAAAAAGAAAAAAATTATAAAAAAGATTATGGTTTTTGAATCACTTTTAAAAAGAATAAACACCTAAAAAGTAAGGACGGGAAGATTTAACTTGATTTTTAATGGAGACTATATTATCTTCCATATAAAGATTATTACACAAATTAAAAGGAGAGTAAAATGAGAGACAAAGCAATATGTCTTCTTTCAGGAGGGCAAGATTCAACCACAGCTTATTTTTGGGCTAAGAAAATATTTTCAGAAGTGAAACCTATTTTTATTTCTTATGGACAAAAACATGATATGGAATTAAATTCTGCAATAGACATAACTGAAGGAGAAATTAAAGTATTTAAAGTAGATATTTTAAAACAATTAGGAGGTTCAACTTTAATGGGAACCAAAGTTGCTTCTCAAACCATTAAAAAGCAGTTAGCTCCTACATTTGTTCCTGGAAGGAATATTTTATTTCTTACAATTGCAGCTTCTTATGCTTATCAACAAGAAATAGAAAATATAGTTATAGGAGTAAATGCAGTTGATTATTCAGGTTATCCAGATTGTAGAGCTAAATTTATACATTACATGCAAGGGGCTTTAAGATTGGGCTTAGATTATACTTTATTTATTCATACTCCTTTAATAGATATGAACAAAAAAGAAATTGTTTTATTAGCTAAAGAATTAAACATTATAGATTTAATGAAATATACTCATACTTGTTATGAAGGTCAAAGACCTCCTTGTGGTAAATGTGCTGCTTGTATTATAAGAGCTAAAGGTTTTAAAGAAGCAGGAATCAAAGATCCTTTAACAGGAGAATAAAGTGCAAATAAAAATAGCTGAAATTTTTGAGTCTATAGATGGAGAAGTAAATGGATTTAAAGGTATAGGTCAATTAAGTACTTTTATTAGATTTGGAGGATGTAATTTAAATTGTACTTGGTGTGATACTTTAGATGCTAAACATAAAGATAAAAGATATTCTTATCTTACTGCAGAAAACATTTTAAAAAAATGTATTTTTCCTAAAATAACTATTACAGGAGGAGAACCTTTATACCAAGATAAAGAATTAAAGATTCTTACTGAAGAAGCTTTAAAACTAAATAAAGATATAACTGTAGAAACTAATGGTTCATATAAAATTCCTATAAATCCAGATTGGACTAAACTTAGATATATTGTAGATTATAAATTACCTTCTTCAAATTTTAATACTCGAATGAATATAGCAAATTATGAAAATTTATGTTCTCAAGATATTATAAAATTTGTTATTTATGATGATAATGATTATAATATTGCAATTAAAACAATGGGTGAAATTATAATTACTTTTCCTCAAATAAATACTTTCGCTTTATCTCCTATTTTAGAAAATTCTCTTGATTTTACTATTTTCATGGAAAAAATTAGGGAGGATAAGATATATTTTATAAATAAAAATATTATTATTAATGTTCAATTACATAAACTAGTAGGAGGAATTAGATGAAAATAAGTAAAATTTTTATTTTTCATTATGCTCATTTTTTAGCACTTCATAAAGGAGCATGTAAAAATATTCATGGTCATACTGGAAAAGCTATTTTAACTTTTGAAGGAGAACCTGATCCTCAAACAGGGATGATTATGGATTTTTCTGAGATAGTTGATATGTGGAAAAGTAAAATTGCTCCTATATTAGATCATCAATTTTTAATTCCATTTAAATTAGATATAGGTGGAATAATTTTTGATAAAGAACCTACTTGTGAAAACATTGCTATATTTATTAAAGAAAAAATAGAAAATTATATGGAGGGATATGAAAATATCAGACTTTGTAAAATAACTGTTTACGAAACTGAAACAAGCTTTGTGGAGTTAGAAATATGATAGAAAGAAAAGATTATTTAGAAGTTCTAACTACAACGTATTTAAGACGTCTATGTACTTATTTAGGAGAAGATTCAGAAAGGAGAGAATTAATCGATACTCCTAAAAGATTAGGGAAAGCAATTAATTTTATTTATTCTGGTTATGAAACTGATCCAATATCTTTAATTGCAAAATTTCCCAAAGAACGTTATAAAGAAATGGTTTTATTAACTAACATTGAATTTTTTTCAACTTGTGAACATCATTTACTTCCTTTCTTTGGTAAATGTCATATTGGATATGTAGTAGGAGATGATTTATTAGGCATTTCTAAATTAGCAAGACTTGTAGATTGTTTTTCTCGAAGATTACAAATCCAAGAAAGAATAGGAGGAAATATTGTAGAAATGTTAATGGATAAAGCTAAGGTTGAAGGAGCAGGTTGTATAATAGAATCAAAACATTTGTGTGTTATGATGAGAGGAGTCCAAAAACAGAAATCTATAATGATTACTTCTTCTTATGCAGGATCATTTGAAAAAACTTCAGTCAAATCAGAATTTTTATCTTTAATAAAATTAACTAATGGAGGAACAAATGATTATTCATAATTCGGATATTAGAATGTTTAAAAGATGTAGAAGAAAATGGGATTTTTCTTCACCTTTGAGGCAGCATTTAAAACCTAAAAAGATTCAAGATAAGTTGTTTTTAGGTACTGGAGTTCATAAGGCTTTAGAAGTATATTACCAAAAATACAAATTGGTTAAAAAGAAAACTACTACTCCTAAATCAGTTTTAATTAATGCTTATAAAACTTGGTTAAGAGAAGAAGTTGAAAAAATGTCTAAAAATTTATTTGTAGAACAACAACAACTTATCGAAGAGCAAGCAAAGTTAGGCTTAAAAATGTTGGATAATTATTATGAATGGAGTAGAGTAGTTGATCCTGAATTCTTTACTAAAGTTATATTTGTAGAAAAGAAGTTTAGAGTAAAAATTGGTTCTGAAGGTTTTTTTGAAGGTAAAGTAGATGGGATAGTTCAAGATAATAAAAAAAGAAATTGGCTTTTAGAAAATAAAACTGCTGCACGTACAGATAGAAATAAAGATCATAATTTAAGTATTGATAATACTTCCTCTCATTTAGTTTTAGATGAACAAGTTGTTTCTTATTTATGGGCTCTTCAAAAAATGTTAAAAATAAAATTTGAAGGAGTTATTTATAATACCTTAATAAAAAGAATTCCTGAAACTCCTCGATTGCTTAAAAATAATACTCTAAGTAAGTCTGTTAATGCTAAAGTTACTTATGAATCTTATTTACAAGCTATTAAAGAAAACAAATTGAAGAAAAAAGATTATAAAGAATTTTTAATAGCTTTGAAAAAAATGCCTAATCAATTTTTTGTTAGAGAAAAAATTTATAAATCTCCAGAAGAAATTGAAGATATAGGAATTAGAATTGAATGTGAATATTGGGATATGAAACAAAAAGAAATAATGATTTATCCTAATCCTACTCAAGATTGTGGTTGGGATTGTTCTTTCAGACAAGTTTGTATTGAAATGAATCAGAGTGGAGATTGGAGATATTTATTAAAAACTATGTTTGAAAAGGAAACAAGGAAATGAAACATTTAAAAAGAGGTTTGGAAGATTTAACTAAATTTAAAAATAGAGTAGCTAAATTATATGGAATGAATAGATTAAGTGCTCAAAATTTTAATCGATTAAATAATAAAATAATTAATTTACATGAATTTACAGAAGAGGTAATTATAGATGAGAAGAGTAGTAGTAAGAAAACCTAAAATTCCTCCTTATTTAAAAGCTTTAATTTATGGAAAACCTGATGCTGGAAAAACTACTTTAGCTGCAGGTGCAGATTTAGTTCAAAAAATGGAGAGAGCTTTAATTATAGATTCAGATGGAGGAGCTTTAACTTTAACAAGACATGTGCCTAATGTAGATGTAGTTACCATCTATGATTTAGAACAGTTTTCAGTAATTCATGACTTTTTGAGACAACATTTAGTTTTAAAAAAAGAATTAAATAAATCAAAGAAAGGAGGTAAAAAAGGTTCTACTAAAATAATTAAAGAGCTGTTTGAATTGGAAAGAACTATAAAACCTAAAAGTTTAATTGGAGAAAAACCTATTATTTATAATACTGTAATAATAGATTCTTTAACTGAAGTTCAAAAACAAATTATGGCTCATTTATTAGGTATTAATGTTGAAGAAGTAAATTTAGATGAAAAGATTCCGGAAACTTCTCAATATAGTTGGACTAAAAATGCAGATAGAGTGAGGTTACTTGTAAGAACTTTTAGGAATTTACCTTTAAATGTTCTCTTTACAGCTCATGAAAAAACTATTGGAGAGGAAGGTGAAACTAGAGAGACAGTTCCTTCTTTACCTGGAGCTTTATCTAATGAAATTATGGGCTTAATTGATTTTGTATGCTATTTATATAAAAAAAATCAAGCTGCGTTGGAAGAAGATTCAGATGAAGAAAAAGAAAGTGTTAAGAAATTTTCTAACATTTTATTAACTCAAAGTAGAGGAAATTACAGAGCTAGAGATAGATATAATTTATTTCCTCAAGGTTTTGTGAAAAATCCTACAATGAAAAAAATATCAAATGCTATAGAAAACAGGAGAAAAAATCAATGAGTAAAAAAGTGGAAAAATCTTTTACTTTAGATTTTAGTAAAGTGGAAGATAAATCATTCGATCCTATTCCTAAAGGAACTTATAATGCTATTATTACTAAATGTGAAGAAGGGTTAAGTCAAACTAATAATAAAAAACTGGAATGGGAATTTAAATTAACTGGAAAGAAATTTAAAGGTAGAAGGATGTGGTTTCGAAATTCTTTATTACCTGAAACTCTCTGGAAATTAAAAGGGATTTTAAATAATATTATTCCTGCCCTTCTAAAAAAGAAAAAGAAATTATCTATTCCAGTTATTGTTAGGTCTGTATTAGGCTTACCTTGCAGGTTAGTTATTATCACCGAAAAATATCAAGGAAAAGATCAAAATAAAGTAGCTGATATACTTGCTCCTAAACAAGCTCTAGAAGAAATTGATGAAGAAATTGATGAAGAAATGGAAGAAGAAGAGGAAGAAGAAGAGGAAGAGGAAGAGGAAGAGGAAGAGGAAGAGGAAGAGGAAGAGGAAGAGGAAGAGGAAGAGGAAGAGGAAGAGGAAGAGGTAGATTTAGATACATTGAGTAAAAAAGAATTAATAGTATTTGCTAAAGAATGGGAAGTAAAAAATGCTCGTAAAAAAAGTGAGAAACAATTGAAAAAGGCAATTTTAGCTGCTCAGGAAGAAGAAATTGAAGCAGCTACAGGTGCAGATTCTGAATTAAATGATGATGATCTACCATTTTAAATTAAAAATAGGTTTTCCAGAATGGATAAAGCGATTACAGCTTGGAAGTATTATTCTAAAATGAGGTTTCAATTAGTCCCAGTCTCTTTAAAATTAAATAAGGGAAAAAAAATAACTAATTTACCTAAATGGGAAAATAAAGAATATACTTTAAAAGAATTCAAAGAAAATATTAAACACAGAAGTGGGATTGCTATTAAAACAGGTTTAATCTCTAATCTTTTTGTAATTGATATTGATTCTGGAGGTTTAGAAACTTTAAAGGCAGGGGGAATTGAAGATAAAGATATTAAAAACATACCTCAAGTAGAAACTCAAGGAAATGGATTACATCTTTATTTTCAATTTCCTTCTTTACTTGCTAAAAAAATAAAACTTACTAGATCAAAAAGAAAAGCAGGCATAGATTTAAGAGGAAATGGAGGTTTGATTTTTGCTCCTCCTACTAAAGTAAAACATGGAGGGAAATATAAATGGAAAAAAGGTACTTTCAAAACTCCTCTACCTAAAATGCCTAAAAAAATTGAAAAATTTTTATTAACTTTATTTACCTCCAAACAAGAAGAAAATTTTACAAATGAAAATTCAAAATCTATTTCTCAAAAACAACAAGAAATTTGGAAAAAAACTATTAAAAAATTTTTATTAGATTATAAAGATACAGAAGATAGATCCAGTTTAGATTATTATTTAACTGCTACAGGTTATGAGTTTTCAGTTGATCCTGAAGAAATAATAAGAGTACTTTTATTACCTAAAGGATCTAAAAGTAAAGAAAAAGGGCAACAGTATATAGAAAATTTATTACAAGTAGCTAAAGCAAATTTAGTAAGTCATTTGGAAAAGTTAATAATAAAAATTTCTAAAACTCCTCCAGAAGAAAAAGATTTATTGACAAATCAAGTTTACTTATTATTGAGTAAATTGCCTCCTAATAAACAAGAAATAATGATTAGGAAATTACAACAAGCTTTAAATAATGTTCCTTTAAAAGTTATAAGATATAATATTAATCAAGCAGGGAAAGAAGATGAAATTTATAATAAATTTATAACTATAAGTAATAGTGGTTATGAACAATTTGTACCAAAAATGATGGGAGAATATATTTTAAAAGATACTACTTATTTATGTTTATCAGGAGTATTATATAGATATGAAAAAGGAGTTTATAAAAAAGATGGCCTAGAATTTTTAGTTAAACAAATACATGAATTGTTAGGATACAAATGGCTTAAAAAGTATAGAGATGAAGTAATAGCTTGGATAAAAGATTATTCTTCTACCACCATAGATAAAATTAACAATTCAGATTTAATAAATGTAGAAAATGGTATGTATAATATTAAAGAAAATAAATTATTAGAACATAACCCTAAGTATAATAGTTTAGTTCAACTTAAAGTAAAATATAACCCTAAAGCTAAATGTAAAAGACTTGATACTTTTATAAAAGAAGTTTTTCCTATGGATACTATATCATTAGTTTGGGAATATACAGGATATATTTTACTTAGTGATTTAGAATTAAAAAAGTTTTTAATTTTATTTGGAGAAAGTGATAGTGGTAAAAGTAAATGGCTTTCTTTAATTCAACATATTATAGGAGAAGAAAATGTATCAAATGAATCTTTACACAGATTAGCAGAACGTCCTTTCTCTGTAGCTAACTTATTTGGAAAAATTGCTAATATTTATGCAGATTTAGAAATAAGTACTTTAAAAGGAGTAAGTTTTATTAAATTACTTACTGGAGGGGATAAAATAAATGCTGAAATTAAACATGGTAGTACTTTCTATTTTTATAATAAAGCAAGAATGTTGTTTTCTACAAATGAATTACCTCAAATACAAAATTATGATAAAGCTTTTTTTGATCGTATAATGGTTATAAAATGCTCTAATAAATTTGTTTTAGGAAAAAATGCTGATCCATATATATTAAAAAAGTTATGCACTGAAGACGGTAAATCTACTTGGTTAAATAATGCTATTAAAGGTGCTAAAATATTACTAAAAAAACAAAAATTTTCATCTCCCAAATCAGTCAGAAAAGAACTTAATAAGTATAGGTTAACTACAGATTCAGTATCTGAATTTGTAGAAACTCAGTTAGAAAAAATGAAAAATTCTTGGGAAACAAAAGAAACTGTTTATTCTGCTTATATTAATTGGTGTAGAGAAGTAGGGAGAAAACCAGTAGCTGTAAGAAAATTTACTCAAAGGGCTCTAAAATCTCCTCTTAATTTAAAAGAATGTTATCCAAGAAGTAAAGAAGAACATAGACAAGTAATGGCTTGGAAAGATATTTCATTATCTGAAAATTGCCAGGCTAAATATGAAGATTTAGATATTAATTAAAAAGGAGGTAAAATATGAAAAGAGTAATTATTATAGGAGCTGGCCCTGCAGGTTTATTTGCTGCAGGTGCTTTAGGTAAGGATTTTGAAGTTTACATTTTTGAAGAAGGTAAACCAATTGAAGAAAGAACAAATCATGTTTTATTTAATACTGAATGTGAATGCAATATTTGTGATATTTTAAAAGGTCAAGGAGGATCAGGAGGTTTTTCAGATGGAAAATTAACTATGACTTTAGAAAGAGGAGCTGAAAAAGGAATATTTAAAGAGGAAGCTGAAGAAGAATTACTTAAATTAGGGAAGTTAATCAATAAATTTAGCCCTCCAAATAAATACAAAACAATTTACCCTGTTAAAATTCCAGAACGTTATTTAAAAAATCCAAGACTAAAATTTGAAAGCTATCCTTTAATTTATTTAGGTACAGATGGAATTCAAAAATTAATTCAAAATTATTGTGAAAATAATTCTTTAAATATCTACTACAACTGTAAAGTAGTAGATATTACAGAAAATAAAGTTTCTTTTAAGAAAGATTCTGGATTAGGAACTTGGAAAGCAGATTATGTAATTATAGCTTCAGGAGGAGTTAATTCAGAAAATATTAAAGAAAATTTAAAATCTTTAAATATACAAACAGAAGATACTTTTATGGATTTAGGAATTAGAATAGAAATGCCTCGAAAAGAATTAAAAGAATTGCAGGATGAATTCTATGATTTTAAAGTTTCTTATACTACTGATGAAGGATTAACCCTAAGAAGTTTTTGTATAAATGATGGAGGAATTGTAGTAAATGAAAAATATGATGATTTTGTTGCAGTTAATGGAAGATCAAATTTTAAAGAAAAAACTAGTTTTTCTAATTTAGCTATAATGGCAAGATTAACTAAAAAACAATTCCAATCAGGTCCTAAATGGTTAGGAAGAAGTATAGTAAAAAGATTAAATATGGCTGGTTTACCTATATATCAATCTTTACAGGCTTTTCTATATGAGGACTATCAATATAGCACTAATTATAAAACTAATTTTAAAGCGTTTCCTGGTAATATATCTAATATATTACCAGGTTTTCTGAAAAGTGCTTTTAGAAAATATTTAAAAGAATTAAAAAAAGTAGCTCCCAAAATAATTAATACAAATGCTATAGTTTATGCTCCAGAATTAAAATATTTTGGAGAAGAAATTCTAGTTGATCTTGATTGGAAAATAAAAGGAACTAATACTTTATATGCTGTAGGTCATGCTACAGGAAAAGTAAGTAGTTTCATTTCTTGTGCTGTAAGTGGAATGCTTGCAGCGGAATCCATTAAAAAGGAGAACAATAAAACATGAAAGACAAAACTTATCAAAAAGCAATTAAGAAATTTTTGGGAAATTTTGGTCAAATAGATGCAATGAGTTATCATTGCATTATAGGAATAGCTAAAGGAGGAATAATTCCTGCTACATATCTTTCTTACTGGTTAAATTTACCTTTATACACTATTAATTCTGTTAGTTATGTAAATAAACAAAAATTTCCCCCTGTAGTCTTTGTTCCTAAGCATATACAAGCTTTTATTTTGAGAAAAAAAATCATTTTAATAGATGATTTAATTGATACTGGAGATACCATATTACAAGCTGTAAAAAGATTACGTTCAGGAGGCCCTTCGGAAATAAATGTAGTTACAGTATTTAGGAAAAAAAGTTCTCCAATTGTAGGTAAATCAATAATCACTTTAAAAGATAAATGGGTGGAATTTCCTTATGAAAAAACTTATTAAAGAAATAAAAAAGTTTGATAAACTGTATGGATATGATAAAACTAATGAACCTAAAATAGTCAATTTAGTATTTAGTATGATAGGTTTAGTAGGAGAAGCAGGAGAAGCTTCTAATATAGTGAAAAAAATTTGGAGAGATGGGATTACTGAAGAAAAAATTGATTCTTTAGAAGAAGAATTAATTGATATTTTAATTTATTTAATAAAATTACTTATTATCTTAGATACTGATTTTGATAAAGCTTGGCTTAAAAAGAGTCAAAAATTAATAAAACGCTGGGGAAATAAACCTAGAAATAGAAAGGAAAATTTAAATGATACTATTAATAGAAGGAGTTGATTGTACAGGAAAAACAACTTTAGTTAATAAATTGAAAGAAGACGTATGTTCTAATTTTCAATTACATAAAAGTACTAATCATTCGACTCCAGAAGAAATAAAAGAAAAAACTTCTACTCAATTATTTAATTTAAAAGGAAATTGGATTTTTGATCGTCATACTTTTATTTCAGCTTTAATTTATGGAGTAGTTATAAATGGTTATACTTGGGATCAAGTAAATTTTAAATGGTTTGTAACAACAGTTCAGAAGGAATTAAATAAATTAAAAACTTTTTTTATTTATTGTACAGCTTCTACAGAAGCAATTAAAAGAAGGTTAATAAGTAGTGATCAGGGTAGTTATATAATTAAACCTGAAGATGTAGATTTATTAAAAGATAATTATGAATTATTTATAGAAGAACATCTTTTTTTACCTACAATTACTTTAAATTCAGAAGAATTGACTTTAGATCAAATGCATATCCAAACTGTAAAATTCATTCTTAAACATTTAACCTAACCAGGAGTAAAAAATGAAAGTAGCAAATATAATGCCTATAGCATTTTTAAAGAAATTTGGAACTTTTACTAAGTATCATTTGGTTTTAACTCATTTACTTTTATCAAGTCCTGCATATAAAGAATTTTTTACAAATTTATCTTCAGAACATTTTATTATGTTAGATAACTCAGTTGTAGAATTAGGAACTCCTATGGATTTTAATTTACAATTAGTTTTAGCAGTTCAAATAGGAGCTAATGAAATAGTTTTACCTGATTATATTAATGATAAAGTAAAAACTATCCATGCTGTGAATAAAACTTTAAAAGGAATACCTGAAAGTATTAAAAAAGAGTTTTCTTTTATGGCAGTTATTCAAGGACATAATTTTACTGAGTTAATAAAGTGTTATGAAGAATTTAGTAAAAATCCGGAAATAAATACTATAGGAATTCCTTATGCTATTAATAAATTAAGTAAAAATAAATATGAAAGAATTCGCTTAGTAAATTATTTAATAGATTCTCATAAGTGGAATTTAAATAAACCTCATCATCTATTAGGAATGGATAATTTAGATGAAGTAAAACATCAGAAAGCAGTTAGAGGAGTAGATTCCAGATATGCTGTTATACAAGCACTAGATGGGAAAAGTATTTTTGAAGAAAGAGAAAAAGAAGTTTTTAGTTTTGATTTAAATTTAGATGAAAAAATGATTAATCCTATCAGATTGAATATAGGAGATTTAAATAATGAATTGCGATAAGTGTCCTTTAAAAAAATCTTATTCTCTTCCTTTAAAACAAGAAAAGAAACCTAGAAATTTTAATGGCTTATTATTTATAGGATCAGGGATAGGAAAAGAAGAAATTAGAAATCAAGAACATTTATCTGGATTGGGTAACATAATTCTAAGTATGGTTTTAAATAGATCTAAATTAAAAAGAAAAGAATCTATTATTACTAATGCTTGCTTATGTTACCCTGGTAAAAGTAGAGTCCTCACTTTTGAAGAATTAATTAATTGTAGAAAAGAATTAATAAATTATATAAAAAAAATAAAACCTAAAGTAATTATAACTTTAGGAACTCCTGCAGCTAGTTCTTTATTATTTGAAGAAGAAGTAACTATAACTAGTTTAAGAGGACCTGGAAAATGGTCTAATAAATTTAATTGTTGGATTTTATTTACTTATAATCCTAAAGCTTTACTTCATAACTCTTCCTATTATATAGATTTTGCTCATGATTTAATGCGAGCTAAAGAATTATTAAGTTTAAATGAAAATGATGCTCCTAATCTTGAAACTAAATATAAAGTATATCATACAGTAATTGAAACCAAGAAATTGATTGCTAAATTATCCAAGAAAAAACTTATTTCTGTAGATATTGAAACTACAGGATTTAATTGGAAAACAGATAAAATAATTTTAATAAGTTTTACTTGGAAAGAGGGTTATTCAGAACAAATTGTTAAAATGAATATTTATAATGTAGGAGTGTTAAAAGAATTAAAAAAATTATTTGAAAATAAAAAAATAAAATTTTTGTGGCAAAATGGTCAATTTGATATTAAATTTTTTAAATTCCAATTTAGAATAAACATTAGAGTAGATGAAGATTCTTTATTAAAACATTATTGTTTAGATGAAAGGAGGAAAACTCATAGTTTAACCAGATTATGTCAAATTTATTTAGGAGCTAAAAATTACGAAAAAGAATTTAAAAAAAGTATACCTAAAGGAGGAACTTATGATGATGCTCCTAAAGAGATGTTATATAAATATGCAGCTCATGATACTGATTATGTTTTTAAATTGAGTGTTATTTTTTCTGAAAAAATGAAGAATGAAGGTAGAGTTAATGATGTTTATAGAGAATTATTAATAGCTGGAACTAATATGCTTTCGGAAGTAGAAATGAGAGGATTTGAAGTAGATAAAGACAATTTAAAAGCATTAAATAAAAAATATTTGAGGAAAATAAATATAATTAAAAGAGATATAAATGCAATAATTAAAAAAATTAAATGGACTCCTGAAAAGTATTTTAAAGAAACTAAAGCTAAGAGTAAACCTCAATTTTTTAATTTTAATTCTTCTAAACAAGTAGCTCATGTTTTATATGATATGTTTAAATTACCTAAACATTTAGGAGAAAGAAAAACAGACAGACCAGCTTTAGATTTTTTGTTTTATGATATTTTAAAAATTTCTGAAAATGTGAAAGAAAAGAAAAAAGATTGTGTTCGAATAGTACATGAAGGGTATCAAGGAGAAGTAGAACTTTTTATACCTAAAAAAAGACTTGAATCAGTTATTAATCGTTTTGTAAATAATTTAATTTTATATCGAAGATTAACTAAAGTATATAATACTTATATTGAGCCTTTAGAAAAACATGCAGATGAAGAAAATAGAGTTCATAGTCAATTTATGTTATTTAATACTGTTAATGGTAGGTTAGCTTCAGAAAATCCAAATTTACAAAATCAACCTAGAGCTCCTGAAATTAGAAATATTTTTAGAGCTAAAGAAGGGTATGTTTTATTAAAAGCAGATTATAGTCAGATAGAATTAATGATGTTAGCTAATATTTCACAAGATCCTGTTCTATTAAATATTTACAAAACAGGAGAAGATGTTCATGATAAAACTGCTTCTAGAATTTATGGACCTAATTATACTTCAGTTCAGAGAACAATGGGGAAAACAGTTACATTTGGAATTCCTTATGGAAGAGGAGAAAAATCTATAGCAAGGCAATTTCAAATACCTTTATTAGAAGCAAGGAAGATGATTAAAGGGTGGCATAACTCTTATCCTGTAGCTTCTAATTGGATGAAAGAAGAGAAAAAAAGGGTAAGAGGAGGAGAAATTATAGAATCACTTTGGGGAAGAAGGAGGAGATTTGGATTAGTTACAAAGAAAAATCAAAATCATATTGAAGGGGAAATAGTAAATTTTCATATGGCTCCAGATGCTTCAGATTGTCTTTTAAAATCAGCTATTAATTTAAGATCTAAATTAAAAAAATATTCAAGTCATATTGTAAATTTAGTTCATGATGAAATGGAAATAGAAGTGCCTATAAAATATGAAGAAGAAGTAGCTAAATTAATGCAATTTGAAATGGAGAAAGTACCTAAAATGATTGGTATAAAAATCCCTTTCAAAGCAGATGTAAGTGTAGGGACTCATTGGGGAAGTTTAATTAAAAGGAGAAAATAATGCTTAGATTTGAAGGAAGAAATTTTGTAAGTCCTTTAGAAGGAAGTAAAAATTCAAATATTCCTAAATCAACTATATATGGCTGGATAAGAAAGAATAAATTTAAGAAAGAAGAATTACTGAATATGTCAGCCTTTTGTATAGAGAAAAAAATAGATAGGAGAGAACTAAGGGCTGGAGTATATATAAATGTCCATGCATTATATAAATGCAACAAGAATAACACGTTATGAAATGCTACTTAAAATTGGGCCTTATATAAATTGTTATTCTTGTTGCATTTAACTAATATTAATGAATTTATATGTCAATTACTTTTTTCTCTCGCCTAAAATTAGATTATTATTCTTATTGCATTTATAGCAATAAATTTTCTTTCTTTTATAGATCGTTATTCCTATTGCATTTACAATACGAAAAGAAAAAAATCGTTTTATATGCGTTAAATTGTTATTCTTATTACATTTATATATTATTTTAAAAATAAAATGCGCTTAAAAAATTTTCTGGTTGGAATATAATAGTAATTTATTATATTCCGTGTATACAATTTTAACATATAAGTTTAGTTCAAGAATTTCGACAAAAAATACTTGTTCATTGAAATAAAGATGCACCAATAAAAAATTAATTAAATTGCAATTAAATGGTAGCAATTAATTATTGGTCTTTCAATTGAAAAATTTGGACAGTTGGTAAAGCATTTAAATAGTAAATTGAGTACAAATCATTTTATTCCTCCTCCGATTTGTACTCTGATGGGATTTAAGTTGGATATTAAGTTATTAACTTAGGTTAAAAATCAGGTTCGATTCCTGAACAGAGTACTATTATAATTAATTAACATTCATTAAAAATTGGAGATTTAAAATGAGTATAAAAAATTATTATATATCAAAAAGAATTTTAGAAGTAGGTGAAATTTTAGAATTTGATGAAATAAAATATAAAATAGTTGGTTTTATAATAGGGAAATATAAAACAAATTATTATTTAAGAAATTTAATTACCGGAGAAAGAGCAAGATTTGAAATTAAAAAAGAAAATGAAAGTGTATTAGTAAAAAAAGGTATTAGTATAGTAAAATAATTTAAATTTTAACCCTGCTTGCAGGGCCTAATTGGTAATTAAGCCAATTAAATTGGAGGAATTTAAAAATGAAAAAACTAAGGAAAATCTTCGAAAATTACTTGAAAAAAAATGTAGGAGCTACAATTAAAGACTTGCCAGAGAAAGACTTTTCACTTAGAATTCCTATTAAAGAAGGAAAAGCAACTTTATATACAGAATTTACAGAAAGAGGAATTAAGGGAAGAGAAGGTAAAATAAAAATTGTAAGGTTTAAATGTGACGAGATTAAAAGAATTCGAAGTTGGATTGAACAAGATATTATAGATAAGGAAGAAATTCAGGATATAGTTGATTTTATAGAAAAATCATATAATTTAGATCCTTATGAAAATGTTAGAGAAAAAGTTACATTAGGTAGTGGAAAAAGAACAGGGAAAAGAGGTAGACCTCCGGGAAGCTTAAAAAAAGAGAGAATTCCTACAGATCCTAAAATTTTAAAAATCGATCCTTATAATGGGACAAATGATTCAATTCCAAGATTAATAGGGAGAATAAGAACAGCTGAAGAAGTAGAAGAGCATGAAGAAAGAGTAAAAAAAGCAACTGACCTTAATAAATACAAATGTGTTTTAAATGAAAAAGAAATTGAAATTTTTAAGAATGCTTTAGGAAAAAAACATAAAGAAGTAGAAATAGATCAAGGAGGCAGTGTTTATATAAACGGAATAGTTATTAGTTTTGGAGGTAAAAATTGTAAATTATATGGAAGAGATGGAATTATAGTTCCAACTAAAAAACTTGAAGATTTATTTAAATTAATAACTACCCTACAATAAGTAGGGTCAAATGTTTTTTCAAATGTCTCATTAAGAGACGAAAAGCAAAAACCAAAAACGAGGAGAATTAAGATGCCAACAAGAAAAAGAGCAGCCGCAGCCACCAAAAAAGTAGTTGCCAAGAAAGAAGAAGTTGCAAAAGCTGAAGTAAAGAAAACCGGAAAAAGAGGAAGACCAGTTACTAAACCTCCGAAAATCAAAGTCAAAAATATTAAAGTTCTTCAATCCGGCAACATTTTAACCCTCAAAATCGATATGAGTAAAGATTTCGGAATTGGGGTAAGTGGAAAAAGTAGATGCATCGCTACTTCTGGAGCAAAAGAGGCTTTTCAGTTTAATGGTAAAGACTATGCAATGATAGTCAATGTTTTTGAACCTGTCAAACAGAAATAAACAGTCTCAACCTTACAAGCATTTATTTGTTTGTAAGGTTCTAATGGTAATTAAGCCATTTAAAATTGGAGGAATAAAAAATGAAGATTAATGGATTAGCTTTAAGGAAAAGTGATTTCGTAGAAGAAAGTTGTTTTTACTATATAATAGAAAATTTAGGTAAACTAAAAGAAGATGAAGGGGCAGAAGATTTTAAACAAGTGGATATAATGTTTGATCCAGAAAATATTTCTGTAGATTTAAGCAAAGAAGAAGACTAAATTACCCCTTGAAAAAGGGGCTAACTAACAATAAAGTTAGATAAAATTGGAGGGAAGAATGACTTTACAAGAAGAGATAAGTGAGTTGAAAAATGCAATTGAAGTCATGAAAAAAGAATTTGTAAAAGAATTAAATGCATTGAAAGAAATAATCAGAGCAAAGCAAGATTGGATGAATGGAAAACATGAAAAAAATAAAAAAGGAGGAATTAATTATGGAAGAAAAAAAGACTGAAATTGTAAAAAAACTTGAAAAACTTAATTTAATTTGTAAGTTTGAAGAAGATGATTTTGGAGCTTATTATGTTATTTATTCTGAAGAAAGAGCAGGAAGTATATTTTTTAATTATTGTGTTTCACATTATAAAAAATATAAAGTTATAGTATTTGAAATTAAGAAAGAAGTTTTACTTGCAAATAGTAGTGTTAGAAGATTAAAAAGACCTGGATTCGATTGGGAAGCTATGTTAACAATTGATACAAATGATATAATGAAAAAAGCAAGAGATATAATGAATGCTTTAGGAATTACTTAAATGAAGAAGAAAAAGAAAAAAAAGCCTTTAAAAGCTAGTCAAATTTTACAGAAAAAAAAAGATCCGAATTTGGATAATTTTCAAATTGAACGAGGAATGTTTGATGAAAATGAAGATGATATATCAGGAACTTATTATTATGGAGAATTAGATTTCTCAGAACAAACTAAAGGTAGATAATATGTGAAAAAGGTTATAGATAATTGATTTTAGTTTCCTCCAATTCTAAATGATAATTAAATATAGCCTTTTTTGTTTTAAAAGGGAGATTTATGTCAAAATTATATAGAATAGGATATGAAGGATTTGGGAAGGAAGATGAACTTATTGAATATATAATAGCTAAGAGTATGTTAGGAGCAGGTCGTATATTTCTTCAAACTCATAATGAAGAAGAGATTTCTTGGATAAGTATAGAACATTTAAAGAATGTTGTAAATATGCCTAAAAGTGAAAGAATTATTAAAATAATTAATGAAAATAAATAAAGGAGGGAAAAAAAAATGAAATGTGAGATATGTGGAGATAATTTCCCTATAACTGGGGAAGAAGAATTAAGAGCTATTAGAATTAGAGAATCATTCGAATTTATAGAAGAATTAGGAGTAATTTGGAATTTTGGTCCTTCTCAGAATGTTTGTTTAAGATGTAGAGGTAAATTAGTAGGGAAATATAAATTTGATTGAAAAGGAGAAAATAAATGGTTTGTCCTAATTGTGAAAGTATAAGGATAGAACAAAGAATTCTATTATGGGCTTGTCGTAGGTGTAAAATAATAGGACCTTTAGAGCTTTTTAATTCTGAAGCAGAATTTTATAAAGAAGCAAAAGAATATTATATAGAAATTCAAAGAGTTTTGAAAATAGAAATAATAAAATATATTCCAGGAATTTTAAATTAGGAGGATTAATGATATTATTAATAATTTTCATATTATTAAGCGTAAATACACGTATATATGCAACTGATTCTACCCTAGTTCAACTTCATCATTCTAAACAAAAGGTTAGTAAATTAGCAGCAGAATTTGAAAAAATAGTTCGAAAAACCAAATTCAATTTTACAGCTAAAGAAAGAAGATTTAAAACTATAGTGGTAGCAATTATTTCTTTTTCAATTTGGCTTTCAAGTTTAAGTTTTATGTATTACTTTATTAAGAGGTGTAAAGAATGATTTATAAAATGAATTTTTATGGTAAAATTTATATTCCTATTAATACTCAAATTGTAGATAATGATTTATATTATTTTGAATTAAATCATTCTTCTTTATATTGGATTAAATTAGAAGATGAAATGTATCGTATTTTAATGTGGTTAATAGATAAAGGAAAAATTGAAAAAGGAGTTATAGGAAGTAGAGATGAAATAAAGGGATTAGAAAAAAAATTAAGAAAATTAACAGTAAAAAAATTATTAGAAAATGTTTTTTTTAAACAAGAGTTAAAAGATCATGTAGAATTTTATAATAAGGAGGGTAAATTATGTTACAAGGGTCAATGGAAAGAAGTGAAGATGGGTGTTGCATCAAGTGCAAAAAAGATTTAGGGAGAAAAGGATTTTGGTGCCCTGAATGTATTCAAAAAAGACAAGCTAAAGGGATAAAATATATTAAAAGATTAAATATTAACTAAATTATTATCTCCTTTTTACTTATTAAATCTCTTACAGAGAAAAAAGTATCATATGTTGTAAGACATAAATCACAATTATATCTAAGAACAACTCCCCTATTTTCAGGTATTATTTTAAAATTTTTCTCAGAAATAAAGTTTTTACATATGCAAAAGAGTCCTATGGGTGTTGACATATTTTATACTCCTAATAAGATTGTAGGTAACATTATTTTTTCTTTAGGGTGCTTTTTACAACCATATTTAGTTATTTCTGAAGATTCTTCAGTTACTGTAAAAGGTAAAGAACATTTATGACATTTGAAAAATACTACTATAGGTTCTTTTCTTTCTTTAGTAGTTATTTTATAATAACCTTCTTTAGACTTAATACTTAACCAGGCTTGAAGTAATACTTTTAAATCAGTTTTATAAGGAACTGAATCTGAATGAATTACTTTAAATTCTTCTCCAAATAATTCTTTTTTATACGAAATTCTAAGCTTTTCTGTTCTTAACTCATAAGATTCTTTTTTTAACTCAATTAAATCTCTTATTTGATGAGAAACAGAAACATTAGTTTCTTCTTTCACTTGTTTAAGAAAATCAATTTGTTTTTGAGTTAAAAGTAAAGTATAAATTCTTTTTGATTTCATTTTCCCTCTTTAATTTGCATGATAAATAATTTTCCCTAAACATTCCATTATATGGCCATCTTTAGTTTCTAGTTTCAGTGAAGTTTTTGGTGAGATAAATGTAGAAAAAGAACTTACTTGTTTTATTTCTTCTTTATCAAATACTCTTCCCTGTATTACTTGACCTGTTTTTAATTCTTGATTTTCTTTTACTAATTTCTGATTTTCTTGTATTAAGCTTTCAGTTACTTCATTTAAAGCATCAACTATATCTTGCATTTGAGATAATTGAATTCTTAATTCTTTAATTTTCATTGTTGGTTTCATTTTTTACCTCTTAAATTATATAATAAACAAACTCCAATTATAAGAAAAAGATAAGTTAAATATGTTTCTTTACTCCTATCTCTTGTAATCGTTACTACTAAACCATAATTTTCCAACAACAATTCTACAGTAAAAATAAAGGCAAAAAATAAAAAGAATATACCTACTACAAGTTTTATATAAGTTACCATTCTATTATACAACTCCCTTCTTTAATATATTTTATAGCCATTTTAGGTGGAATTCCTATATGAGATAAAGCCACAATGCATGATATAATTGGTAGAAAATTATTACCAGCTCCAGTTAATATAAGTATATCATACATAATAGATGCTAATTGATAATAAGTAAATTTATCTTGTTTGACAGCTAATTTTATAATTAATAATTGTTCTTTAGTCATTATTGTTTAATCTCCCTTAATACAGAGATAGGATTTACTCCCCAAGTACCATCAGAATGAGGTTTATAGGGAGCTTTTTCACAAATAAGACGAGTTTTTACAATTTTAGATTTATGATCATATATAATTGCTACTTTAAAATCTACAACAAAATCTGCTTTTTCTTCTTTAATCATCCTCCATGTGGTAAGTTTTTTATGATCATAATAATTTTTTAACCATTTAATTCCACCTTCTTTATGGTTTGATTTCCAAGTTAATTGACAATATTCAAACATTTTTGTATAATTTTTATCTTGCCAAGCTTCTAAAAATGCTGTTAAAGTTTCAAAAGATGTCATTTTTTAATCTCCTTTTTTTAATTTTTCAAATTGATTCGATGAAAAGTTGAATCATCATCTAATTCTTCAAAACAAATCCAGTCAAAATTATTACCTCTTTTTTTATAAAAATTTGGAATTTCTTTTCCAGATAAAATTAAAGTTCCATTTTTATAAATTTTTTTATTTTTTAAATTTTTTTTAGAAGGTTTAAATAAAGTAAAAAGAATAGCATTTTCTAAATTAGTAAAAGTTATTTTAAAATTAAGGAAGGTTAATTGATACATGTTTTTCTCCTGTTTTATAAATACAATGTAAGTATAAAGTATGTAGGAAGCACTATTTATTTTCCCGTTTTAGAAGCAGGCCGGATTTGCTGTGTAAATATTTTCCATTTTATATATTAAGGTTTAAATTGTATGTATGTATGTATAAAGTATGTATATCTTTGATGGAGTACCAAACATATATATACGGGAAATGTATGGACGTGTTTCTGAGTTATACATAAGCTATACATACATACATACGTTTAAAACCTTAATATCAATATAGGAAAATTTTTGTACAGCAAATCCGACTTGTTTCTGAAACAGGAAAAAAGGGCTTGCTTTTTGGAAGAAGTATATTTATCTTTCAATTAAAAAAAAAAATATGAAATTAAAAACTAAACAACAGAAAAAAATAAAAATTATTCAACAATGTGTTGAATCTGGAGATACTTTAATTAAAGCTTGTGAGAAGGCTGGGATAACTCAAGATACCTTAACAAATTGGAGAGCAAAAGATCCTATAATAAGAGCTCAAATAAAAAAAATTCTTTCTGAAAAAGTTAGAGTACCTAAAATTAAAATTAAAACAGAACCTAAACCCACTCAAAAAGCCAAAATGGATACTATTATAATTAATTTACAAGCAGGTAATACTACTACTAAGTCTTGTAAAGCTGCTAATATAACTTTCCCTACTTTTTGGACATGGAAAAAAGAATTTAAAGAATTTGCAGCTAGAGTAGAATCAGCACTAATAGGGAGGAATTACTTTGTAGAAGATATTTTACTTAAAATAGCTAAAAAGGGAAACATTGTAGCTGTTATTTATTTTTTGAAAAATAACTGGCCTGAAAAATATAATGATGCTTTCTTCAATAATTTAAATCAAGATAATAAATTAAATGATTTCATAATTGCCATGAAGGATATAAGAAAGAATGCTCCTAGAACTAAGTCCTAAACAAAAAGAATTTATTTTAAACTCTAATAATCTTATAAATATTGCAGAAGGTGCTATTAGAGGAGGAAAAACATACATTCAAAAATTTCTCTTTGTAGAACAAGTACTTAATTATCCTGGAAATTATATAATTTTAGGAAAAACTTCTGAAACTACTAAAAGAAATATAATAGAAGATCCTCAAACAGGTTTAAGAGCTATAGTTCCTTATAATACTTATAATAAACAAAGAGGAATATTTCAAATAGGTGCGTCTACTTGCTATATTTTAGGAGGAGACAGTGTTACAAGTGAAGGAAAAATAAGAGGAGGAACTTTTAGAGGAGCTTTAGTTGATGAATTAACTTTACTTCCAGAAGATTTAGTAGATCATTTGGTGGGTCAATGTAGTGAATCTAATTCCCATATATTTGCAGCTTGTAATCCTGATTCCCCTTATCATTGGGTTCATGAAAGATATATAAATAATAATGATTTGGTTTATTCATTGCACTTTGATATAGAAGACAATCCTTCCTTGACAAGTACTTATATCAATAATGTTAAAAAATTATTTTCAGGTTTATTTTATGATAGATTTATTTTAGGTAAATGGGTAATGGCTGAGGGCATAGTTTATCAGAGTTTTGAACCTAAGAAAAATACTTATTCAAAATTGCCTTCTAAAATTAAAATTAAAATGAGAATAGTAGCTATAGATTATGGAACAGGAGCTCCTTGTGTTTTTTTATATTTATTAATAGATGAAGATGATAATATTTGGGAAGAAGATGAATATTATTATGATAGTTCTTTAACAGGAATTCCTAAAACAGATGTTGAATATGTTAGAGATTTTCAAAATTTTGTTACAGGAAAAAAAGTAGATTATGTAATAGTTGATCCTTCAGCTATGTCTTTCAGAATGGCTTTATATAATAATGGTCGTTGTGTTAACTTATTAAATGCTAATAATGATGTTTTAAATGGAATTAGAACTGTAGATGCTTTATATTCTGAGAGAAAATTAAAAATAAATAGACATAATTGCCCTCATTCTTTGAAAGAAAATACTTTATATGCTTGGAATAAAAAAGCTCAATTAATTGGTAAAGATGAACCTATTAAAGCTCATGACCATGTTAAAGATGCAGAGCGTTATGGAGTTTATACATATAAAATGGGTTTAAGAGTAATTAGAACACAATCTGTAAAAACTAAATCAGCTTTAGGTTTAAGATAAGGAGTAATATACAATGCAATTAGAATTAATTTTAGCTCAATTGGATGATTTTCCTAAGATATTAGAAGAGTTAAATAAAGATGTTATTGAAACTAGAGAAACAAGTACTTGGATAGATCAATATAAAGGAAAGCATAAAATTTTAGATAGAGTAGATAAAATAATAGGTTCTGGGTCTGATCAAACTACAGTAGTTTTAAATAAATTAGTTATGACTTTTCAACAAAAAATAGTTAAAAGTGCTGTTAGTTTTTTATTTGGAGAACCTGTAGAATTAATGTTATTGGGAGAAGAAAAAGAGTCTTTTAAAGATGCTTTTCAAGCTATTAAGAATGTTTGGTTTGATAATAAATTAGATTATTTTAATAGAAAAATAACTAAAAGGACTATGATAGAATCTAAGGCTGCAGAACTTTGGTATGTAATTAAGGAAGAAGGATCTGAATCTCAAATTCGAGTTATGTTATTAAGTGAAGGAAATGGAGATGTTTTTTATCCTCATTTTGATTCTTTTGGAAAAATGGATGCTTTTATAAGAAATTATAAAGGATTAAGTGAAACAGGTGAAGTAATTGATTGTGTTAATATTTATACTAAAGGAACTATTTATCTTGGAAAAAAAATTACTGATTGGGTAGTTACTTCTGAAGCAAATCCTTTTGGAAAAATTCCAGTGGTTTATTATGATCAATTAGAACCTGAATGGATAGGAGTTCAATCTGAAATTGATAGAGCAGAATTACTTATTTCTCAATTTTCTGATACTAATGATTATTTTGGAAGTCCTTCAGTTGTAACAAAAGGAGAAATAGAAAATGCTCCTGAAAAAGGTGAAGTAGGGAAAGTTTTTCAAATTAAAGGAGATTTAAATGTTCAAACAGGAGAAACTACTTATAATGGAGGTATAAATTATTTAACTTGGGATAGAGGTCCTGAATCGATAAAAATAGAATGGGATATTTTGAAAGATATTATTTATTCTATGACAGATACTCCAGATTTAAGTTTTAGTAATGTGAAAGGAGTATCTAACTTAAGTGGGATTGCTTTAAAATTTATGTTTTGGGCTAGTATTTTAAAAGCTAAAGATAATGAAGAATTATTTGGAGAATCTATGGTTCGTAGAATAAATGTATTAAGAGCTATTATTAGTGTTGTTCAAACTAATTTAAAAGCAAAAATGGAACTTATTAAAATAAATATAGAATTTTCACAATCTTTACCTGAAAATCAAGCAGAGTTAATTGAAACTCTAAGTTTAGCCAGAGGGGGTGAGAAAATAATTTCAGAGAAAACTGCTTTACAACAAAATCCGCTTGTTGTAGATGCTGAACAAGAGAAAATAGAATTAGATAAAGAAAATGAAACAAATACTTCCAGTTTAGCAGGAACTTTTGATGCTTAATGATTTTGAAAAAGAAAATTCTCAGAATATTATTTATAGGAAAAAGAAAACCATTCAATATCATGAACAGTTATCCAAAGATCTTGCTAAATCTATAAACCAATTTAACGTAAAACATCCTAAAACTAATTATAAAGGTAATTTTTATAAAATAAATCAAGGATTAAAGAATTCTGTAGATAATAATTTGGAAGTTTTTAGAGAAGATTTAAAATCCTTAATTAAGGGAGGGATGGTTAGAGGTTGGGATTATGGAAATAAGAAAAACAATTCTTTAGTTAAGGATTATACAAGAGGAATGTTTATTCAATCTAATGTTCAAAAAGGATTTTTTAAATTAAATAAAGGAGCTATGAATGCATTTATAGATAGACAAGAATATGGAGTTAGTTTATCTAAAAGAATTTGGAAACAAAGTACTGCTATGAGAAATCAATTAGAAAGCTATTTAGGTTCTGGGATTACTCAAGGAAAACCTGCAGTTAAAATATCAAAAGAAATAGAACATTTAATGAAAGGGGAAGGAACTCTTTATAAAGGAAAACTCATTAAAGGGAGAAATGTTAGATATGAAAGTATAAGACTTGCAGCAACTGAAACAAATATGGCTTTTAGAGTGAGTGATGTTAAAAGAAGACAACAATTACCTTTTGTTAAAGGGATTATAGTTCATTTATCAAATCAGCATCCAGATATTGATATATGTGACGAATTAAAAGGGAAATATCCTAAAAATTTTGATTTTTCAGGATGGCATCCTTTTTGCATCTGTTACACTACAACTATCTTAATGCCTAAAGAAGAATTTAAAAATTATTTACTTTCTGGAAAAATTCCTAAATCTAATATTATAACTAAATTGCCTGAGAATTTTACCAACCTTAAACGTCAAATTGGGGGTTGGAAAAATAAACCTCCATGGGTTATAAATAATTATGTTGGGAAATCAGTGAAAAAAAGTATTTCCAGTCCTACTTTTGCTCCTATGGCATTAGATGATTTGTTAGAACAGAGAATTAAATATATTTTTGAAACAATGGAAAAAGCTAAATTATCTAAGAGTGGAAGGCATGTAAGTAGGGTAAGGACCAGATTAATAGAGAAAGGAGTTTCTCCTTTAGATGCCCAGAAAGCTGTAGATTTATATTTAAAAAGAGGAGGAGTTAAGTCTGTTCCAGGAACTGGAGGGAAAGTAATTAAACCTCTAAAATCAGTTGTTAAACCAAAACCAGAAATTAAACCAAAACCAGAAATTATTACTTCTAGATCAGGAGTAACTTATACAGAAGCAGAAAGAAAATTATATAAACAAACTTTAAGTAAAGAAAAATTAAATAAGATTGAAGATGCTCTTTTTTCTTATAAAGATGTTGATTATGGAGCTATGAGAGCTCATCAAACTGGAAATTTAGAATTTTTTGAAAAAGAAATAAAACGTTTAGGTTATAATTCTAAAGAAATAGCAGATCTTAAAAAAAGTGCTAATTTATTAGAAGATTTTTTTAAATATGTAGATCCTACAACAGGGAAGACTTTATATAGAGGAATTGAGTTAGATAATGATGATATTTTAAAGGTTTTTAAAAATTTAAAATCTGGAGATATAATAGATCAGAAAGGACTTTCTTCTTGGACTACTGATTTGGATATTGCTCAAGATTTTGCAGATGGTAAAAAAAGTGTTATATTTAAAATTAAGAAAAATAGGACAGGAGTAGATTTAGATAAAAATATACTTGATAGAGGTCCTGAATTCCATATAGATGAAGGAGAATTTTTACTATCTAAAGATGTGAAATTTAAAGTAAATAAAATTAGAACTAAAAAAAGAGATCTTGGAGAATCTTATGTAGAAATTGAAGTAGAAGAAATCATTCCTAAACCTCCAAAACCAGTTGTTAAACCAAAACCTGATATTGAAATTGATGTAGATTTTAAAGGTAGAGGCCATATAGAGAATACTAAAATGACTTTAGAAGAAAAAATTTCTCTTTTGCAGGAAGATGCTTTAAGAAGTGGGAAATTGATAAGTGTACAAGAAGCTGAAGATATGATTCAGGCTATTGATGAATATACTTTTAGTGCTTTTAGAAATGTAAGAAAACTCCAACAAGGAAAAAAAATAGGATTGAAGGAGGCTTTTGAAAAAATAGAAAAAGATGTAGAAAGATATTTGACTCTTGCTCCTGATTTTGAGGGAGGAGAAATTTTTAGAGGATTAAGTTTTGAAGATTTAGGATTAGATGATCCAGATTTTAGAACTCTATTTTTGAAGTTGAAAAAAGGTGAGATTATTGATATGGATGGAACTTCTTCTTGGTCATCTAAATCTAGAATAGCTACTAATTTGGCAGGGAAAGAAGGAGTTATATTTAAAATAAAAAAACCAGTTAGAAACTCTGCTTCAACTAAACATTTATCTTATAAACCTAAAGAAGATGAAATTTTAATTTCTAAAAAAGTAAAATTTAGAGTAGTTAATGAACCAACATTAATAGGAGATAGAGTTGTAATTGAATTAGAAGCTATTGATGACATTAAAAAAGTAATCCCTTCAGTTCCTAAGAAAATTGTTAAACCTAAATCTATAATAACACCTCATACAGAAACAGCTACTTATAAACAGATTGAGAAATATAAATTAGATAAACAATTTGATGAGCCTTTTAATAAAAATTTTGATGATTATAAAAAAGATTTAACTAATAAAAAGAAAGAATTTTTAGATAAAGGTCTTACTGATAAGGAAGCTAATAAAAAACTTCTTAAATCTATAAAAATAGAATCAAGAAAAAATCAAAGTTTTCAGAATATGAAAGTTAATTCTGAAATATCTGGTAAATCTTCTCGTGGAAATAAATATAATGATCCTAAATTTTTTGAAGATGAATTAAAAAAATCTTTAGACTATGCTTCTGAATTTATACATCCCTCTATTTTAAAACATATTAAAGAAAGGAATGGAGGAATTAAAATTAAAATAAACAGTAAAAAATTTACAAGGGCTTCCTATGAAACTCGTCCAGGTCTTGAAGGTGTCATTAATGGAGATTCTTATATAAATAAAAAAACTTTAGCTCATGAATTTGGGCATGATATAGAAGCTTCTCTTCAGCATCAATTTACACAATCTAAAAGCTGGGTCCAGAGAAGAGCCAAAAAGAAAAAAGAATTGTTTGAAAAAGGTTCAGGAGAATTTACTTTTGTAGATGATTTTATAGATGAATATGTAGGTAAAATTTATGAGGGTTCTTCTGAAGTTATTTCAATGGGATTGCAAAATATGATAGATGAAAAAACTATTCTTAGATTTATGGAAAAAGATTTTGATCATTTTACTTATTTAATGGGAGTATTAAATGGCGTTTTTTAATAATAAATTTTTTGAAATAAAAAATAAAGGGAAAATAATTACTTTAGAGAGAGCTAGATCTCTGACTGATTTGCCTTCATTCTATGATCCCTTAGGGAGACATAATATTAATTCTTTATATTATTGTAATTCTATGTTAGTTTATTTAAAAAAAAAAAATTATATAGATTCTTTTATATTCACAGGAAAATTTCCCAGAATAGAAAATAAAAAAGGGAAAATTTATTAAACAAAAAGGAGACCAAAATGGTAGTAAAAACAATTTTAAGTAAAGCTAAAGCTATCTATAAAAAGAAAAGTAAATTAGCTTATTCTAAAGATTTTCATTTAAGTCCTCAATGGACTTTTCAATCAGAAAGAATGAAAGAAGATATTGCTTCTTTAAGCACTGCAGAAGGTGCAATTCATGCAGGGCAAGATGCTGCTCGTTATAAATTAAATCATAGACATTTTTTAACTTTAGGAGTAAAAGCTACAATTAAAACTTCTTTAGCAGAATTGAAACAAATATTTATGTATTTACCTGCAATAAAAGATTCTTCCTTTTCTCTTCCTATTACAGTAAATGAAGATGGTTATAGTAATATTTTTACTTGTTGGCATTTATATTTTTGGTTAAGAATTAATGATTTACTTAAACCTTTGAAAATTTTAGATATAGGAGGAGGGATGGGAGAATTAGCTAGGATTTTTAAAATAGAGAATTCTAAAATTGATTATACTATAGTTGATACTCCTGAATCTTTATTTTTTGCTTATAATTTTTTAGAGTCAGAAGATATAAGTTGCAATTATGTTCCTATACAAGAACTTAAAAAATTAGAAGGAAAAGAATTCGATTTGGTATTAAATGTAGGTTCTTTTCAGGAAATGGATTCTGTTACTATTGATTCTTATTTAAATTTTATTCAAACTAAAATTAAAACTAAATATTTTTATTCCATGAATTATTCTCATAATACTGCAGATAAAAAACAGGTTCTTTCTAATAAAGATGATAAATGGAAATGTAAGTTTTATTTAACTAATCCTCCAGTAATAAATCGTTATCCTAGTGCTGAAGGTACAACTTGGGTAGAAGTATTATATGAAAGGATGAAATAAAAAAATTATGTATTTAATAGATATTATAATAATAGTTGCTTTTATTTTATTAGTTTTTTTTCATATTTTAGGTAATTTTAAACAAGAACATGAAGATTTATACAGAATAAATGATCCTAAATATTTAACCAATATAAAAAATAGGGAACATTAAATGAAAAATTTAGCTTTTATTTATTTAGCAGGGTTAGGAACATTTACTGAAAAATTAATTCCAGAATTGGAAAAAGAATATAATGTAGCTTCATTTGAAGTTACAAGTCAAGAAGAAATAGATATTGCCCTTCATTGGGGAGATATTATTTGGTTTGAATGGGCTAATTTTGCAGCCAGTTATGGAAGTAAAGTAATGGAAAGAAAGCCTTCCATAGTACGTTTACATTCTTATGAAGTTTTTACAAAGATACCTGAAAACATTAATTGGAAGAATATAGATAGGTTATTATTTGTAGCTCCTCATATTAAAGAAATTTTTGAAAGAAATTGGCCTTCAGTTAAATCTCAAGTAATTTATAATGGAATAGATAGCAAAGACATAAAATTTGAATTAAAAAGTCCTGGATCTAACATAGCAATGATTGCAAATGTCAATTCTAAAAAGAATTTTCCTATGGCTTTACAAATTTTACATAAACTTCCTGATTATTATAAATTGCACATTGCAGGGAAAATGCAAGATCTAAGATATGAAACTTACCTCAAACACATGATCAATGAAATGGAATTAACTAAACAAGTTATTTTTCATGGAGAAGTGAAAGATATTTCTTCCTGGCTTAAAGACAAGCAATATATTTTAAGTACTTCAATTCATGAAGGGCATCCTTATAATATAATGGAAGGAATGCTATCAGGTTGCAAACCTTTAATTCATAATTACTGGGGAGCTGAACAAACTTGGCCTAGTAAATTTCTATTTAATTCTATAGAGACTTGTGTAAATAGAATTAGACAAGGAATTACAGCTCCTAAAGAATATAGAAATTTTATAGAAAAAAACTATTCTTTTTCCAAACAAATAAAACAAATAAAGGAGGTTTTAAGTGAAATATCCTAAAGTTACTATTGTAGTACCTGTATTTAATGGAGAAGAATATATTAATAATTTTTTACAAAATCTAAGAAAAATTAATTATTCTAATTTCGAAGTTATTTTTATTAATGATGGATCTACAGATAAAACTGATTCTTTGTTTTTAGAAAGTTCATCTATCAATTTCCCTACACATGTTCATAGTTTTCCTAAAAATAAAGGCATTAGAAAATCTATTTTTAAAGGAATTACTGAAGCTAAAGGAAAATATATTTTTATTTCTTCTGTAGATGATAGAATTGCTCCTGAAGGAATTAAATTATTAGCAAGAGATTTAAAAAGATATCCTGATAAAACTCATTTAGCAGTTTCTTGTCTATTAACTAATAAAGGAGAACCTACAGGTCAAGTTTGGGATCATAGGTTTTTTTTAGAACCTCTAGATTATGTTGCTTATGAATTAAATAGAGTATCAGGAGCAGTTTCTAATTCTCATACTTTATTAAATAGAAAAAATTTACTTCAAGCTTATATTGAAATAGATAAAATGTTAGAAGAGACTGGATTTGGAGATATAAGATTTGCTGAAGATTTATTAGTTACAGATTATATGATATTAACAGGACTAATAAAAAAAATAATACCTGTTTATTATACTTTCAATTATTTCGAGATTGGTAATAAAAAAGCTATTTCTAAAGATCTAAATGCTAGAATTAAAGATTTACCTGTAGTTTTAGCTCATAGTTTAGTTCAATTAAGAAGAAGAGATGATTTAGATATTTCGTTGGCTTTTGAAGGAAGATTTATAAGAGGAGTTAAAAGTTCTTTTGTAAATAAAAGTGATCAGAAAAATTTTATAGATAATTATTTCGTAGCAAAAAGAAAATTTGAGGAGTATTTTAAAAATGAGTAGATTAACCGAAAGGCAAAAATCAGATAAAATAATTACTATTATTCGTAATGGGAAAAAGTTAATAGATAAAGGAAAGATAACTAAAGAGGGGAAAAAACAGTTATCGGGAAAAAAATAAGTGCTTCCTTCATTTTTTATATTTATATTCAAGTATAAAAATAATATACCATCAAGAAAAAGGAGAGAATAAAATGTTAGAAACTCAAATAATTAAGGACGCTTTAAAAGAAGTGGGCTTAAATGAGGGTTTACATTCATTCATTAATGTGGAAGATGAAGAGGCTTTAAAAGAAGCCATAATTAAAATGAAAGAAGCTACTTCTATAAAAGAAGGAGCCTCTAATGAAGAAATCTTGAAACAAGCCGAACTTTTTGGTTTAAAAGATTCTTTTGAGAAAATTCACCAGAGTGAAACTGATAAAAGGGTCACTGAGGGAATTAAAACTAGAGAAGAGAATTTGAGAAAGGAAATTTTAGAGGAATTAAACAAAGATAAGGATAAGGATAAATCTAAAAATAAAGAAGGAGAAAATGATATGCCTAAAGAATTTTTAGATGCCTTAAAATTAATTACAGATAGGCTTGAAAAAATAGAACCTATTGCTAATAATTATTCTAACAATTTACTTGAAACTCAAATTAAAGCTTCTTTAAAGGTAGCAGGCTTAGATGACTCTTTTCTTGAATTTATAAAAGTGAAAGAGGAATCTGAAATTGAAACAGCAGTAAAATCTTTAAAAGAAAAGACAGATAAAGCACTGCAAGTAAAATTAGATAAACAATTAGAGGAAGGTATAATTCCAGAAACAAGTTTTTCTAAAGGAAATGTTGAAGAAGGAACAATTAAAAGCTATGCTCAAAAGAAAAATAAACCAGAAAGTGTAGGCGATTTTAAAGGAATTGCACCTCCTACAAATGAGATTAAAAAATAAGGAGTAAAACAATAATGTTTAAAAAGAAGAGATATTTATATTTATTTGTTTTTCTTTTCGTGTTTATTACTTTCATTACTTATGGAGCTGTTTATATTTTAGATGGATCTGTTATGAGTAATGGAAGAACGGATTTAAAACAGCAAGTTGATTATGTTAGTGAATTTCAAAATTATAGAATTGGTACTCGATTACAGATTAATGCTAAAACTTATCGTTATGCTAAAATCGGAGCTAATACAGGAGATGGGTTAGATATAGAAGCTGGTTTAGGAGTTGTAAGTTTAGATACTATAACTTATATTCCTTCTCCTTCTTCTGCAACTACTACCGATTTGAAAATTGCTGGAGGAGATTCTGCTGGAAGAGTTTTATATGTCACTATTCCGAATTGTGACGAAAATAATTTTCAGTATGGAACTTTGATGTTAATTGATTCTTCTCAAGGTTCTAAAATGTGGTCAACAACTATAAGTTCAAATGATTCCAATATAATCGGAACAGATTCTATTTTGATTACTTTAGAAGACGATTTACCGGTTGCAGTAATACCTACAGATACAGTACTTATATTTCCAAGTCCATATAATAACGTAGCTCCAGGTGCAGATAGTATGTTTAGTACTGTTGTTGGAATTTGTAATTTTTATAACGGGCATGCTGGTAGTTTAACTGATTATGAAGGTTATTACGGATGGATTCAAACTTGGGGACCATGTGCAATAAAATTACATCCTTCGGCTTTATCTGGAGGTCATGAACGAGAAAGAGGAATATATAATTATGGAGGTGGATTTTTTGGAGGATTGGATAGTTTAGGATTAGGTCCGGCATACGGTTTAACGGGATCAGGGGTATATAGAGATTCGAGTATTTCTGAACAACCTAGTCAAATTATAGGAAATTTTTTAGCTCGTAATGAAGAAGGTACAGATTTTTTAGACATAACGATTATAGATTTAAAAATTTCTCCGTAATTAAAAAAAAAATTATTTTTATTATTATAAAGAAATGAGGTAAAAGAAAATGTCATTAAAAATAACCAGAAGTCAGGAAACTAGATTTTTTCCTATATTTAATTCTGTAATCGAAGATATTAAAGGAGGAGGAACTTTAGGGGATGATTTCCCTGCTACTACTTTAGATATTACTGGAGGATTAGTTGTAGGAATTGATGGTGATGGAATATATCATGCAGTTAAAACTGGGGAAGTAAATGCAGATGCTGAAGGAGTTTCTATTGATTTAGAAACAGCTCAGGTATTTAAAGTAGGAGATTTTATTTGTAATGGAGTAAAATCTACTTTAATTACTGCTATAGATTTAACTACAGATACTTCTATTGCAACTTTAACTTTAACAAATGCTTTAACTGTAACAGATGGAGATATTTTATATCAAAGTGTAAGTGAAGGTTTAGAAGATGATGATATAGCTTATAAATATACTCCAGTAGGGATGACTAAAAATGAAGTTCTTTTCTCTACTCAAACTGTAGGAACTGGTCCTACAAGAGGGGAAAATTTTGGTATAAGTATTGTAGTAAGAGGATGGGCAAAGGAATCTTTACTTCCTTTTAAGGTGACAAGTGCTATGAAGACTGCGTTGCCTAAAGGGCTTTATGTAAATTAATAATTATTAACAATATAAAAAGAAGAGGTAATAATGAGAAATAGTCTTTTGAAAGAGATGAATGATCAGAGCTTGGAGGCTTATTTAAGTGAAAGAACTTACGAGGCTCAATATTGGCCTACTTTTTTTCCACTTGAAACAGTGCTTTCTCTTTCTTATCAAACTTTGATAGGAAGTAATGGAAGACCTGTAGCTGCAGATGTTGTTTCTTTTGATTCAAGTGCTCCAGAAAAAAGTCGTCCGGTAGTAGAAAAATTGTCAGGAAACATTCCTGCAATTAAAATTGCTAGAGCTATGTTAGAAAAAGATCTTCAAGAGTATGATCAACTTAAAAGAATGGCTGCAAGTGATTCAAGAAAAACTCAAATACTTAATCTAATTTATAACGATGTAGATTTTTGTGTTGAAGGATCCCTTGCAAGGTATGAATTTTTATGTCTGAAAGCTTTAAATCAGCAAGCTATAAATTTAACTTCTACTAATAACGTAGGAAGAATAACTGAAACAAGTATTGATTTTCAAATGGCTGCAGCTAATAAGAGAGTAATTGCTAATGCTAATGTTAACAGGAAATGGACTTATTGGGAATCAGATGCTTCCAAACCTAAACCTTTTACTGATATTAAATTAGTAAAAAGTGTAGCTAAAGCTTCAGGAGTAATATTAAAATACGTTATTATGAATATTGATAAATTTAATGAGATGTTAGAAGCAGATCAAGTTAAAGATTTCTGTAGGCCTTTCAGTGCTTATGATAAATTAATTGGAGATGCTTCTTCACCTGTTCCTACTTTAGATGTAGTTAATAGATATCTGAGTTCAGCTGGTTTACCACTTCTTATGGTAATAGATTCTTCTATAAGAGTAGAAAATGTAGATCATACTATTACAACTATAGATCCTTTTACTGAAGATAGTGGAGGAACAGATAAATTTATTACTTTTTTAGCTAATATTCCTTGTGGAAATTTACTTTCCGGACCTATTACAGAAGAAAGTCACAAAGTAGATCAAGTTACTTATGCTAAAAAAGGAAGTGTTTTAATTTCTAAATTTGGAGAAACAAATCCAGTAAAAGAATTTACTGTAGGTCAGTCAAATGCTTTTCCTTCTTTTCCTGATATAGATACTACTTATAGACTTGATACTGAAGCAGTTTCTGCAGGTGGAGTAGAAGTATAATGACAATTCAAGAAGCTATAGAATCTATGTTAACTGAATATGAATTAGAAACTAATACTATTCTTAAAACTTGTCTTGATAGAGGTATAAGTTCAACTAAAATTTATGCTTTAGAAGATAAGAAAAAAACAGAATTATGTGTTGCAGATATTTGTATTCAGTTAGCTACTAATCCAAATTATGTTGTAGGAACAAAAAATATTTCTCCTGATAGAGGAGCTCTTTTAACCCAAGCTCAAAAATTATATAAAGAACATGGAGTTAAAAGTATTAGTGGAGTTTCAATATGGTAAAAAATGATACTTCTATTACTATAAGTTGGAAAGATGAAGGTACTATTAGTGGAAGTGTTTTTACAGAAGGAGCTTCTCATTTAGTTACTTTAGATGCTGAGGTTGAACCTTCTGGATCTGGATCTTATATTAAAGGAACTGGAGGAGATATAATTAAAACTTCTTGGAATGTAGTTTGTGCTGTTTTTACTGAAAGTAAAATTATACCTGATGGAGGAAAAATTTCCTTCTTAAATAGAACATTTATTATTTTAAGAATATTCACTTTTGAAAAACATGTAGAGATAAAATGTTAAAATTAAGACCTACTTTTACTATGGGAGCTATTTTTAAAAGTATAGAACACTTCAAAAGAGAAAGAGAGAGAAAAACAAAGTTAGTACTTCAATTTGTAGGAGAAACTATTGTTAATTTAGCTCGGACTAATCATGGATATATAGATCAAACAGGGAATTTAACTAGTTCTATAGGTTATGCAGTTGTCAATAATAATAAAATAGTAGATTTAAATATTGAAGGAGAAGAAAAGGGTCAAAGAAGTGCTTTGAATTCTATTGAACAATGGATAGCAGAAAATCCCTTTTATGGTTGGAGATTAGTAGTAACAGCAGGGATGAATTATGCAGCTTCAGTTGAAGCTAAAGGTTATGATGTTTTATCTAATAGTGTATTATCTTCAAATGAATTATTAGCTCATTTTAAGAAAGAGTTGTCTTTATGAAAAATCATTATGATGTAATAGATTTAATTATACCTATAATTAAAGTTTCTGATGTTACTGATTTAATTGATGGAGATGTTTATCCAGATAAAAAACCTACTAATTCAGAATTAATAAATATTGTTATTACTGCTTTACCTTTAAATTTTGCTCCTAATAGAGATACTCAAGAAGGAATTTTCCATATTTTAATTTTTTGTAAAAATTTGGATAATGGATTACCTAATAATGTAGTTTTAAGATCTATAGCTGAACAAATAGTATTAAAAATGGAAGCATATAAACAAACTAGTGGAACTTTTCATTTGTTTGAATTAGAAAATGAAAGAATTTTTCCTTACCCTGAACAAAAACAATTAAGTTTTTTATCTATTCGTTTAAGGGCATGGATTGAACAATAACTTAAGAGGTAAAAAAAAATGGCTGGAACTAAAAAAAGATTAATAAGTTTAACCCAAATAAGGATGGGTCCTTTAGGAGAATCAGGAATGATGGGGACTACTCTTGAAACTATTCCTTATATAGTACCTGATAGTGCAGTTATGACTATAGAAGAACCTCCTATAACAGAATTATTTGTAGAGGATGCAGATTTTCCTGATATAGTAATATCAGCAGGTCAAAGAAAAGCTTACCTGGAATTTGCTACTAGAGATATGGGAAATGCTGCTTTCATTGCTGCTTTTGGAGGTACTTCAAGTGGTACTACTGTGTGGCTTGCAGATAGGACAGAAAGTTTAATAACTAAAAGTGTAGAAGCTTTATCTGTATCTTATAATGGATCTCAAATAAGATTAGATTTAGCTAAGTGTGTTATAAGAGGAAATGCAGAATTAAAATATTCTAAAACTGATTCAGGTATGATAGGATTTAATTGTTATGTTGTTTTACCTGATTCTGATGGAGAAAAACCTATAAAGAGGGTAATTATTTAATATGAACGAAAAAAAAATACCAGAAATTGAAGAAATTTCTTCTAGTTTTCTTCAAACAGGTTCCGATATTATAATTGAAATAATCGATTCTAATTGGATTCAAAAAATAGGTTTTAAATTGGGTTTATTAGAAAAAGAAAAAAAATTCACTATTTATCCTATATCTTTAGGTACTTTGGTAAAAATTTCTTCTTTATTGTTAGAATTAAAAGTTATTAGAAATGAGAATACTGAGAAAGAAGAATTTTTTGGTATAGGTTTACAAGAAATAGTGGAAAATAAAGATAGGTTACTTCAAATAATAGGTCATGGAATTCTGAATGTTGAAAAAAATCCTTCTAGAAAATTTTTGAAATTTTTGAACAATAATTTAACTTCAACTGAAGTGTTGAAATTAGTTATTCTTATAGTTAGGAAGATGGATGTTTCATCTTTTTTAGCATGTACCGCCTCGGTTCAGAGTTTAAATCTATTGAAGGCGGAAGAATAAATCCGTGGTTAGTAATGGGAGGGTTGTTGAAATATTTTCACCTTACGAGGAAGGAAATTCTTTGGGATTATAGTTTTGCTAATATTATGATGTTATCAGTAAGTATTCCTTCCTCTAAGTCTATTGAAGGTGAAAAAACTAATATAAAAAAACCTAATGAAATTTCAAATGTAAAAGATTTAGATGGATTATTTGAATGAAACCCAAACTTAGTATATCTATGATAGTTAAAGATGAAAAGATTAACTTAAGAAGATGTTTAGATTCTTTTCTTCCTATTATTCATAGAAAATGGTGTGAATTAATTATTGTAGATACTGGATCTAAAGATAATACAGTAGAGATAGCTAAAGAATATACTAAAAAAGTTTTTTTCAGGCAATGGGATGATGATTTTTCTGCTGCTCGTAATTTTTCTCTTTCTAAATGTAAAGGGAAGAGAATTTTAATAGTAGATGCAGATGAAGAATTAAAACAATCTTCTTTATATGTTTTAGAAAGGGATATTTTAAATCCTAATTATAAGAAAAAAATTACTTTAGTAACTATCAAACATTTCTATAATAACCTTAATAATGAATATGCAGATAATTTACAGCAAAGAATCTTTTTTAATGATGGATTTTTTCACTATGAAAGCATTGTTCATAATAAACCTGTAGTTATTAAACCTGAATATGTTGTTTCTCCTGAAATTATTTTTAATCATTATGGTTTTAAATTTTTAGAAGGAAATGGTTTACTTCTTAAGAAAAAAACTAATAGAAGTCTTCCTTTATTACTTAAAGTTTTTCAAAAAAATCCCGCAGATTTTAGCAATCTCACCCATTTAATTAAAACATATGCTGTAAATAAACAATGGGCTTTAGTTATTCTTTTTGGTAAAATTTGGTTAAAAGATTTTGAAAAACTTAAAGAAAATATTCATGAAGGTTGGTTTTCTTATACAGAAATTTTTGTAGCTTTAGTTAATGCTTATATAAAAAAAGAGCAAATAGAAAGTGCTGAAAGAATAAAGAATATTGCTTTTTCTTATTCTAAAAGAATTTTTCCTATTTATTTTTCTTTAGGAGAATATTATACTAGAAATAAACAAGTAGAGAAGGCTGTAGATTATTTTGAACATGCTCTTGAATTATATAATACTCCTAATGATAGTATATATGAAAAATTAGCTACTAATAATGTGAGAATGCTTATTCCTACTGTATTAAACTATTTAGCTACTATTTATTTTATTAAAAAAGATTTTATTAAATCTGGTAAATATATTAATGCAGGAGTTCAACTTACTGAAATAGGTTCTACTTTCCCTCTAAGATGGGATATTTTTAATGAACCTGAAGCAAGGAAAATTTTACCATGAGTTTAAAAATAAATGCTAAAGATGATATGATTTATGAGACAGGTATCGATAATAGAAGATTAAAAAAAGATACTAAAAAAACTAAAGGTATTTTAGGTGCTTTAAATAAATATGTTACTAAAGCTGACATATTTGCAGGAATGGCTTCGAGTGCTGCACTTGCTTCTTCTTTAGTAGCTAAATATTCTTTCACTCTAGCTAAGAATTTTGAACATAGTATGAAAGAAGTTCAAACTATTTCCCAAGCAGTTTCAGAAGATTTTGAAGGAATATCTGACCAATTAAAAAAATTAGCTACTGAAATTCCAGAACAATTAGAAGCCCTCCCTGAAGCTCTTTATCAAGTAGTAAGTGCTGGATATGATGGAGCTCAAGGTTTAGAAGTATTAACAATAGCTGCAAAAGCTGCTATTGCAGGAGTTACAGATACAAAAACAGCTGTAGATGGTTTAACTACAGTTTTGAATGCTTTCCATTTTGAAGCTTCAGAAGTTACAAATGTAGCTGATGCAATGTTTATAGCTGTTAAAAGGGGGAAAACTACTTTCGGAGAATTATCTGCTGCTTTAGCTATAATAGCTCCTATTGCTTCCAGTACAGGAATTGCTTTTGATGATTTAATGAGTGCTATGGCTACTATTACTAAACAGGGAGTACCTACTTCCATGGCAGCTACTCAAATAAGAGCTGCTATTATATCTTTAAATGAACATATGGCAGATGGTTGGACTAAAACTATGTCTTTCCAAGAAGCAATTATAAAATTTAGAGAAAAAGCTGGAGGAAGTATAAAAGTTTTAAGAGAATTGACTGGAAGAGTTGAAGGAATGAATGCTATTTTAGCTTTAACCGGAGGGAGTGCAGCAATTGCTGCAGGTGATATAGAAGCTATGGGGAAAAAATTAGGTGCTTTCTCTACGGCTTATGAAGTAATGGTTGCAGATACTACTAATCAATCTAAAATTTTAATGAATAATATTAAAGTTTATTTTATAATGCCTTTAGGAGATATTTTACTTGAATTAGCAGGAAAAGCTTCTTCTGCTTTTAATAAAATTTTTGAAGAAGGTAGGAAATTAATAAAAGAATCTCATTCAGAAGATTTTAAAATTCTTACTTCGCTAGATCCTAAAGATAGAGTTAAAGCTATTTTATGGGCTATAGATATGTCTGAAAAATTAAGAAAAAAAACAGAACTTACTAAAGAAGAAACAGGTAAATTAAATACTGCTTATAACACTTTAATTTTTTTAGTAGATAAAATTCAAGGTTCTAATGTAAAAATTAAATTTGTAGAAAGTATAAAACAGGCTTATCAAGAAGTAGGCAAATTAAATGAAGAATTAAAAAAATTAGAAGAAAAACCTAAAACAGCTAAAGTAGAAATAGAAGAAAAAATTAAACCTGCAGAATTTGATTTAGATAAAGCTTTATTTTTACATGAATATAGAAAAACAAAAGCTAAAGAATTATTTGATTATCAAAAACATTTATCCAAATTAGAAGAATCAGATAGTAAAGATCTTTATGAGAGAGAATATGAATTTAAAAAGAAATTTTTAGATTTATTATCTAAGAAAAAAGAAAAAACAACTGAAGAAGAAAAAGAAAAAGCTAAACAAATAATTGAAGATCAAAGAAAAGTTTTTTCTGATGCTATGGAAGGTTTATCAAGTATTGCTACTATTATAGGAGGTTGGAATAGAGATTTAGTAGATACTATGGATTTATTAGCTGATATGGCTACTTTTTCTTCAGCTATTCAAAAAGGTTCTTTAGGTCCTTTAGGAATGATAGCTGGAGCCACAAGTATTTTATCTGGAGTATTTAAATTATTTAAATCTTCAGCTAAGGAAACAAAAAGTTTAATAGAACAAATGAAAGATTTACAAGAAATTCAACAAAACTTAACAAGCTTTGCTTCTGGAGAAAGAAGAATAGCAAGTTTAAAAGAAGAATATAGAATAGCTCAATTAATCCTAGGAGCAATTATAGGAGGTGATTTAGAAAAACAAAAAGAAAGGAGTAAAGCTTTAGCTGATATTAAAAGTATTGAAAGAGAAATTTTTTCTTCTTTAACTACTACTACTTCTGATTCAATTGCTGAGGGTATTTTGGAAGGGTTTTTAAAAGGAGAAGATTCAGTTAAAAATTTTACAGAAAATTTTAATGATATGATGAGTCAAGCATTATTAGGAGTTTTTAAAAGGACTATTGTAACAAAAAATTTGGAGGACTGGTATAGAAATTTTGCTAAAAAAACTGAGGGAGGTTTGACTGGAGGAGAAATAGATGATTTAAGGAATACTTTTCAGGGTTTAAAAGAATCAATTAATACCGAATGGAAAAAAATTCAAGATATAGCTAATCAGGCAGGATTAGATTTATCTGGAAGCCAAGAAAAAAATACAGGATTAGCAGGAGCAATTGCAGGTATTACTGAAGATACTGCAAATATTCTTTCAGGTCAATTTACTGCTTCAAGAATTGATGTAAAACATATTATGGGAATAACTGAAAGTATTCTTATAATAAATACTAAGATTGCAGATAATACAGAATTAAGTAATGTTTATTTAAAAAGTATAGAAAGTAATAGTAGACTGTCTTTAGTTTTTGATAAAGAAATTTATAGATCTTTAGGGAGTGTTTATTAAATGGGAATTTATAAAATAGATGGAAATAATTTATTTAGTTCTTATGGGATAAGAATTGAAAAAGTTAGAGGATATCTTGATTTACCCCGAAGAAAAAAACCTACAGCTCAAAGTTGGATAGATGAAGATGGTGAAGAAGAATTTACAGATATAACTGATATATTTTTCGAACCTCGAGATATAATTCTTTTTTGCCATATACAATCTACTACTAATTTAGATTTTTTAACTAAATTAAAAGCTTTTAAAACAATTTTGAAAGCTCCTGGATTACATACTTTAGGTTTACCTGGAATGATTCTTTCAACAGGAGAAACAGCTTCAGGAGGAGGAGTAAATACTTTAATAGATTCAGGAATTGGTTGGACAGTAAATTCTTATGCTGGTTTTGAATTATATATTATAGGGGGAACAGGATCAGATCAAAATGAAACTATTACTTCTAATACTACAGATACTATAACTGTAGATATTAATTGGATTATTCAGCCTGATGCTACTTCTACTTATGAAATTAGACAAAAAGATATAAGTTTTTATTTTAAAGATGGATTAATATTTGATATGTTAAGTAAATGGAATTCAAATGAATTAATAGGAAGGTTTATTTTACCTTTAAGAGAACCTGATCCTATAATACCTTAAAAGGAGGAAAATGAAAATAAAAATTATTTTATTTTTTGTTTTAGTATTATTTATAAATTTAAATGCCCAAGAAAGAACTTTTGTTAGTAGTTATTCTAATTCTGAAAGGAAAAATTTAACTAATGGAAAAAAATCTTTTAAATTTACTTTAGCTCGTTCTCATAAAACTGAAAAAGATGTTAATAATTTATATTATATTGCAGATCAAGATACGATTTCAGTTTCGTTAAATACAGAAATAGATAAGTATAATATAACAAAATATGGAAGTAAAAATATAGGAAAATTTGAAAATATAGAGACCGATAAAATAGAATATAATTTTAATACTAAATTTGATGTATCAATAACTAACAGCGTGGTTTATTTTAAAGAAGGAAATAAAGTAAAAGCAAAAATAGGATTTAGTGGAGGATGGTATAATGGATCAAATACTAAAATAGAAGCTACTAAGCAAAGTTTAGTTGGCAATAAACTTTCTTTTGAATTTCCTGAAAACATTACTTCTTCTAAAACCGATACATTTGGTTGGACTCCTATAGGCTTAGGTAATGATTGTTATATCGATGAAACTACTCCTGGAGGTACTAATAATACTACAACTTTATACATGCTTAATAGTGGAGGGCAATATGATTGGGTATTAGTACAATTTGTAGGGTTAGAAGATAGTATAGGAGAAGGATCTAATATAGAAAACTCTACTCTATCTATATATAACTATGCAAATGGAAGTACTGAAGAAATTTATGGAATTCCTTCAAATAAACTTTTTGCAGAAGCTACAGAAACTTGGAATAGTTTTAATGAAGATACTGTAACAGGAAGAGCTTTACATACTCCAATTACTTCTTCTTCAGGAACAGGTCTTTATTGGGAATGGGATGTAGAAAATATGGTTCAAGCTTGGGTTGATGGTTTTTTAACAAATAATGGAACAGTGTTAAAATATAGTAATGGAGGAGATACTCAATGGAGTGGAAGATCTTCTGAATATGGAAGTAATGAACCTTTTATTTATTCTGAATATACTCTTCCTTTAACTTTACCTCAACTTGTAGATTCTATGAATGTTTTAAGAGCAGAGTGGCCAGAAGATATAAGTGATACAAGTCAAATTTTAAGGCCTGAATGGAAATCTGATATAAGTGATACAGTACAAACATTGGGTACTGTCGATGTTGCTCAGATGATTCGGGATAGTTTTAACACTGTATCTGCGGATTCAAATCAAGCACTCGGAGTAGGATTCCCGGATTCAGTTGGTGCATATTATAGTTTTGACAATATTATTTCGAATAATATTATAATCGATTATAGCGGGAAAGGAAATCACGGCACGAATAATGGTATGATTCAGATGATTGAGGCTGGGAGTGTCATTGTTGGATTGGGAGCGGGGAAGTTTAATTATATTGCGGGTGTTGAAAGTAGTTATGTGGATATCTTTTCTGTTTTGGACAATGTACGGAATTCGGAAGCTGGAATAATTGCGGGTTATGTGAACTTACCTACTATAACAGATATTTATCATCTGTTTTCGGCCGGTGATAATAATGCGGATACAAGGTACAGTCTTATGATTAGTAATGGAATTGTTACGGCTAATTTCAGAATCAACGGAGTACAACAATTCACGTTAAATACGACAAACCCAATTAATTCTAATACTGATTATTATTTAACATTAAAACAAAATGGAATAAGTCCAATTATACTTATTGATGGTAAAATAGTTCCTCAATCATTTTCTAATTCAACTAACACAACAGTATGGTTTCGTAATGCTTCGGGTATTGATATGATGACTATAGGTGCATTACGTTGGAATAATTTTAATATTCAATTTATGAATGGAACATTAGACGAGTTTATAGTTTCAAACGACACGTCAACACAACAAGAAATCCTGCGGTACGTATTAAATCCAGAAAACTATAATTTATTTAATACAAAAACAAAACCAATACCATTTGCTTATTAAGGAGAAAAAATGAACATAATTAAATTAGATAAATCTCCTCCCTATATTCCATTTACAGTTCAGTTAGTAGGAGGTTCAGGAAAAACAGATCCAAGTGCTATAAATTTGATTATCTATGAAGAAGGGGGAGGAGATGCTTCTTTTGATAGTACAGAAATTGCAAGTAGTCCTTTTACTCCTACTAAAATTAATGGTAAAACTGGTTATTATGGTTCAATGATAGATAAAAGTGAATTAACTGCAAATAAATTTTATATAGCTTTGTGGGAAATTACTATTGATGGTATTTCGATTGCAAGGCAAAGAGAATATCAAGTAATAGATTCGGATACTTCAATAATAAGTACTATTAACACGAATTTAGTTCATTTAAAACAATCAGTTCAAGGTAGATGGAAAATAGTAAATGACCAATTAATCCTTTATGATAGCGATGAAACAACTCCTTTATTAACTTATGATTTAAAAGACGCTGCAGGAGCAGCTACTTCCATTAATCCAGTAGAAAGAGCGATAGTTTAAATGGTAGATCAGCAATCTTTAATAACAGAGGGTTTAGGAGGAAATACTCTTCTTTCTAAAGGTAGTGGAGGAGTAGAAGCTTTATCTGATCCTTATTTACCTGTTTATAGAGAAGGAGCTACTACTTTTGTAATTCATATTGATCAATCTAAAGTTTTAGTTCAAGAAATGAATAGTAGAGATTTTGTGAAAGTACGTTTTTATTCTACTTCAGTAAGAAATATTTTAGTAGGAGATTATATCAGTTTAACCAACGGAATTAACTATTATATTAATGACAAACCTAATGTTCAAAAATTAGGTAATAATAGTTTTTATTATGATATAATTTTTGAAAGTGAATATTATAACTTATCAAAAATTCAATTTATGATAGAAGACCCCCTAACTTCTGAGGTAGTAGGTACTTTCGATTTAACAGGTAATATAGATATTTTTATAGATCAAATAGTGTTTAATATGAATAGAGTTTTGAATGGTTGGAGTAGAGGAGTTACAGATCAAACTAAGAATGATGTAATTACTTTGCATTTTAATTCTGAAAATTGCTTTGAAGTTTTACAAAGATTGAAAGTACCTTTTGAAGGAGAATATTTTTTTTCTGTTAAAGCAATTGGGTTTACTGATAAAATGGGAGTAGTTTTATAATGCCTTTAAATATTCAATATAAAAGTGGAGCCAGAAGTATTTCAAGGGAAATTGTAGATAATCAAAATATTTTAACTAGGCTTTATGCTTTTGGATCTGAAAGAAATTTAGGGGCTTCTTATAGAGGAGGAGAAAAGCGTCTTAGATTTGCTACGGAAAGTAACCTTGTAGCTAACAGTAGTTTTGAAACAGGAGATTTAACTTCTTGGGGGCAATGGGGAAGCCCTTCAACAAGAGAAATAGTTTCTTCTAAAGCAAGATTTGGAACTTATTCTTATCATCACGTTGGGAGTGGGAATTCTCAAGGTTCTTATCAAACATTATCAGGATTAAATACAGAAACTGAATATACAATCTCGGGATATATTTATACTACTTCGAATACTTCTATTCGTATAACAGCCTTTGCAGGAGGACCTTTTACTCAAAAACTTCCAGTTAATTTTAATAAATGGGAAAGATTTGATTTTCAATTAACTACAAGAGGAGCTTTTGATAAAATTATTCTTTGGTTAGGAGGAGAAGGAGAAGCATATTTTGATGCTATTCAAGTAGAAGAAAGTTCTTCTGTAACTCAATTTGCAGTTAGTACTAAATCATTTGTAGAAGATAATTCTTCAATAAACGATATAATAGAAAGAACTATTAATTTTGAAGATGTTTTTCCTCATCGAGTAGGAAGTGTTATTGGAGTAGGAATTATAACTAAATTTACTGATAGTGGTATGGATTTTGATGTTAATGATTATTTAATTTCTGGAATTACTGCTAAAATTCATTTTTTAACAGGAGACTTAGCTGGATATGAAATAGAAGTTTCTTCTTACGATGATGGAACTAAAGAATTTACTTTAATTACTTATACTGATCCTCAGGGTTTTGAATTTCCAAATGCTAATTTGAAACCTACTATAGGAGATACTTATACTATTTTAGATATAACTATGCCTACAAGTTATATAACTACAGCTGAAATAGATTTAAAAGCCAGGGCTACTTCTTATTTATCAGATAATTCTAAATTTAGGCTTAAATGGAATGTAGATTTAGATTGGAGATATATAAAAGAAAATTCTTTATCTTTCAATATTGGAGATTCTTTTAATTTAGAAGAGTCTGATTTAGATGTAAATGAATCTTTAAGAATAATTCATTTAGAAAGAAGTTTAACTAATCCCGATAAATATAGAGTAGATCTTTCAAATTTCACTGAGAAAAAAGTGTTAGATAAAATTCATTCTGATACTTCTAATTTAAATAAAATTTCAGTAAGACAAGATGTTAATTTAAATCAACATACTGTTTATATAAATAGAAATGCAGATGAAATAGATTTAAGAGTAGAAAAAGATGGAGTTATAAATGCTATTAATATAAGTACTGAAGGTATAGTAATAGAAGGTACTAATATTCAATTAAATGGTGATACTGAAATATTAGGAACTTTAGTTATAGATACAGGGAAAGCTGGAG
>SDBT01000857.1_pt1 | contig 50516 bp, 76 predicted proteins | sample 2277101 | NCBI WGS metagenome assembly SDBT01 (sample SAMN10404973, study PRJNA504765) | marine sediment metagenome | isolation source: marine sediment core GS10_PC15, 103 cmbsf | place: Arctic Ocean: Southern Knipovich Ridge | collected 2010
AATAACTTCTTTAACTTAACTTCAGGCCGATGAGCAACATTGCGTGCGCCACTTACGCCCTTGCTCTTGTTTACTGCATCTGAGTATTTCTTGCCTAAATTAGCGTTTACGAGCTTTTTACGGTTGCACTAGTTACTTCGTGGCCCATCAATGCCTTGCTGATAGTCTCGCATTGTTCAGCAGTCCTTTTTCCGCCCGTCAACTTCTTACTGTGCTCTGGACGCTTCTTCCCTCGCCACCCATTATCTAGCCTTATTCTCGTTTCCGCGCTTGGCTCTCGAACGTCACCACCGCCGTTCAAATTATATCCGTTTGGCGCTAGTGTATTAAAATCCTTAATACATCTGATTTCAGCGTCATTAGCTTCTTCCCGAGAACTGCAAACACACAGCTTTGATATCTCCCATACGTCGTACTTCTGGAACGCTTTGTGAACTAATGAAAATCTTCTACCATCTTTAAGGTGCTGAAACATCCGACGTTCTATGTTATCTGTCTGACCAACGTAGCTTTTATCCGACGCCGGAAAATAGACTCTGTAGATGTATACAACCTTAGTCGTCATATCAATAAATCGCCGAAATCCTCAGAAGAAAGTTGCTCCGCAGCACTACTTATTTCACTCGCGTCCATCTGCGTATCCACAACTTCTTCAAGCGTAGGTTCAATGCTCCTCGAAGTTGCTATCATTACATGATCTGCAATCATGTCTATCCCAATGTACTTCATTCCGTTCGCGTCTGCTGCAAGTAATGTTGTGCCTGACCCGCAAAACGGATCGAGAATTACTTGCTGCGTTCCTTGCTCTGGCATTTTGATTAACTTGCACAGATAATCCATGATAGACACGGGTTTCGTCGTTGGGTGATCGTTGCGAATACAGTTTCCTGCTGGTCTGTTTGTCACAGCGTCTGCCGGATGCGTGTCAGTTCCAAACTCGCCGCATTGTACGCACGGTACGAAATCCTTTAAGCCCGACTCGCGTTCGCTTCGACTTGCTTTAGCCGTGTAGAAGAATCTCGATGCTCCACCTGAGTCTCCGTGTTGCGGGCCGCAAGGCTCATTTTTTACGCCACTCTTTGACCACCTAATTTCATTCTTCTGATAACCATAATTGCTCTTGTTCTGGTCAATTGGCCTTATCTGCTTGCCACTCTTGCTTTGGCCGCTTTGGGTATCCATGATGCGAATCGGGCAATTGGGGACGCAGGCGTAAACGTCGATTGTCTCTTGGCCGTAATTGTCTGGTGCGTTACAAGTAACTCCTTTACCCTTTGTTGAATCCCAAATAAAGTGGTGCCTAACTGATCCCTGCTTTAGCTTAACATTTTCGTTGATTTTCTGGGTGCCGACTTGTACGCAGTCCAGCGAGTGACTTAGGATTACGTTTGCGGGCCAACGTCCTTTTGAAATATCATCAACACCCCAGTTGCCACAATCGAATGACGTGCCGCTATGCACGTTCTTATTTTCGCCACCACGCTTAGTTCCACCATGAGTGCCGATACGCCCGGCGTCGATGTTCAAACCTGCGACGCCCCACTTGCGTGCGTTCTGGGCGTATGTCAATCCCTTTTCCAAAGGAGCCATTGCTAATATTATTGGCTCAAAACTGGGTTTCAGGGCTGTGCCCATTTGATCCCAATCTTTCAGGCTAGCAGGAAAAATAAACTTCCCATCAGAATCCTGCTGTACTTGCACGTCCGTACCAAATAGTTTTATTTCGAAAGTCTTCACACTGTTATCCTCTATAGGCTTTCAATCCTAGCAGCGTCCCTTGCAATTAGCATCAACTCATGTGCGTTCGCGTCACTACGAATTCTATTTGCTCTATTGCTGATAACTCTTACGTTGCCCGCGACGTATCCTAACTCTGGTATGATTCTATCTAATGACGGACTACAGTCATCTGGCCCTGCAATACAATTTTCTTTTAACTTAATGCTGAGTATGGGACAAACTTCTGGAATCTCAGGCATATCAGACATCACTAAGCTAAACGGAATACCTTTAATCCATGCTCGTTTCTTTGCGCCTGCCCACATCTTATGACGTTTGGTTCCTGCAAGCCCGTGCGTAGTATCCTTACAGCTTATCGAGCAATAGTGCGCCTTGCACCGCTTGAAATGTGATTGGCCCCACTTATAATCAAAGACTTTACCACACAACTTATTTTCGCAGACTATTTCCATTGTATCTCCTCGCGTACACCTTGCTGCCGTAGCTGTGACTCCAATTCTTTTCTTATTTGTTTACCAATGTCAAGACTTTTTGGGAAGCCCGAGCCATATAGCCACATCAGCGAGTCTTTCAACTGCCAACCGGCGTCTTCGATTGCACAAGCCACACGGTGATACGTTCGTGTCCCGCCGAAGCAAAACAACGTTGCGCCAGGCTTCGCGACTCGCAAGACTTCTTTCCACATGCTGATTGAATACGCCACGCCGCTCGCGTCCCATGCCTTACTCATAAAACCAAGCTCGTAAGGTGGGTCTGTGATGATCGAATCGAAGAAATTCGTCGAGAAATCTTTCATGACGTCTTGATTCTTGCCGTGTAGGACTCGATTTAGTTTTATCTCGTTTGGTTTTAACATTGCGTCGCCAAATGCTACTTACTTGATTAGTTGTTTAGTTATACGCTGCGTTGTGCTCAGTACTCAGTGTTTACTTAACTCGTAAAATCGTATTGAAACGGGATCGTGACATCTACTTGATATTTGTTGCCGCCGCCTGCGTTGGCTGCTTGATTGCTGTTAATCTGGCGACCGCTGCGGTTGTTACTTATGTTGTCCGACGTCCGGCCACGTTTGACGACGTTCGCCGTTCGGAACAAGATGCCGGGTGTATCGGGGACGCCGGGGATACTAAGGACTGCTAAAGTTGTGTTGCTGAATTGCGTTTCGATGACGTCTGCGATTGCGAGTGCTTGGTACAGCCCCTTGCCGATGTCGTCTGTGATTGTGATCCTGAGTGCGCCAGTTGCCCTGTATACGTTCAGAGTCGCCCGTCGCTGGCCGAACTCTCGTGATGCGGTAGAGTCAAACTCGACCGACACTTCAAGCCATGGTAGCCCGTCTGGCGTGTCCCGTGGGTCGTTGTCGTACCGAACGACGTAGCTGTTCGCGTCGGCGAAAACTTGAAACGCTGTCGTTATCGTGTTGGCGAGTATTGCGTATCCCATTGTGCGTCGTGTGCTGCTTAAATCCCAGAAATCCAAAATGCCATTTCGGTGATGCTGATCTCTAAAAAGCCCTCTGGGTGTTGGGGGCTTCTTTTGTCGTGTTCTAGGTAACTTATATAGCTTAAATTATTCGAAATGTGAACGAGAGAAAACGGCGGGATGTCGCTGAGCTTTGCGATTTCTTTCAGTATTGTCCCATCGCCCGACTTGTCAATTACTTCCAGCGTGCCTTGCGCCGGGCCACCAAGTTCGATTTGCCAATTGCCTCTTGCCCTGCCTGTATCAACGGGCGTCCGCATGACGATACGACGAAACAACTCCGCGATGACCTGCTGATGGAACTTCTTGAAGTCGCCTTTTATCTTCGTCTCTGACGCTGTAAGTGCTGCGTTGAATTGTGCAAGGTTGGTTGGCATTGTTTGTTAGTTGGCATTGTCTTGGGTGCTGGTTGGTGCTGGTTGTGCGTCGTGGTGGCGTGTGCCGATCGTGCGCGGTTGCTGACAGATACAGTTAGCTGCCCGTTTCGATATCGCATTCGTACGCGATGATGCCTGTGTTGTCACCGATAGGCGTAAAGTCAATAATGGACCACTCTTGGTCGAGGATAATCATGACAAGCCCTGCTTTGACTGTAAACTGCAAATCAAGATTAGCAAATATAGTTTTGCCCTTGCCTGACGTTATGAGTTCATCAGTCTTGAATCCAGAACGATTCCTGTAGGGCGATGCGGCTTTGATCGTGTAATCAACGGGCGACCCTTGTGTTGTTTTGTTCGTGTCCGGGTCGAACGACGCAGCGGGGAACGTCCGCACAATTACGTTGATACCCTTTCGCGTTAGAATCGCATTTACTGATGTTGGTGTTATTGCCATTTTGGTTTCCGGTACGTTTATTCACTGGTGCTTGCGGCGGGCTAAATAATTAGGTCGTTGAAGTCACTTGAATCAAGTTGCTCGGCAACAAGCTCAGGTTCAGTATCTGGGCTAATCCCAAACACTTGGAAGTCAACCGCAGCAGCTAAGATGCGTGACATGCCCTGCATCCTAATCAAACCGTCCGTCTTTTGCAAACCAAACGCTAATTTTATTTGCTTCTCTACGATTGATTGATACGTTCTTAATCTTGGCAGAGCCATTTGACTAAACCGCTCGATTGCTTCCTGTTCTTTATTTTGCATTACGCGGACCCTTTGCTTAGTTGTCCTGTTTGCCGTCGTGTTAAGCCCGTTCGACCTCAACGGTGAACGGCTCAGAGCCGTCGGCGTCGCCGATGACAAATGGGGCGACGAGCAAATCAACGACGGTATATGTTTTGTCGGGCGACTCGCCGTGGACGTATTCGCGTTCTACAGTGATTGGCCCGATGACGTCCTTTGTCTTCTTAACTTGCGACTCGTTTTGCTGATCGTCGATCAACGTGTCGCCGTTGATATGTTGCAACGCGAGATGCGCACAAGCTTCTAAGACTCGTTGTGGGATTGTGTCACTGGCAATCAGAAGCTCATCTTCGTCATACGTTTGGACGCGGGGCCATTGCAACGCTTGATCCGATACTGTTTTGTATCCCTCCCAGATGTAATTGTAATTCAAGTACCGCGTCGCTTGACGAAGCGAGTTTTCTTTGACTGCGTCGGTTGCGCCGGACCAGGACGATGGATCGTCATAGTTCTCAAGGATTGCATCTGCGTCCGCGACGGACATTAGGGAGTTGGCGTCTGACAATCCTGTTCCGTCCTCTACAATAAAAGTCGGCATTTTCTACTCCCTACGTTCGTTGCGTCTGCTGGTTGTTAATCGGCTATGTGACTTGCTCGTCGTCGTGCGGTTGCGTTGCGTTGCGTTGCGTTGCGTTGCGTTGCGTTGCGTTGCGTTGCGTTGCGTTGCGTTGCGTTGCGTTGCGTTGCGTTGCGTTGCGTTGCGTGTGTTTGTTATACGATGACATCGTTTAGGCTGGCGTCTTTGGGTTCTGGTTTGTCGTCGGGAGGCTTGGTGTCGACCCTAGATTCGCCACCGGAAGTCTTGCCTACGTCGTTGGCGATACTCCAGCCTCTCGACTTCCATACTGGAACTTCATTTGCATTAACTTTAAGTTTTCTGCCGTCTGTGTGTACTAATTCCACTGTTATTAATCGCATCTTGTTTCTCCTTGTGTTTGTGGTTTGTTTGTTTTTATTTGCTTACATACTACCCAACTAAATAATTGTAACAATCAAGATAATTGTCTTCAGTCCATCTTCAAATATCACAAAACAATACTTGCCGATATACTTAAATTCATAATCTAAGTCCCAAACTTCAAACTCTAAATTCTTGAATACTACAACGTCTTTTGCCCGTATGGCTGCCGGGAAGCAATCAGCTACGACTGTAGAAACTTGCACGCTACTTGCAATATAGAATAGCCGTTTGCAGCCTATATTGTGATATGTAACTTGATCAACTCGCATTGTTTGTCGCGTGATTACAGACTATCCAATAATTGGCGGCGAATCCGCAGCACCCGAAATATTATCAATTTGGTCCGATAAATCTTTTAGCGTGTCACTGTCTACGCCACGAATGTTTGCTTCAGACGCTGCAATAGACCCGCCCACAGAGTGAATATTGTGTGATATGACGTCATAATCTCTAAGCGACTTTCCAGGTTTTACTGCGCTATTTATCATCACGCGCCATTTGCCGTTTTCGTCCGGTGTAAATGTCCCTGTATACCTGCCTGTTGCATCAATCTCAGTCATAGTGACGTCAGGGAAATTGGGCACATCTTTTGCGCCGGACTCATCATAAATTTCCATTGTAACATCAGCAAGTCCCGTCGTTGCTTCGGTTGCTTGGTACGTCACTTCAATTACTTCATTTATTTTGTATTGACCTTGGGGCATAATATTCCTTGTTGTATTTGGTTGTATTTGGTTGTATTTGGTTGTATTTGGTTGTATTTGGTTGTGTTTGGTTGTGTTTGGTTGTGTTTGGTTGCTTAGTTGCTTAGTTGCTGTCTAGAAAAATAAACCAGCAGAGAGTTGCCCCTCTGCTGGCCGAGGAGATGGCGGGCACTTAGATGCCCGCCTGGCGGCGATGCCTAATCAAAGATGTTATCGCGTAATACGTTGATGCGTGTAGTACGCTGTCGCGTGTAATATCGCCATTACTGCGATTTTTAACTGGTTACCGGTTACTACTGCCGCGTTGCTTTGCGGTTGTTACGTGCTTGCTGCCTGGCGATTATATGGCACCTGCTATACGACACGCAAACTCAGGACGCACGAGCTTAGCGCCATAAAGAATATCGAACGACCAAGTCGTCTGATAATGCTGTTGCTGAACAATCAACCGCAGGGTAATACCTGACACAGGATCAGTTGCCATAAAACCTTGGCGACCTTCCATGTCCATTTCCAAAACGCGCATTACAAGAGCAATCGCGTCTCTGTGGAATACCAAATTAACAGTATGCGAATTTGCAATCACGATTGACTGCGCCCCGCCAGACTGAGCGACTTGCAATGCTGGGAGAATCGACACTTCCACGCCAACGTTATCAATTGTGTACGGCGCACCCGAACCAATGACACAATAGGTCTGACTGTCACCAGCAATTGTAAGAATATCGCCCGCGACAATCGTAGAACCATCGTCATCTGAGTCCTTGATAGCAATTGCAGTAGACCCTGCTGCTTCTGTCTGCTTGAGTGACAGCGTGGTCGATGCAGCATACGTAGTTCCAGCAGTATGCGTCGGAACATGGTCATCTGCAAACCAGTCGACGCCGAACTTCCGGCCAACTTCGCCCGTGATCTTGACGTCGCTGGAGCCAATCTTGTCCGCGTCACTGATCTGACCCAGGTCAAGCATTGCTGCTTCCGCATTAAAACTCAACACGCCGCGCCGATCTTCGCGAGGACAAAGTTGCTGATTCAAGACGCGCTTTGCGCCTGTCGCGGCACTTACGCCCGACGTGTCAAGGATGCCTGTGCCGAACGGCTCAAGGATTGTGCCGATGCCTGAATTCGGATTTGAGATAAACCCATAAATACCAAGGTCCTCGTTGGTAAACTGGCCCCAAATATACTCGTTGAGAGTATTCGCAAGTCCCTTGATGGACTCTTCCATCTGCATTGGCAAGAAGTCGAGTTTGTACTCGATTTCTGTTTTCTCTTTGTCAGTGAGGCCAATAGGCTTACTCTGCCGCCATCTGTCAACGGGCAACGTTACACTCGTTGGTTCCACATCAGTCGGTGCGGCGAGAACATTGCTAGGCGCAACATCCTGGTCAGCAACAGCAACGGGGACGGGAATTGTAATCTGCGTGCCCTTTGCTACAGCGTCCGCACTGTAATCACCATTTACCAGCCTGGGCATAATTACCCGTTCTCGCAACACGCTCAAAGCGCGGGCCAAAATCTTCGGGATTAAAACTGTGTTTGTGTTAGCCATTTGTAATGACTCCTTCTTGTTTAATACATCATGATGAATTAAATTACGTTAGGCGTCCCACCTAATCACGTCGTCCCGACGCTTGTGCTTAACTTGTGTACCAGAAGCGACGTCACGTCACTCAGTATTTAGCACTAATACTTTGCGTCGTTGGCGTTCGTCGTTACACGCAGAACATCCCGCTCTGCACAGAATTCTAAACGCCAACGCGCTTTTCTGGGTTTTATATTCTACACTGCGCCAGCAACTCGGACACAGTATTCTGGCTTGACTGGGGTTGCGCCATATAAGCTGTCAATAATTATTCACCATCAACATGTTTGATCTGATTGACTTGGACGGTGCCGGGCATATCAACGACGACCGACCCGTTGGCGATGCCTTCGAGATTCGCGCTGACCGCCTCTGCGTCGTCGTGCTTGATGTGGACGACTTTCTTGTCTTTGGGCGCGACTCCCTTATTATCGCCGTCGCCACTGCCGCGTTTGCCTGCGCCGCTTGACCCGGTGCCTTTGAAACACGCGGCGTACGTTGCATTGTCTTTCATCTCCGCGACGAGGTCTGGGATAGTCATATAACTTTTTCCGTCTGTCAAATCTGTGATTCGTCTATCACCAGATACATCTAAAACATGCGGAGAATACTTGCCGTCATCACCCTTGATCATCTCAACCTGGCGTTCGACGTGTGGCATAAGTAACTCTTGGTTGCCTTCTTCCTTGTTAATCGCTTCTGCGATCTTCGACGTGACAAGCGCGGTATTGAGCTGTTTGGTGGACGATGAGAGGTCTGCGTCAAGATTCTTGACTTTATCATTATGCTCTATGACGAGCTTGTCAATTCGGATTTGTGCTGCTGCATCTGCTTCTTCCTTTGCAACTTTCACGGCCTCTTTGACCTTTGTCTCGCCGTCCCAGTTCTGGATGTCGTCGATCTTTCCGAGTGCGTCCTTCGCTGCGGCGGGGTCAATCCCCTCAAATTTAGCTTCGTGCTTGCGCAGTGCATTTTCGCCCGCATCGACGTCTTTCCGCAAAGTCTTTTCGCTTTTACGGAGCGTGGTGATTGTGGTTTTTAGAGCTGTAACGTCTTCCAACGCGAGTCCATCGACACTTGTAACGTCAAGGTAATACTTCTTGACACCATCAACTGTCTTCTCTTTGTAATGTGCTACGATGTCTTCTGCCAAGTCTTCGATAGTTTCCAAAATTGCCTTAAGGGCCATCTGTTTCTCCTCATTTAATGTTGCTGGTTGTTATTACGTTTACAACCTTATTTGGTTGTTATTGTTGGCACGCTGCCTGTTTTTGTTAATTGACGCGATTACCTTCGTCGTCAAACTTTAGTTTTTCGTACATGATTCCGTTGTCGCCCTTGAACGGCTTTGTGTGATCGAAGTTGCCTGTAATAATCTTCGACGGAATACCCTTCGGATATGCGTTGCACGTTATTGGCGTATTGCGAAAGTGCTTACACGAAAGACACTGGGTTGACATGTCTATTTGTGCGTCACCGAGTATTCCGTCGTCGTCTGCATCATAAGCAGGTGCCCAGGTTAGTTTTGTTTTGATTATTGCCATTATTTTAGCAAATCCTCAATGTGCTTAGTGACATTTGGGAAAAACTTGTCTATATCTGCTCTAACAGAACCAGTACCCATAATGTCTGCAAAGACTTCTGCAAACGTCTCATCTCTGCCCCGCCAACCCTTCTGTAAGAAGAACTGGAGATTGTTCTCAGATATACTTACGTCTGTCAAATTCTTAGTATCTTTCAGATACGCTGACTTGAACCTTGTCGAATTACTTACTGGGGCCGCCCCGAACGTCCTGTTAAAACCGTGACCAATTTCGTGGTTCATGCCACCAAGCGTCCTCTTTGTTGTTGTAAGCTCAAAATTACCAGACTTACGAGATAAATATCTTTCAACAATAGAAATTCTTTTGTTATCAATATCGTATAACGCTTCTACCGAATCAAATGTTGATCCTTTCGACCAACCTACGGGCGATTGACCTTTAAGGTCAGGTCTTATCTGTGACATCTTTGACCCACCCTGGACAGTTATGCCCTTATTATTAATAGCGAGTTTAACTTTTTCAGGATAAGCCGCGATTTGTTTTTCGATTGATTCTTTGAATTCCTTTGACACTGTATTGGTGAACGAAGTTCCTACGGTCGTTTTACCGGCTACTTGCTTTGATACAGCGATACCATCCATTTCTATTGTGACTACGTTACCGCTTTTTGATATGCCAGTAACTTTGCTCGTGTATCCCCTATTCAATACTATTTCGTCCCCATAAGTAGCAGTCTTTGTCAGCCCCTTTTTGAGATTGAACTTGAAAATATACTTTGTCTTGCCAATAGCTTCATCTTCTGCAAATTTAATCGCAGTGGATTTTGCGCCTGTTGACTGATAACCAAAATCTAAATATGTGTTACCGACTTTTAATTTACTTGCCACAGTACCCGGAACACCCCTATACGCTATTACATTCTGCTGTAGCGGTTGTGACTTATCAATTGCTTTTTCAAAATTAATCATAAACCGCTGGACTTTTTCTGGCGTATACCCCCGTATCCCCCTGTTTTCTCTGAGCGCAGTATTGACTTCCTCGTAAAATGACCCTTTATAATCAAGTGCTGCAACCCTCTCTTTAGGTGCTAGTTGTTTGAACCACTTGTCTTCAATTTTCTCTAAACTGGTTCTATCTGGGAATTCTGTTGGCGTTGTTACGACACCTGTCGTTGGCGGCGCGGGCGAGATGCTGACATTTTCGCGACGAGCGATTTGTTTGAGCGTCAATGGTTTAAGGTCTTTAGACGAGAATTTCTCGATTTTGACGCGGCCTGATCGGTATAGTTCAGCCTTCCTTTTGCCAAGTACTTTAATTTGCGTTGACTTGGATTGTTGTGCGAACCACTTTTTATAGGTAAGTTTGGCGGGTACTGCGCCGTTCATTGACGCTCGCGTCGCGGGCGGCGGGTCAGTGACGCCGAATTCTTGCCACGACGGCGTGACCGGGACGATCGTCGAGCGACACTGGAAGTGTACCGGCGGTCGTGGGCCTTTGCCCGTTTCGAATATCTTGCCGTCCAAGTTTATACACACGACAGTTGTTCGATCGTCGAGCGTCGCTTGGTACTGCACCTTCGGCACGATCTTCTTGTTGGCCTTGAAGACTTCTTCTCTGGCGTTGTGTACGACCGCTGACGTCACTGTTCGCGCGATAGCCTGTGCTTGCTTGGTTCCAGTACTAAATGCCTTCTGAACACGTTTACCCAACGCTGGGACGCTCTCACCTGCTGCAATGCCCACACGCAGTTGTTTGTTGACGTTATTCCTGACCGACCTTGATAATCCCTTGAACCAGGTGTCAAGTTTGTGCTGGTTGTCTGGCCCGCCGAATGCTTTCGTCGTGACAAGCGTTCGCAAGACTGCATTGCTTGGCATGACCATACTGATGTCAAGCGGCACCGTTCGTTCGATTGTGTTGATATTCCACTGTGCTTCAAATCTTGACACGTCGATGAGACGACTGATTGCTTGTTTTTCAGCTCGGACAAATCCGGCGATTGCCGTTTGTCGTACCGTCGCGAGCATTTGATTTAATCGCCTGATTCGTCGTGCGCTGCCGATTGTCTTAATGTCTTTGACTTTGTTCAACTCGGTCATTAACTTTTGAAAGATACTCGGGAATACGTTCTGCTTCATGAAACGTCCAATGCGCAACGCTTCGCCCTTCTCAAGCTGCTGCAAAAACACCGCGTGGCGGGTGTATCTGTTCAGCAACTGTTCGTTGACTGAAATTCGTTGTAGGGTTTTCTTTGCCATCAGATGATTAGGTCGTTGAAGTCACTTGATTCGAGTTGCTGGGCGTCTTGTGCGAGCGTTGCTGCGTTGAATTCAGCTTCTTTTTTGTCTCGCCTAATGTGTTCTTCAGGTGTCACTACTTCGAGTTTGACGTCGCACTCTACTTCGTTGCCCCATACGTCCCAGCCTTCTGTTTTGTTGCGTGCGAATAATTCTAATTTATTCCGTAAATGTGCGAACGACGAGTCTATCCATTGTCTAACACATTTAGGTTTTCTACTATGCCCGGTTCTTTGCTCTCTGAAAACAGACCCTTCTCTGCATACCGCGAATGGTGGTGACATACTACCTTTTGTACCTACCATCAGTATCTCATGTTGACCTCTAAACCAGTATCCCATGCCTATGATTACTTTGTCCCAAATAGCCTGAGTTTTATACTCAAAACCCCAAGCCACCATAACTTCTATTGCTTCGACTATCTTTGGTGCAGTTGCCCAAAGTATTAATATGCAATCGTCTTTGGCAGGCACGTCTAAATTCTTAATGTCATCTAACGACATTGAATTATAATGAGATTCAATTGATCTCTGCTTTGTTTGTGAAAAATCATATCGCCAAGGCGGATCAGCATAGATTATATCATATTTCTTTTGCATATCGCATCGCCAAATGCTAAGTTGATCAGTTTGTGTTAATCCTCGTCGAGATTGTTGTCGTCATCGTCGTCGATGAGGGCTGCAGCGGCTTCGAGATTTGCGATGTCTTCGTTGGCGGCGGCTTTGGCCTCTTCTTCTGGGTCCATGTCTTCCGAAAATACGCCGCGTCGTTGTTCTTCGCGGAGCATTAACTCGTTTGTAATCTGACCCTCTTTTCGCATGTTGTGGATTAAGTCTTTGTCTCCACCACCTAAGACGGTCGCTTCGAAGTCGTGGAAAATATCGACTTGTATTGTTTCCGGCGGATCAATCTTGCGCCACTCCGATGCGAGTTGCAATGCATGAAGTATTCCGCGTTCCGCTGCTACGACCCACGCTTGGAGCTGTGATACCGTTCGACTCTCGTCGATTCGATCTGTCGTCGCCGTGACTGCAACGTTTTTAACCATCGGCTGATTGCCTAAGACGCGCATCTTTTGCTCGATGTCTTCCAGGTCGTTTTCGCCTGCTTCGATGCCTTTGCCTGTTGGCTCGACGTATTTCAAGTCTGCGTCTAATGACGACGTGAGAACCATTCTCTGGGGTCCAACAACGATACCTTCTTTGGCGTCTATCTGCTCTTTGGGGAACCCCTTGCCAAACAAAAGACCGAATCGGGAGAATTTCAAGATATTGCGTTGATCTGAGTAGCTCTGCCAATGTGCTAAGTTGAGCCACGCTAAGTCTTCCATCGGCGGGTTGGCTGTCATAAATCCTGTCTTGTCCGCGTAGATTGTAATCAGTGGAATCTTGCCAAGCGTCGATTCGCCCCCGTCAACAAGGACATACTCTTCGGGCTTTTTGTCGTCCTGCTGGTGAATCTCCCAGCTATCTTTGTTGAATACGTTGATATAGTTGACAGCAATATCGTCATAGTCACCATTAGCTTCTATTTTCGTCTCTTGGACGCGGATTTGTGTTAGGTCTGTGACGTCGTTCAAAACTTTTGTCTGCCACCCGATTAAATCAACCGGAGAAATAATAGACAGAAACACCCGCGCACCCGCGTCTTTTTCAGCCTGAATCGTTATGTTCTCAACGTCTTCGTCCGTTGCACGCATGTCGCTGTGGTCAACATAGATATGTGCGATGCCAAACTTGATCAGGCTCTCAATAATGCCCTTAGCGAAGTCGCTGAGCGTTGTACCCATGCCGTCTACGTCTTCTTCGAGATACGCCAAACCATCTGGCAAGTCCGTGACAATGACGGGAACCTTGAACGGGCGATTGCGCAACTTACTGATTGTGTCTTTCAGCGCATTGTACAGTATAGACCTGTGAAGACGCGAGATGTATGATGAGTCTGCTTCTTGTGCTTCCTGCGGAAGCCACTTCTGTGCGGCTTCGCGCATCGCCCGCGTCCCGCCGAGCAAGTCGAGAATCAATTCCCAAGCTTCTGCCATCTCTGCGTATCCCGTGCCGGGTACTGCGACGGGCGAAACTTCGTCTCCGCTTTTTGTATTTACGTTTCCGTGATCTGACATTTATAGTCTCTGGTGTCTTGCTGCTGTTTGTATTGGTGCGTTGTGATTATGTGCTGATTCGTTGTGCTAAAATAAAATGGACCGTAGTGGGACTCGAACCCACAACTTCCTCTGTGCAAAAGAGGCACTCTCCCAATTGAGTTATACGCCCTGCCTATTCGTTATCCCGTTCCCGGGTTCGACCCGCTTCCACAAATTCCCACCCACCTGCGGGTTGTACGCTACGACTTATCAAGCCAACAGTCGGATTCGGACCGACGACAGCTGGTTTACAAAACCAGGGCTCTACCGCTGAGCTACGTTGGCGTATCAAACAGTTAGCGTGGTCCTAGGTTATCCAACAAAAACTGTTTGACGAATATTAAAGATAATAACTGTCACTGCGCACTCGCTTTGTAATGTGATACTTGTTAGACGTTAGACGTTGAGTCGCAGTGACTATTTATAAACACCTGCTCCTATGAGATTATAAATCGGAGATGTTGGAATTGAACCAACGGCCTTCCGGTCCCAAACCAGACGCTCTACCAAGCTGAGCTAAACTCCGAACAAATACACTCTTGATCGTCTAGCGTGATTCAAGACACTATTCCTCAAGATTAAAGTCTTCTGTATTCAACTACCTGAATCTGGTTCGGAATACTTCTAACTCTGCGTATCTGGTTGTTCGTTGTGCCCTCCGTGACGTCACGCTGACCGCGAACGTCCAACGTGTCGCGTCCTTGCGTGCTGCGTTGATAAGCATTATCTAGTGACGAAACCCTTCGCATAGCTTATCATCGTGATTCTACTAATGGCAGTTGTCCTTCTGCCTATCCGTTTTGCCAGGCGGGATGGATTTCCTTCTATGGGTTTAACTTACTGTAGTCGTGCCGCTGCCGTCGTGCGTCGTGACTGTGGTGACTGGACCTGCAACGACCGTCTTTTCAAGATCAACAATAGTCTTGTCGCGGTCTTTGAGCTTCTGTGTGTCGCTGCGTTTCGAGACGCCCATCGCGCCGATTCCAAATGCGGCGAGCGTCGGGACTAACAAGCCTACCGGACCCGTCGGCGAAAAAACCGATTGCTTGAATTTTTCTGCATCTTCGATATTGGAATAATGACCCTTAGCAACATACGCATAGTGCGACGCTTTATCAACGAGAAGCCTGCCGATGTCGCGTTGCTCAACTTCGTTCTTGCGTTGCATTCGTTTCGCGAGTTGCTTTGCGTCCCACAACGTTGGCCACGGGAATATTGACGTTATGCTACTCATATCACTCAGGTCGTTCGCATCGCCTGCGGGGTCATACTCTTTTGCCTCTGGCCCGATGTACGTCGGGATCAACAAGTCCTGGAAACACCCCGCGCTGAACATCGCTACTAGCACCAAGACTAGGAATGGAATTATTAGTTTGCCTATTGTTTTTGATAGTGACTTTGATACTGATTTGGTTATGTTTGGTTTGAGTTTATTCAACATCGTCGTTCGTCTCCTCGTTTATGTAGTGATCTCGTATAAACACGATGCGCGTGTAGACTCTATAGATAATAATTGGAATCACAACCAACGCAAGGATGTTTATCAATAGTCTCATTGTCGCTTGCAATTATTCTACGCTTAACGCTGATGGTTGGGATTGAATCGCGTTGGTGGGTCTTTAATTTCAAGACCTCTGGCTGCTCTGTCCACTCCGCTGCTAGATACGCCCGCTGCTGCTAACAAATCTTTGACAAAGTCTAACTTTTCAACTGCAAGTTTCTCTGCTGCTACTCTAGCCGCACCGAGTCGCGTAACGTCCTGCATAATCACTCTTGCTTCTGCAAGCGTCTCCGCGTCGCGTCGTGCTTCCCATTCATTGTCTGACACTATTTCTGCTACTGGCATTGTTTATCCTGTTATTAGTTTATGACGTTAATTTGTGTCGTGTGTCACGCAAAGGACAACGATCCGCTTACGCCGGACTTTCCGCCTGCATGCATCGGCTTGTCTGCTGGCTTGTCTTGCGCCTGCTCCGGCTCCGGCTCCGGCTCAATAACAAACTGCACGTCGCCTGCTGACCGTATACTAACACTTCCGCCGTCACCAATTTGAACTAAACTATTCCCGTCCATTTCGGTGTGCAATCTGACCTTAACTTGTAAACCGTCTTTAATGTCTAATGTGATTTTCATTGTTCACCTTTCAAATCGCCTCTGTTTTGTTTGGTGCTTATTATTTGTGCTAAGAATTCCGAACGTAAACTAGCGCGGTAATAATATCTCCGTCCGCTATATCACCGTAACCTACTCGCATCATCTCTCGCAGTACGTCAAAGTTTCTTGCACTGACGTTGTGCTCAATTCCCAGCAACGCTGGCGGCAGTTTGCCGAACTCGCCTTTCCAGTGCCCAAGAATTCGTCCAGTCCCTTCATTAATACAATCTGCCGCGCATGGCCCTCGATGACCAACTGAACAATTCATCAACAACAAATCAGTTCCGACAGGAATCGTAGACCAGTGGTCGCCTTTTCTAATCGTACAGCCCACGTCGCCCACCGCAATATCAAACGAATGATCTATATTCTTCAGACTTTCGTACATTCTAATCTCCTTAGATTATTTGTCTGCCTTTGGCTGTGTCACGCACGACGATCGTCGTGGCGACGCTGTTCAAAAACTTTCGGCCATCTTCCAAAGTGTCGCAGGCACAATATTAAGATATTTAAGGCAAGCCTGCTCTGCGCTCAAAGGCCCGACGCACCGATTCGTTTCTGAATTTGCTTACTTTTCGTTCTTCGCTAATATACGTCCAAACAAAGAATGCAATTGCTAATGTTAACCACAAACCATCAGTCATAATCAATACCACGCATTATCTCGATACTTACCACACTTCTCACAACCGTCGCCGAAACGATAACTAACTGTGTACTTGTGCCAACAAAATAATCTTCTTATCCATTGTTTCATCGCTTGCCTCTTGGTGTTTGGTTGTGCGCTTACAGCCGTTCGTCGTGGCGACGCTGTTTGCGGAGCTGTTTGTCGGCCCGTTTGCGTGCTTTTGATGATAAACTTTTCGTGACACTTAGACTGCCGGTTGCGCTACTGTTTGCGGATACGGGGTTGGTTGTTTTGAGTTGGGTGTCGTCGAATAAGACGTCCGTCTCTTCGTCATATTTGTCCGGGTTGAATTTGTATGATCTGCTCATGATTGTTCACTTATCTCGTCAGTCTCTTTGTCTACATAGTAGGACACCTTCGTTTCTATGGAAACCCAGTTTTCAGACCTCATCCATGTTGCCAACATTTCAGCTTCAGGCGCACTTTTTGCGCGCATGTATGCAACGTCTATTTGTACACTTGTTCGCCGTACTCTGTATGATTTACTACTCATGTTAAAATCCTCTGTTACTCCACGCTTCTTTTCCACCTAATTTATGCTCGACGCAGGCGAAATATCCGAAAGCGTCACTGAGGTGAGTAAGGAGTGACTTAGTATCTGATTTGAGAATATTACCCTCGTCGTCGCACGAAACCCCCTCGAAATCTCGAATAATCCGCTTACATTTGCGGTCAACAATAGTCCCCACGTAACCGTCGGCGGCGCAAATCCTAGAATTGACTGTGTTGATACGACAACGCACAAGGGGGTTAGCCTTTGGCCAGTTCTCTTCAACGCGAAACGGGCCGTCCAATTTTGCACTTATGATATCGAGGTCGCTACCCGCGACACCCGACGACGTATGCGCGCCTCCCGTTGCATCTGCGTAAAGCTTGACGAGTCCTGTGTGGTGTGCCCAGTTTTTTAGCAGCTCGTCACAAACTTTCTCCGTCGTGCTGCCACGCTGAATGAACACCTCGCCAATAATTGTGGTGATTAGCCCCCGGTTCCTGCCCTGGTTGCGATCGACTAACCAACCAGGCGCGGGTAGTTCTTGTGATACTACCGCGATTCCCGGCGTTCTATTGAAGTCAAACGAAAAACACAGCGGATAACTTGTGTTGTAAAGTACCCGCTCGCCTGCTGGCGGACAATTCAGTGCTTCGTCGAACGTATAGTACGCCCGACCCGAGAAGTTGACGAATTCTCCGCCATATTCCTGCGAGTAAGTTATTTCATCAAGCTCGCCACGTGCCGCTTCAGCCTCGTCAGGATTGATTTCCGCCGTCGTCCAACTGAATGAATCCCAATCGGCCCGCTTCACAGCGTCGAGTGACATGTCATAATAAAAATTGCGGCCTTCAGGGGTTCCAAGCCCCCAAAACTTTCCGGGGCGACCAATAGTACTTAGTGCGGGTCTAATATTCTGATCGAAGACTGTTTTTTTGACATTCCCAAACTCATCTGCACAGATTAGGTCGATGGGCGTTCCCTCAAGCCGCTCTGGTTTATCACAAGAAATAACGGATATCGTCGCTCCGTTCCACAACGTGATACGTCGAAACGACAGCGATATACTCCGACTTCCATTCTCTAGTGCCCAAGATGGCACAAGTGACCGCAAATCATCCCACCAGATGTCAACACCCTGTCGCCATGTTGGCGCAGCTGCAATAAACCTGCCTTGCGGCTTATCAAACTTCATCGCGTCAATCACGAGACGGCGTTTGGCGAGTTCCGTCTTGCCTGCTCGCCGTCCGGCGTGGATGATCTTGAAACGTGCGTCGCTATCCCAGAGTCGCTGCTGCTCTTGGTGGTAGAATAGCGGATACCATCTTTCCGTCAACGCAGAATTTACTGTGAGTGTTTCAGTCATTGTTGTGCGACTTGCTTTTCTTCAATCAGGAAACGGTCGATGCCAATCCCTTGCTCGCGTGCCTGTTCTTTAAGTTCTTCAAATTGCTTCGTCAATCTCTTGATATGGTTTCGCCGTACTGCCAACATTCGTTTTACAACAAAAGCTCTATCTTGTTTGCGGCCACTTAATGTTGCACGTATTTTCTCTTTTGTTTCATCTGTGACTTTGAAACCCTTATTCGCGTCGCTTATCTTCTTACAATGTTCGGCTGAAAGTTTCTTGCCATAAAAGTGATGCTTCTCGCCCCGCTGTGCATCACTTATCTTCTTACGATGTTCAGCTGAGAGTTCCTTACCCCAACAAGAACTTTTTTCACCACGATGCGCGTCACCAATTTTCTTGCGGGTGCTAGGTGTTACTTCATGTCCTTTGAGTGAATCACTAATCTTGGCGGTATGCTCAGGTGCCTGCTTCTTTCCTCTGTTAAATTCTGCTAATTTTTCAATTGGGCCCAAACCTCTTAGTTTCACGGCTTTGCTCATCTTGTCCCTGGATTCTTTGGACACGTCATGGCCCATCAACGTATCACTTATACGCTTCCGAATAAAATCAGGAATTCCGCCACCACCGCCACCCTGAACCAAATTGTACCCTCCTGGATGCAGCGAACCAAAGTTAAGTATCTCTTCGATTTCCAACTTATTAGTCTCATCACGAGACTGGCAAGTGTGCAGAATACTAATCTCCCAATCGTTATACTTGAGCAAAGCTCTATGCACTAAGCTGCCGTTATCTACCCGCAAGTGCTCTTCCATCCGACGACGCATGTCGTTCGTCTGCCCAATGTAAGACTTACCACTCATCGGAAAGTAAATACGATACACATAAACAATCTCTTTATCCATCACGCCACCTCAAGACCCGCATCGCCACGACGCTCGTCTGACAAATATCGTTTACTTCCAAAGCCGAACAAACGCACTGTCAGCGAGGTTCTCGAACCAAGTCCATGCGTTGTTCGCCGTGTGACGTATCGCTGCGACTGCTCTCGCCGTTCGTGTTTTGTATTCTGGCTTGGTCGTGCAAATCGGGCACGCACACGATGCCCTACTATCTTGTCGCATGTCTTCGGGTAGTGGTTGGATGCGACGCGCGTCTTCGAGTATCTGATGCTTTCGTTGCATGTCTCGACCATACTGCGTCATTTTTGTCACAATCTTTGCCGTGCCTTGCAGATTTACTATCTTACCCTGATTCTTATCCAGACTTTGGTTCTGTTTCTTTTCCATCGCCCTGCTCCTCGTTTGTGCTGAGTTTATTGTCATCGCCTGTGTTTGGTTTATCTTTGTCCGGCGCTTCCTGACCAACCGTCGCCTCGGCGGCGCGTAGAAACGCATGGATTTTCTTGGCTTGCTCCGCTGGGTCGTCGTTAGATATATTCTCTAAGTTTAGAAGTGCGTCGAGACGCTCGGCGGCTCTTAGTCTGTCGCACATCTTCGCCGGGACGCCGTCTGAGAACGGACTTGACTTGTGGATTCCTCGCATGACCATCTCGTACCACGAAATTTGTTCGCCTTTGAATTCTTCAGGTGATATGTGGTATCGTGCAACGATGCGAGCCTTCGCAACTTTGATAATGTACTTGACCGTATTGCCCGTGATATCTTTGTCGAGCATCTCACGGAGTTTGAACGCGATCATAGACCGAGTCCATTTCATCGCCAGCCAGTCACAGACCTGGTCTATTAATGCGTCGTTGTCTCTGTATTCTGGCTGGGTGTCTACCATGTTGATTCGTTCGTTGGTGTTTGCTAGATGATTAAGTCATCAAAGTCACTAGTGTTGATTTGCTCGGCCTGCGATGCAATGTCGATGTCGTACGTCAAACGCTTGCGAGCTATTTCGCAGTATTCTTCTGAGCAGTCGATGCCGATGAACTTGCGATTCGTTTCTTTCGCCATCTTGGCTGTTGTTCCCGAACCACTAAACGGGTCAAGGACGATGTCACCCTCGTTGCTCCAGCTTATTATGTGATCGTGCGCTAGTTTTTCTGGGAAGATTGCTGGGTGGTCCCAGTCAGTTTGAGACGTAACCATTGACCAGATGTTATCTTGTATACGAAATTTTTTAACCTCGACCACCTGCGCCATACGCATTGCAGAACCTATTTCTTTATTACAATGCGCCGCGACTTTCCTACCTGCATCTTTGCACGCAACCATTATTGGGTTGAACGCTTTGGGTTTATCAACACTAAAACAAAACATATACTCAAATTGTTGCTCGTACCTGTTATGTGTCAGCCGTACGAATCTTTTCTTAGCATAAATCATCGTGTCATGGAGACGAAAGCCGATTTCCATAAACCGAAGAGCTTGCTTGAATGAAGTCCCAGTCTCTGATCCGTTTATCGTCGCATCGCCGACAACCCACACCACAACGCCGCCCGTTTTCGTTACGCGATATAACTGCTGTGCGACGCCCTCGAAGTCAAAGTTAAACCCTTTATACGTTCTGAGATTGTCGTAAGGCGGTGACGTGACTGTAAGATCAATGCAATCGTCTGGAAACGTTGCTAAAACGTCCACGTTGTTACCGCAGATTATTTTGTTTGTTGGGATTTCTTGCATTGCATCGCCGGATGTGTGTTGTTTAATACTCTGGATGCGTCGCGTGCCAATGTATGTCGTGGCTCGCTTCAAAGCATTCTTCGCAAATCACAATAGGCCCGTCTATTTCTATTGCTCTTCCGCAGTCGTCGGTTAGTTCAAAGTCGTCACTGTCATCAAAGTCTTCTAGCGGTTGTCCCTGCTCAGAACCGCAGACTTGGCATGTGTCTGCATTCGGGTTGTAGTTTTTATCACACATTATTGTCCGCGTTATGGTTTGTTTCTTAATTAATCACCGCGACAGATAATCGCCCCGCTGGCGGGGTTGTCTCGCGCCCTCAGAATCAACGTGGCGGGATTTTTGTTTTGTATACTCTGTTCCGCCTGCCTTGATGAGTTGGCCAGAACACTTGTTGCACGCGCCGCTTGTGCCGTCGCCTCTGCAATCGTTTTTACATCTTCCAGTATATTCAGCGTCACACGTCCCCGCAGCCACCGCAGCTTCTCTGCGGTCAATCTTCTCTTGCTTGTCAATGTCTCTCATATCAACCCGGGCGTCGATAGCCGCTTGTCGCTGGTCTGACCTTGTCATGGAAATCACTGGTGACACTTCTTCCCGCTGCTCTTTTAGCAACCTGTCGTTTTCAATTAACCACCGCTTTACATGCAGCGTCACCTTGGACTCCATATCCTTGGACTCCATATCCTTGGACTCCATATCCTTGGACACGTCAGTGTAAAATTTTGGGATTATCCAGCTAAAATATTCTCTTGAAAAGCAATCTGCGTCCCAGTGTGCGGGCCTTAGCCGAAGGTGCGGCGGTGTTCTTGTGTCGATTTTGTTTCTTATTTTGATCATCTTGTTCCCCGCCCCTTAGCACTTATACTTATAAACGATTGATTTTCCAAAATTGCAACAATTATTCTCAAAATAGTCTAAAATAGCCGTTCTTGATGCCTTAAACGCATATAATTCTCACAATTATTGTGTGCTATGTCACCACGTAGTGGCGTCTCTGATGTCTGTTTGTTATCACTTTTCAGCCTGCCCGACAAGAAAACCGCGTTTCCAGCCCAATAACCCACATTCCTAGCCAACCTGAATGAAACATAATAAGCCTTATGGGACATTTGTAATAAAAAAGTGGTAGTTTTTATTACAAATGCCGTGATTGCGGGTCTGATACGCACAAGACGCCCGGCGAACGACGCCCAACCGGCACAGAACGCACGAGGATGGCCGTAGGGCGTCGAAGTGTGCTTGGTTGACGCGGTTATGCGTTTCCGGGTCATTCGTCGCCCTACGCGGCGTTGTGGCGTTTGTACCTCTGGACTACCAGTCGAAGAGCGTTTGCGAAGAGTAACACGGCCAACACCCAAGTTACCCAGGCCATTATTTCTATGAACATTGTCAACCTTTCAAAGTCCCTTCACGAAGTCGATAAACGCCGCGACGCTCGACGCCACGTTGTACGGCCCGATGATTATCATCGTTGCGGCGACTGCGCCGGTTATTGTTCCTGTTATGAATTTCATGGTTGTTCTCCGAGTTCTTGTTGTTTAACTTTCTCTATTCTATTATAATACTCTTCCCGATCTTTACGGAAAACATAGCACGTATAACGCCTCATTAAGGTTAGCGCAATTGGCCACGAGATTAAAAATATCACTAAGAATATAAACGTAACTTCGTCTAATTTCGTTTTTAGCGACCACGCATCGAGGAATTTTACTCTTCCCATCATTGCATACGAACCCATGACTCCGATGACTAAAATCAAAATGTACCTTGCAATCAGGTGCAACTCAAAATCCCAACCTTTGGTCCAGCAATCAGATGATGAATAAAAATCTTTTCTCATTACTATTTTTTTCGGCCTCATTCGTCCAGCTCCTCGTCAATAAATCCAACAATGCTCGTTCGCGATGACTGTGGTGAGTTTCCTAAGATTTCATTTCTGATTGACTCGTACGCAGCACGCCAATATGATTCAGCGATAATTTTGAATTTTTCTTGTAATATTGCTTTATCCCATTTTTCTTCAAAGGTTTTCATTCTCTTGTTCCTTTCAGGTTTGGCATTTCACGTAACGCAGATTGAATTTGGGGTTCCAAACGTATTCGACGAGCGACGAGAGTAGATACTTGTTTAAGTTGCTAGGCCAAACGTCTATGGTTATGCCATCGTCACCCGCAGAGTCAATGAACTTGATACCGCCATAAGAATTCATAGTTATAAACTTTGCAGCAACACCATCAGCTTTGTTTAGTGCGTTTTGGATAATGATGCACGCGACGTCCCACTTGTGAAATGGGATTACTATGTCTATGTCGTCGACGTTGCTTGCGAACGGAGCGTTGTCGTTAAGCGTTGCGTGTGGATTAGCAGCACTGCCGACGATGAATGCGTCACAACGCTCGACGAAAAGTTTTACGCTAGTGGGTAGTTGTTTTAAGGTTATCATTCTGCGGGCCTTTCGTCTTTGAGTTCCTCGTCAATAATGTGCGGTGGTATATACCACCCTTCATCACTGAGAAGTCTGCGCGCTGATACAAATTCTAACGCTTGACGATACCAGTATTCTGCGATTACTTTGCAGTCCTTGTCACAGCCCATATTTTTGCAATTAGCACTAAGCGCACAATCAAACTGTTCAAATTTGTCTTCAAAGTTTTTCATTGTTCGTCTCCTGCTTTGTCTCCAAGTTCTTGCTCGATAAACTTCCGAATCCCATCACTCGCTTCTGACCCGTAATCCGAGTCACCCGCCCAAATAGTTCTTTGTTTTGCAACAGATGTTTCAGGCACTCTCACCACCCTGTGCGAAATGATTCGTCAGACCACAATGTTGCTTTGTCGTTCTCTAGCCATTCTTCACATGCTTTCATTTTCGTTCTCATTTTAATTTCCCGGCCTTTCAGTATCATTTCAATTCTTGCGACGGGATACGTTCGACATGCATTTAGTTATCACGAATCAACATAAGAATTTTGCCAAGATGATTCTTACCAATCTTTTCAACGCACTGCGGACAATGACAGTTGCCCCAGAAGTTATCGTGCCACATGTTCTCTTCTTCGATATTTGTTGGCCGGGTATTTATCAGCTTTCTCATTAGTAAAATATTCTGGGTAAACTTTGCAAAAACAATCTCTTGCATGGTTTCGAGTTGTTTCTTTTTCCAGTCGCTGCGACGAACGACGATATTGCCGAGTCTCTTTGCTTCCACGGGCGACGCCGCGTTGAGAATCTTTTGCACGTCTTCAACGCTTTCTGCTTTCGCGGCTTGAAACGCATGTTCCGCAGTTGTCCACGTTTCGTTTCGATATTGAATTTTACAGTGGTAGAAATTACTCAGGAACGAATACTCTTTTCTGAATTTCATTGTCGGCCTTTCTACGTTCGACGTGCGTTTCTAGATTTCATTCGCGGGAAGACGAATCGTAAGGCGTTTAAACGAGTGTTTAAAACGAGTGTTTAAAACGAGTGTTTAAAACGAGTGTTTAGCTACGTTCGCCATGAATCCCGCATAACATATAACTTTCGTTAGAGTTTGTGAAATTTGTTATTTTATTTCAGTATTGTATTTTATTTCAGTATTGTATTTTCAGACTAAATCTTATTCGCGTGGTTACTACGTCAACTTGTGTTTTTGTTTACCATTTGTTTACCGCGTGTTTACGACTTGTTTACACAGATTGAATAAAATAAATTTGTTGTAACTATATACTTAGCAAATGGTTATGGCAGCCCCAATAACTTTGTTTACCGTGTTGACAAAATAAGCACAGCACTGCCCGTACGCGCAAGGATAAAAGCAAACCATTAATACTGCTGCATATAATACACATACATAGGAACAGTGGCGGATCAATTTTGTCAACACGGTAAACACAGAATCTATTTCTTTCATAACTCCTTAGCTTATATATAGTTATAACGTTTATTTTTTATTCAATCTGTGTAAACAAGTCGTAAACACGCGGTAAACAAATGGTAAACACCCGCTTTGAACGACGCACAACGAGCGTTTTCATCACAAATCAAACATACTAAACGCACCGTCTCGGGAATAAGAATTCAAATCACCCTAAAAGTCTACACCCAACCCAACACTCATATCGCTTAGTAAAATATTTTTTGGTTGCGCTATCAAGAATTGTAAGATGCTTAGAAGATTGTTTGAGTCCTAAATCTTTTAATAATTTATTAAATTCTGAAACGCATACAAATCTAGTATCTGGACACAACCTGCTAAAAGTTTTGAAATACAATTTGTATGCATCTCGCATTTCTTTTCTTGGTGTGGCCCATTTAATAATATCATCATCACGGTTTATATTAACTTTGCGGCACACAAAATCATAAATTGCAGAATCAGGGGTCGCAAGTTGTAAATCCCACTGCACTATTTTATTTGCTGATCTCTTTTTTCTTTTCTTCATCATTACTCCAACAATTTCTAGCTAACTAAATCTCATTCGCGGGAACAAAACTAAAACTGGCTATCCGCGTCGCCCGACGCACGGCGATCGTCAAGAGTCCCATCGGTTCCGTTTCTTCTCAACCCAACCCAGCAACGTACCTGTTTTCTCTTTTCACCGGCTACCTGCTTAAACACCGGCTTCCGGCTAATTCCGGGTACAGCTTCCATCGCTTCGTTGAACTGATGAACGGTCAGCTTATTCCGCACTTCGAAATCATCGCAATACAAACCATAGTAGACCTTCATGTTCTCAAGTGTCACGACCCACGCCGCAACGACGCAGCCCGAGTCACCAAAACAATCAATGTCGTTCTGTTCAAAGTACTCACGAATAAATCGCAAAACTGGATTCGCACCACTTTCAAACTGTTCTCGCATGTCGATCGACGACTTCGGCTCAATAAATCCCCGAGCAGCGGTCAGCTTTTCGCCTGCTTCTAATACAAGATTCATCAAGCCGGGCAACTCACCGCGCCATACGTCCATGATATTCTCGTTCATGTCGCCGCCCATCTTATACACATGGCGAAACACGAGAAACTTCAGCCTCTCCGACAATCCGCTGGAGTTTGCGTGCATACGTATCGGCTTGTTCCCTGCTATAATGATCTGGGCAGGAATTATGCGGGTCTCAATACTACCGCCCTTACGCTCGACTCGAATTGGCTGACCGGCGGGAATACTGAGCAGGTTTTCAGTGAGCGTACCTTCTGCGAAGTCTTTCTTTGTTACATTTTCGTCGTCGCAGATTAAAACCTTTGAGAAAATCGTCCTGAATAACTCGAATTGCAACCCAAGTTTGCTTAAACTGATCGCTTCACAACTCTTTTCGCCAATAAACGCGGCAATTAACTGTAAGTATTTTGACTTACCTGTATTTGGCGTGCCGATCATACTCAAAATACTCTTATATTTGCCTGGTGCTGATATCATGCAGTAGAATATATACTGCAAAAACAAGTCAATCGATTCTTGGTCATCTTTCCATTGTGTTTTCAGAGATTCATTTATTGCAGGGCACTTCGCGCTGGCGTCGTAGTCAAATGGCAACGCATGACGAGCGATACACGACTGCATGTTTCTCGGAAAAGCGCGTCGCGACGGGATATGAAAGTTGCTGCTTTTCATAATCACTATGTCGCTCGACTCATAATCACGCTCGCAATCTGGCATGTAGGAGCTTCGGAAGATGGGCATAGTTGTGTGTTTATGAATATCGAGCCCGACTTCTATTTGACACGCGCGGAGAATTTCTTCATAGTCCCTTGGCGTCCCTTTGAACGGCGCGTTAGGGTCTTTGGATTTCCCGTCGCCGCTGAATTTCAGCATCCGTTGGATTGTTTTGAGTTGCGTGTCTGGCTCTGTCTCATTATAAAGCAGCGACTTTATACAGCCCTTCAACCAATCTTTGTCATAAGAATACAACAACCCGGCGGTCAACGAGTGATAGACACTGTACCACGTCTCCCATATTGGCCCAGGAAATCCCTTCTCAAATATCAGGCCGGTCATCTCGCCGTTTTTAATCCGTGCTTTGATCGACTCACATGGTTGCCACTCTGGTAGATCGTCGCTCAACGCCAAACTCAGAAGTGCTGCTTTGCATTTAGTCTGGCACCCGTCACCCGACAACCAACTCGCGTCGCGCTTATCACCGCCAACATTCAACCAATCAGTAACGTCACTATGATTACCAATCTCTTTCAGGCCAGGCAACCGAAGCAATTTGACGCTCGTGCTTTTCCCATATCTATTATGCGCGGCTTTGAGCGCTTTCGTCTCACCCGCGTTCATTCCGTTTGTACTATCTTCGTCATAGTCAACAAGAATCACCACACGACGCCCGTCGAGCGGCGAAGTGTCTGTTTTAATCCAGTCATTAATCAGTGCAGCGGTAGACGCCAGACCAAGTTTGCGCAAAGTCTTCGCGTCCTTCGACCCTTCGCACATAAATACTATGTTGCCGTCGCCGCGTTCCGCACCGTTGTCATTCTCGCTTTTACGTGACACAACAATGTCATGCAGATTATATAGTATTCGCAGCCCGCCACCCTTACCGTCTGCGCCACCTTTGCCGTCCTTCGGCGCGTTGTATTTCCACTTGTCAACTTCTTTGCCTTTGCTGTCAACGTTTACCTGAATACTCGCGCCGTCTTTGTTTACGCTATCAACCGTTTTGCTATATTTTGGATTCAGGATACGGACGGCGAAACGACTTTGACTGGTCTCTTTATCATACTTGACTTCCTGATATAAAAGTTCTCCGTCTTCTGTTATAAAGTCATACACAGCCACTATTTGTGGCGCGCCATACAATATTCCCAGCCCGCTAAATCCCATCGCGGTGACAATTTCAATTACCTTGCAGCCGCCGTGACATTGCACGCCAATCTTGCCATTCTCATTCAGTGTTGTCCACAAACTATTATTCGCATCCCCGTGCGACGGACAAAGGGACATGCACTGGTATTCCGCCTGCTTTTGCACGCCTTGTAGTTTCGCAATAAATGTCTCAAAGCGTTGTATATCTTCTTGCTTCATTAGTCACCTGCCAGTCGGCGATTGTTACTCTGGATACTGAACACTATAGGCTGCATCAAGCCACTCTTTTTCTTCTTTTTCTCGCGTCTGTTTCTCAGTGTACGGGTTGTGACAAGTTCCGCAAAGCGTTACCGCATTGTCGTCCCGATTATCAAAATGGTCACCATTGATGTGGTGGCAAATGAGTTTCTTATTTGCATCTGCTAACTCTTGTTCTTGCTTCTTGCCACAATCTTGGCATGTATAATTGTCACGCTTGCGGATTGACTCATGGAATTCTTTTTGTTCTTTTGTGTGCCACCCTTGCTGTTCGCCGAGTTTGTAACGTGGGTTGTTTTCACCAGTTTGTTTTCTAGCCCGCGCAATGGACTTTTCAATATTCAAGCAACCACAAGATTTTGTATGTCCGTTTCGTAGGTCTCTGCCAACAACTACACGGGTGTTTCCGCAATCGCACCTGCAAAGCCACATAGAATTCCGCCATCTATCCAGCTTCCAGAAACGCACGACGCGGAACCGCTCAAATATCTGCCCTGTTAAGTCTGTCCGTACTCCACGCATGTTACCGCCCTCGTTTCCGCGACGCCCGTTGCAGCTTTGCACTACGTCTCGCCCGCTTAGTAAGTTTCTTGTCTTTGCCGTCAATGCTGTCACTCGATGCAATAAATTCTTGCAGGTCTCTTGTCATCACGTCTCTTGCCATCTCGTCAATTGCCGCTTGCTGTCGAATCAAATCACCCGCAACCATCAACCTCACACACAACGAATCGCCCGGACATTCAACCGACTCAGGTCTTTCGCATCGCACAATCGGCACACGACGCACGTCGCCCGGCTTGCTATAAGAGCCGCCTCCAATATTGAGATTTTCGCTCAAAACTATGGGACAATCAGGCTCTTTACGTCCTATAAGATCGCTGTTTACAATAGTTTTCGCATTTCCGTTTGTTCCAGAACTACTTATCGCAGCGTCGTTGGGCGTATCGTCGTTGGGCGTATCGTCGTCAGTAGTACGCCCAGAATCGCCGTCAGCGTCATTCCCTGCCACCAGCGCGTTATCCGGCGCATCGTCGTCATTGCCCGCCATATCGTCGCCGTTGCCCGCAGTATCGCCGTCGTTGCCCGCAGTATCGCCGCCGTTGCCCGTCATTAAGTCCTTCACGACTGTATAATCATACGCCCGCCTTGTCCGTTCGCCGTCAACGAACCACGGGCAACGCGGACACGTCATGTTGTACCAATCTGTTTCACTTGACCCCGCCGCACTTGGCTCACGACTCTCGCCTGTCAATCCACCAACGTTATCCGCGCCAACACTTTCCGCATTAACGTATCGTTTCAGAATCTGCCGCATCACGAGATTTGTTTTGCTTGTCATTTCGTTTGGTCCCATTATTTATCTCCGTGTTTCGTTACGCCATAAAACTCTCTCGCCGTTCGCCAGAACTGTAATTGTCTTACGGATTTTTCAAGTCGTTCAATGCGTTTCAGGTTAGTATCGCTCTTGCACCTATCCCGCATACCGTCACTGCAATTGTTGTCGTACGGGCAATCACAATAATTCACGCCGCGAGTTGATGGCTCTTTCGCATCATGAGTCTTATCATAGCCAACACCGCCAAAGTTATGCGCGTTGCCTAGCTTCTTACAGTCGTCGAGCGTCTTGCCACACGAATCGTAATGCTCACTACTTTTGCTTCCGCACGCACCTGACCTGAAGACTTTTGGGCACGACGTATCTGGTTCAACGGTTTTGGACTTAGTGGCTTTGGACTTAGTAGCTTTGGCCACATCACTCGGTGATTCGTCGTACGGTGAACGACCCGCGACACCGAGAATTTTCTGCTCCCAGTCCGGCCACGTTTCAACGAACTTACTTACTTTCAAGAGGTGTTTCATGAAGTCACTTGTAGAATCGTTTTCGGCTTTGGATTCGATCGGTTCAGCGGCTTCAGACTTTTCGTTGCCCGCCAAACCAAGCTCATCGCAAATCGCCCGACGCACGTTCCGCAGTGTATGAATCCCATTATTACGACCAAACGTTTCTTGCCAGTGGTCAATAATCCGCAGCATTTCCTTAAACGCAGCGGCCCAGGTCCGACTGCCACCGTGCTGAATTCTGCTGCGTGGTACCGCGTTCATGTATTTCTCAAACAGCGACAATTTCTTGTCGTTCTTTTTACTTTCGTCGTTCATCTCACCAGCACCTTTAATACTCTTGTACAGGTCGTCAAACATTTCGTCGTTCATCGTTCAACTCCCGTCGTTCAACTCATGCCGAATTTTAGTCTCAAGCGGGATTGGGTACGCATCAGAATTGTTCTTTAGTCTGTCTGCAATATCCGTCACACGGTCGCGGAGTTTGTTGTTAACAAACCTGTGCAGACGGCCGCCTCTTCTCAAGCGACTCAGCGACGCAAGTAGAACGTCGGCATACGCCACAAGAAGTTTATCCGGGATCATGTCAGGATACTTGCAAAGGCGAATTATTCGCTCGTCTTGTTCTGCTAGTTGTTCTTCAGTAAAGTACAACCACCGTTGCATCATCGGATTGCGCCCGTCGCTCGTCGTATTTTCTGACCCATTCGATCCGTTCGACGCGGCGACTTTCATCTTCGCTATGAATATTTCAAGTTTACTTTCGCCCGTTTGTTTACTTTCGTTCATTTGTTTATCCCCAAATCATTTTGATGTACCATAACCGGCATTTGCACAGACGATAAACAAAACGGAATAATCCATCGAAGATTGTGCATAAGTTTTTTAGGTAAGCAATCAACTGGAAAGATTCGCAACTCTTCGTCTTCAATCTGCTTGAACGGAATATGATTTAATATTATTGTAGAAGCATAAACATAGAGCGTACCGCCCGGACAAACGAGCGTGATACAATGATTAAAGTTCTCTACTCGTACTAATTTTATCCCGGTTTCTTCAAGACACTCACGGTCCATCGCGGCAAGTGGCGTGTCATCAGTCTCGTCTATCTTGCCGCCGATGCAATTCCACATCCCAAGTTGCCAGTCGGGTCGTTTCTTGTTTATCAGCAGGATTTGACTCTTGTCACTGTTGAAAATCAATCCTAGTACATAATGTTTTCTTTTCATCATTAATCATCTTTCGCGTTAATTGTGTATTCTCGTATCGTAACAAAACGCAATAATCTCGTCGAGCGACTCACCCATGACGACTTTGCTTTGAAGGTCAGCAACGGTCACGTCCCGACACAAATTACCCAATCCCGGCGAGACAACGCCCGAGCTATCACCACCCGAGCCACCACTACTATCGTTGCCGAAGAAAGCCGCGGCGAATTCATCAAAGACTTCGCCCGTGACGTAGCCCAACTCCAGTTTGACGTCGATACGCCCCGGTCGAAGCAGCGCAGCGTCGAGCTTCTCAATATGATTCGTCGTCATTATAACAACTCGCCCGTGGCTGATTGATATCCCATCCAGCGCGTTTAGTATTCCTGAAATCCCACCACTCAAAATAGACTTTACCTTATCACTTATGTCCTCATCACCGTCTTTGCTTTTAGATTCTCTGTCAAAAGTTGCCGGGTTAGAATCAATATCCTCGACGACAATAATATCTTTATCACTATCAAGATCAGACACTACATCGAGTTGACGTGCGGGGATTACAGCAAGCCCTGTGTCAAGATACGCGGCAATTGCTCGGATCAACGATGTCTTTCCGGTTCCGGGCGGGCCGTGCAATAAGATACCGAGCTGGTATGGTACTCCATGTTTGATGTACCATTGTTCGCTGTCTTTGAATTTCTTGAGCGTGTCGAGCAACTGGCGACGCAAGTCTGAGGGCATAAATATTGAATTGAGATTCCGTTTTGGTTGTTTAGACGTAGACCAGTCATCTTTGTTGTATTTGCGGATCATCGTCATCGTATCAGAGTCTTCGTCGTTGCACTTCTTTACTTCGGCTAAGAGCGTATCAAAAAGTGCGTGCCCCCTGCCCAGCTTCGATAACACAACCTCTTCTTTGTCTGCTTGTGTACGGGTATCAACGCGAGTAAGTTCGATTAGCAGCGGTATCCTGTTGTACCACATCAAGTGCCTGCCATATCCCACCGTTTTAACTGCGTTTTTGTCACACCCATACTCGCCATTAGTAATTTTCAACCGCCTAAATTTCTTGCTATATTCGTTAGTTTCAAGCCACTGCATTAGGTAGTAGAATGATTTATTGTATGACGTAATTGTGATTGACGTCGTGAGATGCTTTTTCGTGAACCGCCCGACGTCTGTCGGGACTTTTCTTAATAAGTACGTCGCCACTCCGAGAATCCACGCGGAAATCGCAGCGGCCATAAATTCATTGCCGCCCGACACCTTAGTCACCCACGCAAGCACCGTTACAAGTAAATTTTCAATCATCATCCGCATCCTAATCGTTCACACGCCACGTCACCGCAATGTCAATCAGTCTCTTGAATTATGTCATGTAACTCGTCTTCCAACCTTGTGTTTTCCTTCTTCAGTTTCACATTTTGTTTCTTCAGCCGCTCGATTTTCTTTTCAAGCCCATCAACCTGCTCTTCAAGCACAGGGCACATAGTACAAAGCGGATGCGACGTTGGATGTTTCTTTCGATTATCTTCGTTAGTCTTTGCATGTCGTGCAAGCTTTCGCTTGAAATTTTCGCTGCCCGGTCCATTGTCATAGAAGTCTTCGTAACTTTCATAACTTTCATTGCTCATCGTTCGTCTCCCATTAAAGTCAGTCAACACTTTCGGTCAACCTCGTCAAAACCTCCGACGAGCTGCGGACCAAGCCCGGCCAGAATATCCAGCAGCTCATCTAGGTATTTCACGCGAGCTACAACGGTTCCTTCGAAGTCCTCAAGCGTGTGGATGTAAAAAGACCCTCGTTCGGCTGCACCGCCCAACTCTTCAACGCACCTGAATATAAACACAGGCACGCCACGCAATTCGATAGCAGCAGAAACAGATTTCTGCAAGTCACTGGGTTTATTTTTGCCACATTTCAACTCCAGAAAACCTACCCACCTTTTATGTATTACTTCCAAATCTGGTAGCCCATTTCTCTGAAGCGAGTGGCCATGAAAATTAATCACGAACGCACATTGCGATTCAAGAACCTTCTTCAGTTTCGTTTGAAATTTATTCTCTTTCATTGTTCGCCTCTTGTTCAATTCTGTACATCATATCCCAGTAGTCTTTTTCTGCTTGGATTTTAGCCAACTCGCCGTGAATCCCCGAATGGCAACATTCGCACAACGTCACGGCGTTCTCATCAACGTTATGAAAATGGTCACCGTCTTTATGATGCACGGATAGTCGTTGGCCCGCTTCTGTTAGTTCTTGCTCTTGAGTCTTGCCACACTCCCGACAAGTGTAGTTGTCACGTTCGCGAATATGTTCATGGAACTCCCTTTGCTCTTTCGTGCCAAACCCACAGTCTCTGCCATGGATATATGCGTGGTTTTTATTGCCTCGTTGAGCAGAACTCTTGTCAATTCCCCAGCAACCGCAACTTTTTGTTCCACCGTACCGCAGATTGCGACCGCTAACTATTGTTTCATTGCCACAACCACATTTGCATAGCCACATAGCAATGCCGTTCACCATCTCAGCCTCCGCGATGATTGCTAATCGTTCGTATCTATTGCCGATTTCGTCTTTCTTTTTTATGCACCCGCAACTCTTCGTATTACCAGATCGCAGACTAGCACTCCGAACAGTCACCATGTTACCACAATCGCATTTGCATAGCCACATAGACTTATTATTCACAGACTTAGCTTTTGCAATGACCGTCAAGAACTTGTATTTGTTGCCTAGTTCGTTGATCTTGGTTGTTAAGCAGCCACAACTTTTTGTTCCACCAGACCGTAGATTGCTGCCCCTAACTATTGTTTCGTTACCACAATCGCATTTGCATAGCCACATAGCGTTGCTGTTCACCGGGTCAGACTCTGCAATGACAGTCAATTGTTCGTGTCTACTACCAATTTCATCAATTTTCATTGTCTGTCTTTCTTCGCTTGTTCAAAGAATGCAATAGCATCATTGCCATCGAACTGAGTCTTGTCCCAAAATTGAACGTACGCTTTTTCAATTTGACCGTGGCCACAGCAAGCGTTCCTAACTCCGTCTAGTGTTCCCAAGCACCTATCGTGACCCTCTGTAGTTCGAACTTTTGAGCAGCGTTCACAGGGTTCTTTCATCCACGAGTCCCTGACCGATTCGCCGGAATCACAGAAAAACCATACCTCGCCGTTAAACGATATATCTCGGTCGTCGTATACACTTTTGCCGCCCACTTCGGGTTCTTCTTCGTGCATATCATTTCCAGTCTATGATAAATCCGCAACACCTGGTTATTCCAAACGCATGTTGCTCGGGAAACTCTGCGATTTTCACCACAGCGTGGCGACCATCTATATTGGCACTCATTCGATCCATATCTTCTTTGAGCGGCAGGAGCGTCCGGGTCAATGGCACGAGCAAGTCTAGTTCACGTTTAGCGTCTGTGATTTCTTTTTGGTACTTTCGCAGCCAAATTATTATAGCTGTCAGTACGGTTACAATTGTATCAATCATTTCAGTCAACACTCCATTTAGTTTCGTGCAATTCTCTAGTCAGTCGTTCGACGTCGCAACGAAGCGAGTCACGTTCACGCTCTAATTCAGTGCGGTTGCGCCGCCAACTGCGCGCCAAGCTATCGCGGTCGTTTTGCAGCGTTTTGCTTCGTTTTATCCAATCGACTCGCGCGTCGCACATCGCATCATATTTCCATTTCAAACCCAAAACCATCTGGCGAAGTTTGTCCGCGCCGCCGTTCATCGCGCCAACGCCCGTCTCTTTACCGTTGACGATATTTTCAACAAGCCGCATCACGCGATGCACGCCGTGCAACTCACCCCGCCACCACGCGGGATGCGCCCAATCCGTGCTGTCAAACTCCGGGTCGTCCCATTGCTTGTCGCTCTTCATGACGCCGCGCACCGATTTGCCAACACTCTCGCCGTTCTTATCCGCGTCGATCGCCGCTCGAATTACTTCGACCGACGGAATCCCCCACTGGCCCGGAATTCGTATGACGTGACTACAACTCTTGTAGTAGCATATCAAAATCTTTGCTCGTCCGTCCCACATAAATCCATGTCTATTACACTTTGGGCAATCAAATGCAAATGTGCTCATCGTTCACCTCCCATAAATTTCGTCATCACTCGCAAGCCCGCCGCCCTTCGACTTTGGGTAATCTTTACGCACAACTGGTCCGGCGCATGTTATTTTGCCAAAATGTTTACAAGCATCGCCGTCCGAAGTTATGCCCGTACAGTCTCCGTCGCACGACAAAACATTGAAAAACCTACAATCTTTTACGTGATTAATGGGGCACCTGTTGCATGGGCCTTTGCATACTTGATTATCTGGGTCGTCCGGGTCAGCGTCTTCGCAGCCCGCGCAACTATTACGTTCGCCAGAACAGTCTTTGCACATATTGAGCGTATCACTAAAGTCAATGGCGTCAATGTCTATACCGCCATCGGGGTCCTCGGCGTTGTCGTCTTCGTCACAGTACTCGCCGTCGTCCACGTAGCTAGTCGGATCATCGGGGTCAACGTCTTTGAGCATTTTAGCCAATCCCAGATCAACCATACGTTGTTTCAACTGCCGCTCAAACAATATTACTTTCATCTGCCATTGTTCGACGCGCAACTGGACAAGCAAGTTTATCTGCTCAAGTCGTCCGACCTGGAGACCACGAAACAAAATTTCACAGTATTTCGTCGCCTCAAACAAGCCCATGTGCGCCGTCATATTGCTAATTGCTTTATCAGGGTCTATAATGTTATCCAGCGCAATATCATTGGTCTCCCAAATCGTCTTGCCGTTGAACACCAGTCGCACGACGTTCGCCTTGTACCACTGCACAATCACTGTTATTTTTTCGTCTTGTTTCTCTTCGTCGTTCATCATTCACCCAAAATGTTTAATGGCCAGCACAATGCAGATGAGAATCACGCACATTATCGAGCATGTAATTGCAGCATTGAACCAATCTCGCAATTCGCTCTTTGGCAAGCGTTGCATATCTTTGCACGTTTGACACCAAACAGGCTCATTTTCTGTAGCCGCGTTATTAGTGCATCGCCGTTTCTGCCACCACCAAAGTCGCTTGCCACAATACACGCAAATGTTTTGTTTGGTTTTCATATTTGGTCGTCCTCAGTCACAGTAGTCTAGCCAATCTTCGTTCCTTGCGGCTTGCTGTTTTATTCGCTGAGCAGCCACGTTTTCAATTCTGCCCAAGTTTGAATTTCTAGGGGGAATAGAAAACGAAAATTACACACCCTGCAAGCGAGTACTTGGTGTGTTTTTGTTGTTTGCAGAAGATCAATAAAACTGTCACAAGTCTTATGCAGTTTAATCCCGGCTATTTTGTCTGCTAGAATATAATTAGATTGTGCAGATATTATGTCACCGTATCTTGTCAACTTTATTTTCACCATTTGTTATTCCTTAAACTTCTGCGCGCACTCACTGCGAGCGATGTCGCAAAAGCGGCACTCCATCTTGCTGGGAGTCTTACGACACGCGACTTCCGGCCCGATGATCTTATCGATCGTCGCGAAAATCTGGTCCCGCAACCCAGTATCATCGGCAATTGTGTTTGGTATATCGACGTTCGGCACACCTTCTTTGTAAACGACGCATCCGCTAAACTTTGTGTTTGCGTAGTCTGGGACGGCCAATGGAAGCATCTGGATGTAGATATACACCTGGACGTTATCACTTGTTTTTGGCTTGCCCGACTTGGCATCCGAGATTTCTGCAAACTCAGTGCCGTCATCATTCTGACCGAACGCAAGTATGTCTGGCTTGGCAGAGATGACACAACTGTCGCCCGCGTTGCTACAGTAGTCAAGCTTGAACGAGTTCTGGTCTTCGATTAGTACACGATAACCCTTGTCGGTCAGCGAGTCTACTCTACCTCGCAGGATTTTTGTGTGTGCGATGTTCCACATTGCTGAGTTAAAGTCGCTAGGAGTCTTGTCATAGTTCTGGTAGTGACATTTTAGCCAGCTTTTGAAAAAACAGTTGTCTTCGCCTGCAATTAATCGAGTAATCCAAGTCGGCCAAACAAATGGGACTTTACGTAAAGTTTTCATATTAAAATATCCTTTAAGATATCAAAATCGTATTCATCAATATTGCACGCTATTCTTAACGCGGCAGCTTCCTCGTTAGCTATTATACCTGCCCGCCTTATTTCGCCATCAGTGATACTGTGACAGCTCCGACAAAGTGACTCAACGTTACTAGGCACATCATTGTAATGATTAGAATCCTTGTGGTGAATATGCAACTGCTTACCCGTGTCTTTAAGTTCGGCCTCTTGAGTTTTGCTGCATCTTTGGCATCTGTACTTATCACGCATTCGCATTTCATCATAGAATCTTATCATGTCGGTGTACGTGCCATCGGTATATCCTGGTGGCGGTCACCAGTCACGCCGGTCATTTGTTTTCTTGCTGCATCACATCTATAACAGCCACAACTTTTCGTAAGACCTCTGCGCAAATTACCGCTACCGATCGTACGCTCCTCGCCGCAATCACATTTGCATAACCACGCAATTTGGCCATGTATCCTTGTGCTCAGTTCTTGAACAACACGCCACCGGCCAAACTTCTGACACATTAAGTCTATACCTGGATGTCCCACGGGCATTACCAGTTCCCGCCTAATGATTTCCATTGCTTTCTTTTTTCATTTTGATTCTCTTTCATCACAATTCTGTATGCACTCGCCGCACCCAACGTTCATACGAAAATCAGGGCTAACACACGTCGCTTCTTTCTCGTCTTTAGTCTTAGTGACAAGCAACGGGCAAGTTTTGGGCTGGCAGTTTCCTTCGCAGTCGTCTATGTTCTTCGGGTGCGAGCAAAATGTAAGATTCACATCGTTTTCAGATTGTCTGCCCAGCCCCTCTATGTTCTCACTTTGCCAACCAAAGAAAGGGCAAATTGCAACGCCTGCTTTTGTCCGCCTGAAGTTGCCAGCAATGTCTTGCTCGTCTTTCGTTTCTTGCTTGTCCGTCGTTAGATTCTTCAGCCGTTTCGCACGTTCGTTCTTTGCCCGCACGTCTTCGCCTCTTGGTTTTTCTTTCATAAACTCATCCTCGAATGTACTGCAACGCACCACGTCACAAATACAGCGACGAGGGTCGCCGCAGCCCAGTGCTCGTGGAACAATTGTTTTAGTTTGTTAAGCATCCTGTTGGTCATCTTTAAGCTCCCAGATATACGTATGAAATCGAGCAGCACCAGTACCGGCACCAGCACCGCGAGATGCTGACGCATGCGGCATTGGAATCACTGACACAACGCGATATTCAGGATGCGGGTCGTATTTGAGGTACCCTATTATGTTGTGGTTGTTTGCCTCTTCGATGAACTTAGGCTTATTTACTACTGCGTTATCGTCCGACGTGTCATGACTAATCGGCCCGACATAGAAACGTTTGCATTGCTCGCAGACAACTTTGTCTTGCAGTGAGATTTTGTCTTGTACTGGTACACCCGGCCCAACATGATCGTCGCAAGTCCCTTCGTCTGCTCGCATATACGGCTTCATATTTAGACGCACGTCGGTGCCTTTGCGAAACGGTGAGTCGGCAATCCTTCGTTTCAATTCCGCAAGTGCCTCGTCGTTCAACTCTCGAACGTCGTCTTTTAGTTCTACAGGTGCAAAATCATGCACAAATGGGCCATGTACGACAACAGGCCTGCGTCGATCTCTGGCCGACTCCTCATCATTACACTCTTCGCTTGTGAGACCTGCCAAATTCTCCCTGCGTTCGCCCAACTCTTCGTCGCTACACTCTTCAAACGGCGTAGATACGTTGTCTCTTGCAGCCTTTTTTATTTGTAGCCGTTTGTATCCATCGTCGCCGTAGTAAACCGGAACACCGAGCGACGCGGCGGTCTCAAGCTCGCGTTTCGTGCCCTTGCTATTCTCCCACCCAGGGCACACGAATACGATGTCCGCTTTCGCAAGGAACGGCTGCGAGTTGTTGAAATAATCGTCGTACTTCCACCCGCTGCAAGCGATACCGCACAGCAAGTCTATGCCAGGAATAAACACCGCGTATCCCAACGCGCGTATCTTGTCCGCCCATAGGATCATATTACGCACATTTTGGATATACGCGCAACTCGCATCGTTCAACGCGCCCGCGATGTAGGCGATCGGGCGTTCATGCACCGGGTTGAAATCTTGGTCCGCAGGGATTTTGCAATTTGCTCGACATTTACTTTTAATTCCCCCCTCACTGATTAACAAATGCCAATACTCTTCGCTGCACTTGTCACAGGCGTACATTTCTTTTCCTGTTTGCCACCAAACTGTGCCGCCGCAGTCGCTAGGGCACGGTGAGCCGTCTCCATAATATTTCTGTTTCATTGTTAAATTCCTCAAACATAATCAGGATAATTTTCAGTCACAAAGTCTTTCGCCCAGCGGCGGGCGTCGTCCATCACTCGTCTGCGGTCGCGGCACGCTTGTCTGCGTCTTTCTTGCCCATTAGAATCTTAAACAAGTAAGCGTTGGCGTTAAATATTAGGCCACAGATAGCCTCTTCGATACCGTCGCGACTTTCGCAGCCTCGATGATCCAACCACCAGTCCATGAAATGTCGCCAGCCGGACTTGATACATACGTCAAAATGTTTGTCACCGAACATCTGTTGCCAGTTGTCAAAGTCACGTTGTGTTCCATCGGGCTGCATTGTGTGCTTCTGCATATACTCTAAATATCTTCGGACAACAAGCGGATGCATAGCAGCTTCATAGTCTAACTTTCCATCGTTTGTGTCTCGTGTCGCGCCTGTATCAAAAGTTCGTATCTTTGCATTTTTACTTTCGTCATCCATTAGTCAGCCTTTCTAATTGTTCCTGTTCCGCGACTGCGTAGATTATGTCAATGTCTTGTTGGTTCCGCTTGGATTCCAACCTTTGTGCCATTCAGCAGTGTGCAACGTGTGGTGACATTTAGCACACAGGGTCTGAACGTTGCAGATACTGTTATCATCATGGACTCGATTCTTGTGGTGTACAGTAAGTTTCCAACCAAATTCTTTCAGCTCTTCGTCTTGCGTTTTACTGCAAATTTGACACTGGAAGTTGTGAGACTCTCGTATCTCGTCATAGAACTTTCTGATTGCTTTATCGTTACAATCTCTACCATGAACATAGTTCGGGTTGTTGATACCAGTAAATCCGTGGTTCATTTTGAGCGTCCGTTCTTTGTGCAAACAGCCACAAGACTTTGTCCTGCCGTCTCTAAGACAACGGCCTTGAACTATAGTTGTCTCATTGCAACTATACTTACAAAGATAACAGTCGTAGTTTCGTTCTTCTGATTCGGCCAAATCGTATCTAATAACTGTAAGTCTCTTAAAAGTCTGGTTAATCATAGACGGACGTTCTTGGCGTCTTGTTCCTGGATATCCACTAGGCATTTCTACTCCATAATCTCGCCAGTATACGAATTGATGTGCGTTGCCAGCGATGCAATAGGCCCACACTTTTCGTCCCAAACGAATGCAACTGCACCACGAATTTGGTTGTTTAGTCCTTTGTTGCGGTGCCATGAGTTCGCAGGGCACAAAGATGGCAAGTACTCTATGGAAACTCCTTGCTCTGCCATAAAGCTGGGATTTGGTGTCCCTTTCCTATGCCCGTGCCCCATATGCCATGCACAATACAATGCGTCTGCCCACCCGGTTTGCCGAGTTTCGTTCGCCATGAGTCCCGCAAGTCTCAGTCCGCTCTTGATTGCGCTTCCATGATCGAATCCAACCAGATTAACGCCGAACCTATGGAAACGGAACGGTGATGGGCCTGCGTCTACCTCTACATTAGCGTCGTTGCGGTAGTATGCTTTCAGTGTGCGGCCAAGAGACATTGACGCATGGAAATCATGGTTGCCGGGAACACTTAACACTTTGACAGGCGCTTCTTCTTTGAGCCGTTCAACCATCCTGATTGCGAGAACTTCGCCACGTAACATATTATTCCGAAATGCGTCGCATTCGGGCTGCGCCGTCCCTTTCGTCGTAAGGTTGTAGATATTATCTGAGTGTAAGTAATCTGACCCGAACGGAAAGAGTATGCGGCTAAATGGGCCCTGGCATTCAGCTCTTACCAGCAATCGTTCAAGCAGGTCCATTGTCATTCGTTCGCAATCGTCGGGCGTCCAGTCTATGTCTGAGTCCCCTGCGTAGGTGCGCATTCCCAAATGTATATCGAGCAAACTGACTTCCAACTCCCTCTTCACGACGCCAGTCTTTTTCAACGCGGGCCGGGCGATAACCGGAACGACGGGCGACGCAGATTCCATGCGTTTCACCAAATCCTCAAACGCGAGCACTTCCGGCGATTTACGAACCAGCCAAAGCGTTACTTGAAAGTTGGTGTACGTCTCGGGTGTTGTCGTAGTGCATCTGTCCGCACCCGTACCATTCGTGTTCTTAATAGCCATCGTGACTTCCCACGAGTTGACTTTCGCTCTGTCTATTTCCCATACGTCCAGATCAATCTCGGCGACTCGCAACGCATCTTCGATAGTCTTTATATCAAGACTCCGCGTCATAATAACTACGGTACCTTTTGATTTATTTTCGTCTCTCTCTATCTCCTCAACGAACGGCGCGTCTTTGGCTTGTTTTGACCCTACTTTACCAGACGCACGACTCTGGGCGTTCGCCTTCCGACTCGCGTCCTGCGTTGCTTGATATTTAGCATACTCTTTGCCCAACTTTGAGCCTTTAACAATTAAATTCCGAACGGTCTTGACGTTCATCCCCTGTTCACGAGCAAAACCCGCGAACGTAAACGTACCGTCTTTCATCGCCTTGCGAATCTGTTTCTTGATCTTGGTTTTCTCTTTCGGTGTGTAGTTTTTCATTTCTTTCCTTTAAGGGTGCTGAAATTATCTAAAGTTCTCGCCAATAAATGACGATGTACGTTGTATGATTACTAATTTAACGGACAACCTAATTTCACAAGCCGCCGACGCAATATTGACGTCGCACGACGCCCGTCACGGCGATTACTGGCTCGACTCGTACGATTATAACCCATTCGCCGATTTGTTGCTTGAAGGCCTACTCTCGTCGCTCACGGGCGTCATACGCACCCAGCCCACAAAACCCGCTTGAATAGGCCCATATTTTGCTGCTTATTCAGTTCAAATCGAAGTCCTGCTTCCCATTTTGCAAACGGTACTGATCCCGGTCTGATATTGTCTGGCGAACTTATCCAAGTTCCGTCGCACGCATCTGTGTACGCATTGCGGCCCTGGTCGAATAGCGATATGTGTTTGTCGTCTTTGTTTGTATCGTTGTTCGCCATTAGTTAATCCCTACTTCGCCCGACGGATTGTCGCGGGCCTTGTCATTTATGTACCCAATGCTTTTCGTCCAACCGTCGCCCTTGAAGATGATCCCGCCGCCACCCGAAATCAATCGAACGAGCGTCGAAAAGCCGCACGCAGGGCATTTCTTCTTCGGCTCATCCATGATTGAATGAAAAATTTCTAGCGGCGTCTCTGGATTATTGTGTTTGCACACCCTATATTCACAACGATATTCATACGTCGGCACGTCACTCACCGCCTTTCTTTTCGTCTTTATCATTAGCTAGCAGATATTCTAGTGGTATCTCTGCGACGCACACATCTATAGTGGCGCAATTGCCTGCTATAATATCCATACAAGCCATAAATTCGCTAATACAAATTAGCCTACCACCAACCGGCAAATCATACATGCCAAAATGGGATAAACCATACCAATCTGTTTGCGCTACTGGAAAATCTATATCAACGCCGTTTACTGCTGTATCTGGATTCAGGAAATCAATGGCAGCAGGATTATTACTGTTACAAAATCCCCAATCCATCGGACCCATCTCAACACGGCGGTAGTTCGTCGCCGCGCCATCGATTTCCGTTGGGACTTCTTTCAGCCTGTTTGGCCAGTCACTGTCCTCGATCGACGATAGTTGCAGCAGCCCAATGTACACGTATTGAATTTCTTTTTGTGGCTTTGGTACTATTGATTCTGACCCGTGAATAAGCCAATTTTTAGCAAAATCCATACTTCTATGTATTGATTTTCTGAATAAATGATCTGCGTGTTGTTTCAGTTTTTCGTCTGCATCGTCCCGTTCGTCAACGTCGTCCAATGGCTCGAAGTCGCCATCGCAAACGGGCGACGCGGCGTTGCACCAATGAATTTCGTAGCACAGGCGTATCTCGTCGTTCCAATCCCCATTTTCGTACAGAACGTCGCCGAGTTTTGTATTAAGTCCATCAGGCACGTCAACGCGAACGTAGAAATGCTTGCATTGTGCGCATGTTGTTGCGTTTGTCTCGTTCATACACCACCGCCGTTTTCTTCAACCAGGTTTTTCAAGTACGCGACCTCGCGACGAAGGGCGTCACGTTCAAACAACCCATATTTCACATACGTCCGCAGCGTGTCAATCGTATCAAGTAGTGCGTCGCCGCGTCGCTTGTCTTCCGGCAAATTTATTTTAACTGAGACTCTTGGCACTCGCACAATCAGCGGCGGAACTTTCGGTGGAAGTATACTTGGCCCAGACCCAACCTTCGGGGGCTTCGGCGTAATCGGTACGTCAATATACAAGTCAATAATTGCATTCAGCATACCAATGATTTGAGGCCGCGTAAGTTTTGTAGGCTTATCGGGTGGCACCTGCCCCATCTTCTGATAATCATAAGGATTGCCGTTCATATTAGAATTCCTCGTCTGCTCCGATTGGTGGTGATACGCCGCACTCGCGGCAAAGTTTCAACGAACGGAACTGCATATTATAAAGCCACGTCCCGATTTTCTCTTTGTCCCACACCCGTTGCACGACTTCAATGTCATCTTTCACAACCAGCGTCACGAGTCGCAAGTTTCTTTCGTATCGACTCAAACACTGCACGTTCTCTTCAACTGTTGCGTGGGCTGGCATCGGACCAGGTTTAACATGAGCGTCGATGGCGTTTGCCTCGCGGCCCGAAAATAATGGGTACTCCGCCATATTACTTGGTCCGTATCCTTCTTGAATCGCAGCGGCGATAAACTTTTGCCGCACTCTGTAGAGTCCGGGTATGTTGTCAACCGCGTCGCCCATCCAAGCCTGGAACATTTTGAACTGTTGCGGTGTCAGCCCGTTAAACTTCTCGTCAACACGCAGCGGCGTCCAAAGCTTGTCTTTGTGCTGAAAGTCTTTCATCTGTGACACGGAAAAATGATTGTCCGCGTCCGGGTCCGTCCACTCTGTGATTTTCGATCCATCAGCAGCCGCAGCAATGAACCGCCTCGGGCTTGTGTCGCGGAGTAGTTGGTGCAAGTCTTTGTCGCTGGAGAATATAATGACCGGCTTAGTCTTGCTGTAACGTTCGGCGAGCGACGCGATTATATCGTCTGCTTCCAGTTCGGGGTCCGACGCACTTTCCGCAACCATCAGTAGAAACTCTTTGAACTCGTTAATGCGACCGTAGTTCAAATGCAAGTGTTTCTTCTTGTTCTCTTCCGTGTCCTCACCGCGTTTCACCCGTCGCGTGGCTTTATACTCCGAGTCGATCTGATACCGAAAGTTTCTGCGCCCCTCCCAACATAGCACCAGCTCATCCTTAAAGAATCGCCGCAACGATTCAAGAGCGACGAGAAAACCATATTCCATTCCCGTCAGCCGCCCGTCGCACGTTTGTAGCTCTTGCAGTTTCCAGCTTGTTCTATAAAGTAGAGTCATGGCATCTACCAAAATCATTGTCTATCTCCTATTTGTTTATTTAGTATGGCCCACGACCCTCTTCCCAGCGTAGTTTCGCGGTACAAGATCGGCAGCCTTTCGACCCACCATATCGCAAACTTATACTTCGGACAGGATAAGTTTTGCCACAGCCGCTGCAAACGCAGTCCAAGATAAGCTTACCCATTTGCAAAGTCTTGATGTTATTTTTCTTAATAACAGTCCAGAACTCGAATTTCCTGCCCAGCATTTCTTTGACAGTTCGCAGCCTTTTTTGTTTGTGCGTACAAGACGAGCAACATTTCGATTTGCCGTTACGCAAACTTGCACTCAAGACTGGATACGTTTTGTTACAACCACTACAAATGCAATCAAGGACAAGTGTTCCCTGTCGCAGAGTCTCTACGTCATTCTTCTTAGTAACTGTCCAAAGGCCAAAAATTTTGCCTAGCATGATCTTAATAAATTTTGCACTGTCTTGAAATTCTGAGCCACCTCCACCCCCTGTCCATGTTAAATCCGTTAGGCCACTGGCAATCATATTTTGCAATTAGTTCTCGTTCACGTTCCCTAGCGTCACTGCGTGTGTACATATTCCTGAAGACATAATATTTCCAACCACTGTTTCCAAAGTATCGCAGCAAGTCTCCGAGGTTGTTGCTTGCATTCTTATGTTGTCTTAGTCTGCGCGTGGCATCAATTGTTATGCCAACGTGTTGCATATCTGGGATGTCATATCCCGTTTCACGCATATTAAATGTATAGCGGTAAAGCCTGACGTTTCTAGGGTCTCTCATCTTCGTAAACCCTTGCAGTATCAATCCGCGTCATCGTTCGTCTCTCGTTCTTGCTTGTCTGCAAGCATGTCTTTAACCATTTGCACAGGACTGCACTTGCAAACACCTGGCAGTGCGTCACATATTGTTTCGGGTTCTTCTTGATATGGCGTCTTCCCGCCGAAACACGGAATTGTCTTACACCCTGGAACTTCTTGGAACGACCCGGAGCTTGCGTCCTTGCCACTCTTCAGCACAAAACCCAGCGACGCGCATTCGGGCGACACGGCGACGTTACGATAGGCGTCTCGCAACTTGTCCAGTGCGTTTAGGACTTCTTTGTCAAATGACGTGAAGTCGTCCTCGCCCCGACTTTCAGCTATGCGGAATATAAAGTGTCTTCGCAACGCATTGATTTTCTTTTGTCTGTCGTTCATCAGTCAACGATCTCCTGATTTATAATTCAATCCCCGCTCACGCCCTAGAGATTTAATCACGCCGTTGTGCAATCCAATCACTAGATGCAAGCATTACATGGACTACAAATGTTTTGTGTACGTGACGCGTGTGTTGTCTTACAACGGTTTCTCGATATTCTTCACAATTAAGCGTGCGAGAATTTCTCGCAGCTAAGCTCTAAGTTTAGACTATAGCGTCTCCGCTTTCAATTGCCCATGTCTGCTGCCCGTCCTTTCGGTTCATGTTGTATCAACGGTTCTTGAATATACATAAAGTGTGGCACCACGCCGGTTTGTGGCGCGCATTGAAACCCATTCTGTTCATCATATTGCGCGAAGCTCACGGGTATGTCGAGTTCCGGAATATAAACTAACAACACGCATCTCATGCGTTTGGTTACGAATTTGGGTAGTTGATCATCTACGCTTATCCAGTTTAGTGCGTTCATTTGGTTCCCCGTATCACAACTGATCTGATGTACACGCCTCTTTGTCCTTGTCCGTGCGCCATCTTTTGAACCTAGGGAACCGAAGTTTTCCACCGCTGGTAAGGCAATCATATTCAACCTCGCAAACTCGCCCGACGAGCGACGCACGTTTCTTGTCAGTATCGTACTCAAGTCGAAACGCTGCTTCAAATCCACCACCGACGGTGCCCAAGTCTTTCAGTGCGTGCTTTGAGCTATCAAAACATTCGGGTGGGTCCATATTATAAACAGCGACGTCGATACTCTTCAAACAGCCGTAGTACGACGCTGACGTTGACATTGTCGCCCCTGTCACAAAACAATCAACGGTCTTCGTGGGTTTCAGTTTGTACCAGCCGGACATGTGTGACTCTTTCAACACCCAGCCTTCGATCTTCTGCTCGAGTGCATCGGCGAGAAGTTTTTGGCAGTATTCTTTGGTGAGACTTTGCAATCCGCCCGCATTAGTCTTGGGCACGCATATACCGCATTTCGCTAATTTGTCCATTACCCGTGGAAGCCAAGATTCTTCTTGCGCATGTCGGGACAAATCAACACCACCCAGCAACGGCGCGGCGAACGCAGTAAGACGCAAGTCTTCATTGCCCTCGTTAAGCATCGTCTTGACGTCCGTCGCGAATCGCCTAGGACAATGCAACTCTGCGAAAATCTGTGAGTCGTTTGGCAGCCCAAATATCTCAGCTCGAATATGGTGAATATTCAAAAGTTTGTCAGTAACGTCTTTGTCGTTCTTTGTGAAAGCTTGCAAGCCTTTTTCATCGCGATATACTTTCACAAGATGGCCATCAGCCTTCGGTTGTATGTACCGCACGGGTTGACCGGCGTAGTCTTTGAATTTTGGAAATGGGATTTTGTTCATGGTATGTCTTTCGGTTTACTCCAGATTGTCTTGCTCACTAATTGCGAGTATTTGTCTGCCAAGCTCCGTTAATTTGAAATAATCATTTGGTACGAACGACTTATTACCTGCACGTACCATCAAACCTCGACTGATGAGATTTTGCATGTCCCCGCTGCCGCCGCAATAGAAACCGCCTGCTGCTCGATACGCAGTATGCTCAAGAATGTTCATTTGTCCTTGTGTCAAGTCTACCATCGTTCTACGTCCTCCGATCACCTTTTGGCGCGTGCTTGTTATCGTTGTCAATGTCTTTGATGTTCCGCCCAGATTTCTTCGATCCGTATGCTGAGAACATCGCACCCATCATTCGTTCCCAACGCTTCTTTTTGTTCTTCTGCCTGCTCATCGTGTTACTCCTGATTACAATTGTCAAATAAAACTCAATCGCACCCGAAGTCACGTACGACTCCGGTCTCGTCTACCAACGCGGCTGATTTGTAACTGCTGGTGTTGGATTAGCAGTTCGTTCGCTGTTGGGTGGTAGCTCTCAGCGTTTTGTCAGCCCTGACCCTTTCGTCTGCGCGTCTCAACACAGCAATACGCCGCTCAACGCCAGAGTCAACAAGAGACATTTCATATAGTATGCGAAAGAGTATGTCACGCACAGCAATGTTCGCCGCGCGGCTGCTGGTGCCGGGCGTCGCGCAATGCGTGTTACTGCCAAGATAATGCCATGCGGGCCAACACGATGTCAGCCCGCCGAGAGATGTAGATGAATGTTTACGTCAAAATTATATGTATTGGCAGAATATTTTCTTCGGTGGTAAGTACGTACTGGAGAACATTTGCAACTCAATCCAAAGTATTACGTCGTGTCCTGTCATCTCGCGACCATCGTCGTTAGTATATCCCAGATCGTGGTCGAGTGATAACGACGCTACACAAACTCCTTGTGCATGAAACGTTCTGAGAAGTTCAATCGTATCTTCGACGGTATTAGTTTGAATAACGCCGTGCGGCGCACGACGAACGTCGTCAAGAAAAATGTGTATTGGTCGTTTGTCTGCCATCGTTCATTCTTCGCTTTCTGTTTCCGCTTCGTCTTCTGTGCCTTCTGTTTCATCCGGCTCGACGCAAATGTCATCGACGCTGAGACCCGAGTCGGACAACTCCGCTTCGAGCTTTGCGAGTTTCGCACGGGCTTTCCTGTATTTATCGACGAGTTTCGTCCGCCCCGTGACGTGCCCCGTGATTTTGTCTTGTTCGGCCCGGAACTTGTCTAACTGCCGCTTCAGCGACTCCAGCTTAATCGGTGCATCTGCGTACTCAGTAGCAACTTCTGACTTTCTGAGTTTGAGTGCTTTGATGTCTACGTCGTATGCCGCCATAATTTTGTCAACGTTCTCTTCAACGTGTTTGCACCTGCGAATCTGGCTGGTGCAGATTCTTATCATGTCGCCCAGTTCTTTAAGCCGCTCGCGATTTGCACTTGTTCCTTTTTGTCCGCCCATCTCTCGTCTCCTGAATAGATTCATATGTCAGATTAACCACTGCAACGTAATGAACGTTGTTGCGAATAATGACAACGTCAAACTGGGCACTAGCATTTCTTTCAATTCGCCAACAGCGGTTCGATATACGAATGCAGGCGTTATCGCAAGACAGAAAAATATGCAGATCACTTTTATTATAAGTATGTCGCCCATCGTTCGTCTCCTGAGTAGATTCGTTATTCGCTGGTTATTGCATGGTGCGCGTCATCTGTAGTGAATTTATGTGCATCAACCTCATTAGAATCCATTGGCTTGCCACTCAGCACTTGATCTGCCCACCCTTGTATGTCATTAAAACAATGATTCGCAAGGTCTAAAATATACCACAGATTATCTGGTAAGCCGTGCGCCGAACAAGCTCGTTGCCAGCATAGTTCCCACGAAATTGAATAGTCACCACCCACCCACTCATTCGCAGAATCAAATTGCTTAATATAACTTTCTTCATGCGACTTGTGTGCAAGCTCGATTGCTGCTGCAATTTTCTTGTTTAGGTCTTTCATCATTCGTCTCCCGAATTACGTTGACTATTATGGCGTTTCCTCATCAGCACGACGCTCGCCGTTCGTCGCGGACTTGCCAAGTGCTGTTACACAAATGGCAAGTTTCGGACTCTACTGCACCCCATGTAAATGGGCCACGCAGTGCAATTAGCTAGCACCACTACGCAGCAGAGTTTCGGTTAGTCGTCCAAACTGGAGATGTCGATATTCTCGGCTTCGGCCTGTTTGGTCAATAGCGCCAACTGTTCCTGCATCTTGAGAATCTTGCTGATCGTCTTGCGCTGTTGCTGGTTGCCGAACTTCTTTAACCGTTTGGCCCGCAACTCAGCGACTTTGGCCTTCTCCATGAAGACTGCCGCTTTGATTCTGAACGTGAACGCCGTATAGTTCACGTACTCGGCCTCGTCTGTGAAGTTGCCCTTCTTCAGCGGGTTGTGCTTGCGATGATTCCAACCGCCGTACAACACGGGCTTCTTGCCGGCCGCGTCAACCTCGCCATCCTCGTCGAAAATCGGGCGTGGCACGGCGATCAACTTAGCAACGGTCGTCTTTACGCCGTCATCAGCGGTCACCTCCTCGGTCGTCGCGGCGGTTACAACCTCACCAGCTTCGTTGCGATACTGCGCGTCTGCAATCGGAAAATCAACCTTGCCATTGTCTTTTTTCTTGCGTTCGCTGCCCACTGTGTCTGTGCTCGTTGCCTCTGTGGTGCCTGCCGGATCAATCTCTGCATCGGTGCTCGGCCCAATCTGCGCATCGTCCTGTGTCGTTTTTTCCGGCTGCTGACCGCCGTCGTCTGTGTTGTCTACTGTAACTTTTTCCACGTCTGACTCTGCCATTTGTTTCTCCTACGAAATACTTGGTTAACAATAACGTTATTGTAACACCCTACGTTGGATGTTTGATCACATTTGGTTTACGTATGCATTTGCGCTGCGTCACCGACGCGGGCGACGGGCGGCTTTGGGCTTCGGCGGGCGATACGCGGCGGTGCATCCACCGTCTTTGGCCTCAAGTCCTACGCTGCCCGCGTGTCGAAAGTGCCCGCTCTTGGCCCGGCAAATTCCGTCGCACGCCTTGCCGTTGCACGCGCACAGAAAATCCGGTTCTGGTTTCTGC